>JGI24741J21665_1000494_pt1 | contig 12060 bp, 13 predicted proteins | sample KBSCornC7_FD_21665 | JGI IMG/M metagenome (IMG submission 21665) | reverse complement strand
TTGGGCTGGCTGCGCAGGCTTGCGTCGGTGGAACATTAAATCCCAATAAAGAGTATCGGCAGCAATGGACTGATTTTTTGCTGTCACATGAATAGCTACAGCCCAATAGCCCACGAATAGCGTAATGCGTCTAACCTGGGCTGAAGAAACCGTACACGGTTATCCAGCGTTATGCACGTTTTAGCAGCAGATCAAAATACTCCGTCCCGCCAAAAGGGATTTTTTGTTTGACGTTTTTGGTGCCGGTTAGGGTATCGGCCGAGAACAGCGTGAATGAACCCCAAAAATCGTTGATCTCATCCATGGCTTTGGTGAGGTCGTCTTTTTTGGCAACGTCGTCGAGCAGGCCAAGCTGGCTGCGGGTGGAAGGGGTGAGCTGGTACAGGTAGACGCCCATCATGCGCACCACCATGTGTTTGGGGCGGCGGTCGAAGAGGCGCGAGGCCTTTTCCCAGATGTCACCGTTGGCGTAAAAGGATGCCTTGTGCATGCGCTTGTCGGACCAGCCGCCGCCGGAGCTGAACGACACCCATACGCAGACCCCGCGGGCCTCGACGTTGCGGTAGCGCAGCTTCATGCCGACGGTTTCTACCAGGAAGTGCAGGCAGGAGCGCAGCCAGTCGTCGTTGTTGCTGGCTTTACTAAGCACCCATTGGCGGCCGACCATTCCCAGGTTGGTTTTGTAATCGTCGACCTCGTAGCCGCGCAGGCGGTTGGACCAGTGCAGGCCGTGGATGCTTTTAAAGACCCGGCGGCGGAGCAGCTCGTCGTTGGCTTCCAGGAATTGCATGGGTGTGTAAATGCCATGGGCCCGCAGCCGGGCACCGAAGGCTTCGGCGATGCCGGTGATATCCTCCAGCTGGATGGATTTGTAGAAATCGATGACGTTGCGGTGGTCGAGGGTGTCGAGGCCGTCGGGTTTGTGCCAGCCGGCGGCCATTTTGGCCAGAAAACGGTTAGGGCCAATGCCGACATTGATGCGCATGTGGTCGCCCAGTTCGGCGTAGACGCGCTGTTTTATCTCGTAGCCGATATCCTGCAGGCTGCGGCCGCGCATGGCCGGCTGCATACCGTGGAAGTCCAGGACGCCCTCGTCGATGCTCTTCATTTTGATGTTGGAGGAGTAGTCCTTCATGATGCGCAGCAACCCTTGGTACATGTGGGTGTACTTGCTGGGGTCGGTTTCCAGCAGGATGAAGCTGGGACAGAGCGCCATGGCCTCGCTGCGGCGGACGCCGACCTTGATGCCGAGGGCCTTGGCTTCGTACGAGGCGGCAATGACGCAACACTCCCTGGAAATCCGGTTGGTGACGCCCATGGGGCGACCGCGCAGGGCAGGCCAGGCTTGTTGTTCGGCCGAAGCGAAGGCGCTGTTGAGGTCGATGTGCATGATCTGCGGTTCTTCCGGGTTAAGGCGGTAGTTCTTCATCGGGGGCGCTCCGGGATCATGGAAATAAGGGTCCAGGTGAGGCGCTCGGCGTCGAACTCCAGGCGGTAGCTGTTGGCGGCGTCGCTGAGGTGAAAGACGTGGATCATGCGCTTGCCGGCGACGGTGGGGTGGCGCAGCGCCAGCTCGGTAAACTTGATCTCCCGCCCATGCCAGCGCATAAGGTACGGTTCGCACAGCGTAGCAATGTCGCCGCGCTTTTTGTAAACCGCAACCACATCGACACGCTCATTTATTTCTATTGTAGGATTCATTTTTTCAAGCTCACAAACATACCTAGGGTTACTAAGTTTGAACGGATTTTGATTGTGAGAGCTGCCCGATAGGTGTTACGGCCGTTCGCCGCGCTGCCGTGACAGGGAGCTAAAACTTGAAAAGCGCGCAGGGCCCGGGGGATGCTTGCTAAAATGAAGCCTATGGGTAGGAGCGGGGCTCACTCATATGACTGAGCTGATTATACTGCAACGGTGGGGAAATATTAAATAGTTATGAAATCAGAGGCGTAAGTAGGGCTAATGAGCTAAGCTTCACCCTTGCAAACAAATGACTTTATCTTTTTTAGAAACTCCAGCTCTTCCTTGGTAATTGAGTATGAGTGCATAATTTGATTTCTTAGCTTTCCAGCTCTATCCAACCAAAGCGTTTTAGCATCCTTTCCACCGGAAATCTTTCGCTCGTCTGGAAGCGTCACAACCTCAGCAAATATACTCTGCCAATTACGCAGTGCGATGGTTCGGTAATCAATTATTCTGAGACAACTCCAGGGATGGATATCCTTATGCTTTTCTCGCTTTTTTTGCTGGGCTAATTTGACGGCTTCATCTTGAATCTGAGGAGGCACTCCCTCTTCGAACCAACCTTCACCAAAATTATCAATAAGCAGTTCCTTAAATGTGGAGTTTAGGCTTTGCTCTATATCACGTATAGTCGCGTAAGCCTCTTCGTTGTACTCTTTGCTCTCTTTCTTTTCGTAGTCATCAAGACCATCAGGGTTAAATTGAGGGATAACCTTACGCACTTCTTTTTGTAGCCGTCGCCAGTATTGTGTATCCCCTGACTGGCCATATTTTTTCCTGAGGTCTTCAGCAGTTTTATCATCCAAATTAGTGTAGAAGGTGATGACTGGAACTAAGTATCTTTTCGATTCATTAAAAATTTCTTTAGGGCTTGAGTTTGACTTGATTAAGTCTTTGTCGAGCAAGTGGTCAACGATGTCACTTTGAAGTCTTATAAGGGAGTAAATACCCTTATTTATAGTGATTAGGGAGTCAGGCTCAAACCAGCTAGGATCCAACGATTCTTTAATGAAGTTGAGGCAGTAGAAGGTATAGTTTGATAACTTATTGTAAGCATCTTTGAGATCTTCTTTGTAGAAAGTGCCTAACTTTTCAATCTTATGTCTACTAGCCTTACCTATAAAATTTCCGTCTAGCAAAGCTCGGGTAATTGCATCTGTGGTTATCGATTTTTTGTCCTCACCGATAGAAACCATGTTAAAAAGCGGGGATTGCCTAGCTTCACCTAAGTTAAGGGCGATCCTTGAACAAAGCGCTCGCTGCCTGTCTAGGAAGCTGTCCGAAGTCCAGAGAAGGTCTGCATTTAATGTAGTTCTCAAGTTTTTCGGCACTGACTTCTGGTTTTCATTTATCTCCATAAACAATCTAACCTGCTCACTGCGATCTAAGTCTAAGAAAGCTACGACGGGGATTGCATTTGTATTTTTGTACTTAGAGTTTGAATAGCCATAAAGCCTATGTTGACCATCTATAATAAAAGCGGATCGGTACTTTTTAGGTAAGTGAAGAACACCAATAGAGGTAATAGTGGTACTCACTTGCGTATTGGCACGGTCGAATCTTAACCCTTTGCCATCAGTATCTAGACTAATAACTATGGAGTTAGGAAAGTAACCAGCTTTTTCATCAATAAATTCTCTCACTTTGGCTAAACGTTGCTTTTTAATAAGCCTCTGATAAGTAGGCATTAGCTCTGAATTAACCTTGCTCCTATGTAGAACATAACTAATTTTTAAAAGCTTCTCTGGCTCTATTGAAAAAGAGTAGTAAGTTAAATTACCCATTTTGCCGCGGATAGCTGGTATCTGATTGTCCATACCCACTATTTCTTGACCGTGGAATAATGCTCCGAGGAACTGGTAGCGAGCAGCTGCACCAAGGTGTTTGTATAGGTTTATGTAGTAATCTACGCTCTCCTCATCGAGATGAACACCGTTCAAATTCTTAAGCCTTTGTTTGTCTTGATCTCCTAACCAATAATTTTTTGTAGCCAAGATATATTTAAATTTCAAATTCTGATCGGGGAAGAGAGCCTTGATAGTTTTAATCAGTCCCTGTATCTGACCAGCGGTAGCCTCAAGATCTTTCTTAAAGTCACCAAGCTTATTTTTCGCCGTAGACTTGCATTCCACGATAAGTATAGTCTCGTCATCCTTTGCAAAAACGTCTATCTGTTGAGTTAAGTTTCGTTTAATGTCAAAAGGGATGTGGAAATGCCTATCCTTATTCATTACCTTGAAGCCCATAAGTGCGAACAAAGTCCATACCTTGTCTTCGCATTGTACATCTAAGCTTTTCGGTCTACGGAGCTTAATGGCTGTTTTATACTCTCGTTCGATCTGCCATCCTTCATCGATCATCTCTTTGATTAACTCGGCTTTGCGAGAGCTAATCGACTGGTATTCATAAGGCCGTTTTCGTAAGGCAAGTTCTTTATTTATGTCCTTGCCAGTGATGAGGCGACTTAGAAGATGGAGTTTTTGGTCTTCAGGCATCAGTAATGTCCGCGGAAGTAGGTCATATTTAGCAATTATAAAATAACTAACCTATATTATACAAATAAACGAGCTGTATAGAACAATTTAAGTTGTAATATCGGTATCGCCGGATCATAATGATTTCTATCCTGAAAACGCATATGACTAGTACCGCAAAACCTTTCGTGAAATGGCTCGGTGGCAAGACTAAACTTCTGCCTCAGTTAGCTAGGCTACAGCCACACTCATATAATAAATATTATGAACCTTTTGTGGGCGGAGGTGCATTATTCTTTTCGCTTGAGCCACGCCATGCTGTGATAAATGACCTCAACCCGCATTTAATCAACTTGTACGTTCAGGTAAGGAATAACCTAGATGGATTAATATGTAAGTTAGAGGAACTGCTGGATATTTATCTTGAATTAGATGAAGAGGCACGGAGCGCTTTCTATTACCTTTTAAGAGATGAATTTAACCAAAGGGTTGATGATGACATGTGGGGAGCTGCTCTGTTCCTGTTTTTAAATAAGACTTGTTACAACGGTGTATACAGGGAAAATGCCGAAGGAAAATTTAATGTCCCGCATGGGCATCGTAAAACCGTCTCCCTCCATGAGCTCGACAGCATTAAGCATGCCTCTAATGTGCTGAAGAATGCTGAAATATGGAACGGCAGCTATGAGGATGTTCTTGCCAGTGCCTCAGAGGGTGATTTTATATATCTTGATCCTCCTTACGTCCCTTTAAGTTCGACGTCGAATTTCACTCAATATACCGGCTCAAACTTTGGTAATGCTGAACATGAAAAATTAAAGCTTCTATTTGAAAAGCTAGATAAGCGAGGATGTCTACTAATGATGAGTAATTCCGATACACCACTTGTCAAGGAACTCTATAAAAGGTTTCGACAGACAGAAGTCATGGCAGATCGTGCCGTAAATTGCAAAGTACAAGGTCGGGGCAAAATTACAGAACTCGTTATAACGAACTACTAAAAAATTAAAAGAACTAGTTGCATTATAGGGCAGCCTGGCCTACTATCTCCCCAAGCTTCAAATGAAGCGAACAATCTGTTTAACCTAAACTTTGTCTTGACAGAGCATGGTTTTAAAGCCAACCTAGGTACTAAACCCGTCGTTTAGCATCCTAGGTTGGTCATGCCCGGAAACGGTCATGGGGCGCAAGCTCGCTAGCGGCGGGTTTTTTGCGTCCCAAAACTCCACGTCCTCAGGCACTAATCAAACGTACAGGCAATATGATCAACCCAGAACCCAAACAATCCACCCCCTGTGTCCACTGCCAGGTGTTCAGCCTCAAAACCAGGCACAGCCATCTGCTCCGCGACAGCAAAAGTGTCTTATTTTATCTGGAGCAGTTCCGGGAAAAGCGCCAGGAGTATCTGGTCACCTTATCGCTCGACAGTGGTAGACGGCTTATCACGCGGCGGGTGGTAACGATCGGCCTGCTGGACGCTGCCCTGGCTCACCCGCGGGAAATATTCGCCGACCCGCTGGCCGACAGGGCAGCGATGCTGATCGTGGCCCATAACCATCCCTCCGGCCAGGCCCGCCCCAGCAAAAAGGATATCGAGATGACGCAGCAATTGGTGGCGGCCGGGCAGCTGCTGGGTGTGCCGCTGTATGACCATATCATCTTGGGGACTAAACAGTATTTTAGTTTTCGGGATAGTAGTTTACTGTAATCTGGCTTGCTTAGATACCGGATGTGCCACGGCAGCGAAGGCAACGCACGTCATCCCGCCGGTACGTACTTCTTATCCTTGTAATCCACGGCAACCCATACTAAGGTAACTAAATGGAATTAAAACGAACTAATCCGGACTCATTTGTTGTACTTGGTAACGCTGTGGAGGCCGAAACAATGCGGCTGGCCATGACCCAGCCCGCTAATCAGGGGCCCAGAGAAGATGAGCCACGCGCACGAGCGCATGAACGATTACGCCTACCCGCAGTTACCGATCCGTGGGAGGCCAGGTTAAGCCACATCGAACTCATCGCCTTGCAGCGAGCCGTTAGCAACATGCAGTATCAAACGCATGTTTTTGATGCTGACCACCGCACCCAGGCAGCGACGCTTACGCAGCAGTTTATAGAGCAAGGCAAAGCGCCTGAGAATCGCATCTATTTCAGCTATTAAATCTGTTGAGTTCTCGGAGCTCTTAAGCGAATTTGCCGATAATAACTGCAACTTATGGACAGTACATAACTTTACTTATACAATCCCCTTATGAAGAAGAACATAAAAAAGTTGCCTGGTACCCCGGTCGTCGTAATTGTCTGCGTCGGCTTGTTCATGCTGGGTTTCGTGTCTGGTTTGATTGTTTTTAATGTATCAAAAAGCGACTTGCGCCTAGCCAGCACCGAGGAAAAGGCCAAAGCTGAAACAGATATAACCAACAAGTATTTACAGGCTAGCTCGACAGGCTGCAGCGATCCGTCAGATCCGGTTAAGCCACAGGATCGCATAGCCGTATTCAAAAAATACTTAAAGGTTAATGGCTACGCCAACCGGGCGGTTATCCGCGGCTGCAATGACAGCGATAGCCTTTTGTACAAAAACCGGGCAGGCGAGTGGCAACGTTCAACGGTTAATGTCTCGTTGGACCGGCGGGCGAATCCAAAGTGGCAAAAGGCGTGCTTGATTCAGGATATTACTCGTGCCGATACTGTTGAGCGGCCTGAGAATAAATCTTTAGATGACATAAATTACCAACTATGTCAGCAGCTATAGCTATGGCTGGTAACCAAGAACCTGGGCCATTTGTACTTCAAGCGCAGTCACTCGCGCCTCCAATGTCTGTGAAGGCGCCCCAATAGCGAGGTTGCTAAAAGGAGCCATAAGCGTATTTGTTGTTACCGCTAAAGCACCGGCGAATAAGAACATCTCGGTAATACTGACCGTTCTGTCGCCACTTTCTATCTTGGAAATAGTGCCAAAATTCATGCTTGTCTCGATGGGCGGCTCGAACGTGCGCCCAAATGCAGCGCAGCGCTCGGCCAGCTCTGTGCCGGTATAGCCGTAGGCCTGCCGCAAACGGGCAATGTTGCCGGCCACCTGGTTGCTGATTGGGTCGTTTCTTTTTGGCATGTCTCTAACTTTATTATCGCTAGGGGGCAAGGCCGCCTAGCCGGGGTAATAGCCTACTATACCATATATCGGCCTGGTTTTGAGAAGTGACAAGCCTCCAGGCGAGGTAAATTCATCCGCAGTCAGCTATACTGCCAGTATGTTTACAAACTTCGCCACCCTGGAAGCCGGCCCTCAGGCAGAAACCGGCTGTAAAGTCCTGAGCACCTCTACCGGTTTAGAAGCCTCCAAATACGACATCAGTTGTAAACCGACCTATTACGTGCAGCAGCCCTACATCTATGTACCGCTTTTCTTTGCGGTAGTCCTATTTATCTCGGCGCTACTTTTTATGAAAAAACCGCGGGCCAAGCTGAAGCTGGCCATGTGGGTGTCGTTGGCAATCATAGTGGTTAGCGGCCCGGCTTTATTTTTAGGATGGCACTGGCTGACTGCCAGTTACTACCGTCCACAGATAGAGCGGGCGGTAGCCAAACAGATCGCGCCGCTGAAAGGTGACCTGGCAGCGATGGGTTTTAAGGATCTTACTAAGCTCAGTACGGATTGTGGCTATCCCGGGTATCCGTCAGACAAGCCGGCTCCGCAGCCGGGCACGGCCTTGGCTTGCTCGTCGAAGACCAGTCGTCTGCTGACCGTGCCGTTTGATGTAACAGCTAAAAGCCAGCTTATCCAGCGGGCCGGGGAACTGGACAAAAACCTCAAAAAACAGGGGTGGCGGTTGGTAAGCGACAAATCGACGACAACCTGGTTTGAGATGGTAGCCAGCGGCAAGGCGTTTCCGCCCGACCAAACGTATACGAAAGATCTCGGTGATACAGCCTGCACATTCAGTTTCTGGACAGCCTACTCTGAACCCGATCCGCCAGCGCTGAGTATGGTGCTTAGCTGTACTAAGAATATCAAGCAGTCTAGGGTGTAGGAGCTATCCCCATGAGTGAATTACCGAACAATCACAACACCATCACCCCCGCAGCCCTTGCCCAAACTCTCGAGCCCCAGCCGCCTCTGTGGCCAGTGACTTACGACCATTTGTCTACTTTTAACTCCCGCGATGATATCGTGCCGAACCGTCTGGCCACTCATATGGGGCCTTTGCTCGGATTCCCATACCCCGAAGGGCCGCATAACAACACGAGCTGGCTAACAGATTATGCTGATTTGACCTTGACCGAGATACGTCAGGGTTTTCCTAAACGTGCCCTGGATAGCCGGGGTGAGCCGCTTAGGCCAACTGATACCATCGTGGCGGCAACACTCAAAAAATATAGACCTTCGAAAAAAGACGCGGTGGCGCTTACCGGCATTAACCGACTCTTTGAAGCACAAACGGAAGCTTTTGTAGATGCAGTGGGCAGCACCGCCTTTCGAGAGCTCCCTTACGAAGAAAAGATACGGTCATGGAGCGGGCTATTGCTGGGAAGTCTTTGGTGTCAGCCGCTGCTATTCATGGCCGGCCAGAGGGCAAGTGCTTTTCAAAACATCTACCGTCCGCACGAAATGCATTATCCGGACCGACTAGTAGACCAGCCGAGAGCGCGTTGTGAGGTGCAGCCGCATGGCAGCTTTGTGCCGGGGAAGTATACTCCTTTTGATTTTAACCTGGTATCTGAGACCTTTTTGGCGCTTGGCAAGTTATTGGAAGCAGATATGGCTGATAAGCTAACCCATCGCCCGATAGCGCTGCTAAAAGGCACTGTGTCTACAATGATAACCGAGAGCTTGCCTGGGCCTAAGGACCTCGTTGTAGCCCGTGGTGAGACCGGCCGTGCCGTACTCAGCCCCACTGAAAAACTGGCTGTAGCCCGGGATATTCTCGCGGATCGTTTGCGCCGTGAAGTGTTACTAGACCAATGAAAGGGCACGAAGGGCCGGATCAGGTTTTTTTGGGGAGCTAGGTCGGTGGTGCAGTACCGTCAATAATGGTTTGCTCGTAGCGCTGCAGGTCGGTAGTAAAGCCGTTAAGCTGGTCGATAGTTAAGTCCTGGCCAGTGTAATCGGTACAGATTCCTCTTATTATGTCGAGGCTCAGTACGGGCCTATGGTAACCCTCGGATAGTAACAATTCCGCTGAGCCAACTTGCCGTATAAGCTCTGCGGCACCTGTCTGGGTCGCATCGCCAAATAATGGCTTGCCGCGATAGCCTAGAAGGCTAAAGTATCCCACAGTATCAGGTTCGGCAGCCCACTTGATCTTGGGCAGGATCAGCTGGTACTCCGATCGGGGACCCCCGATATGAGCATGCCTTTCGACAATTCCCCTAAATAGCCAGGCGACTTCGGCCGTCTTTTTCTGACGTTCATAGGCTTTTCGAAGGTCAGGCGTAACTGCGATGAGGTAACTTTCGGTCATATGTACCATATTACAATAAATCACACTACGGGTGCTGAAATCCTGTGGTGAAAAAGCATTTAACATAAGTTACCTTTATATAACTTCACTTAACAGTATATCGTTTTAAGATTGATTTATAGTCAAAAACATGCTAATGTTTATAACAGAAAGCTCAAAAACGTATGACTAGCACACTACACGCACCAGAGTTACCTAATATACACCCCGACCAGGATGCTTTTGGTTCGGAAGTTATACAGCGACTTAACCCAGACCAGGGGTTTAATAATGGCATTACCGAGCGGTTAAACCCTGAGCTGTACTCTCCCACCGAAGAGCTGCCCGATGTCGGTCATTTTTCAGGCGACTTGCTTGATACCAAAGTACAGCCAGCTGCTGATATGGAAGTGCCGCATCTGTTACTGCATAGCCTAAAATTGCGTGATCCGGCTGCTTTTGCCCAAAAATTTGAGGGCATGACGCCTCAGGCCAAAGGGCGGTTTGACGCCTTTGAAAGCCGTGAAGATAGCCGTATTAAAGCTAATGTACCCGAAGTAGCCAAGTTTATCACCAAGCTCTCAGCCCGCGTAAGCGGCCTCGAGCAACTTGACCGTGATATCATTCTTGGCAAATCAAATAAAAAGTAGCCCGCTGAACCAGCAACGGGTTTATTTCTTGTCTTTTCCTGCTTGCAGACCGGATAGCACCACCGACAGCAGGGTATCAACGCGCCTAATGTCATCCTTGGTTACATCGCTGACCGTAATGGCCTGGACCAGCTGCAAAAGATCAAAAATAGTAACGTCGTTACGCAGTAAGCCGGTTTTCTGAGCTTTTTTAAGCAGACTGTTTCCGGCGGCGGCAATAGGTGAGTGCTTATCTTTCACTGCCAGGCTCATTAGGTCGTTAAAGCCGCCGTACTGCTTGGAATATTCGATGGTGGCCCTAAGCCAGGCAGCTAAGGCTTTGTCTGGCGTATTTTGGGCGGCCAAAGATTGGGCCTTGGCAGCCAGATCGGCAACTTTATCGGCGTATACCGCTTCCAATAAGGCTTCGCGTGATGGGAAATGGCGGTATAAGGTACCGATGCCCACGCCGGCTCTTTTGGCCACGCTGTCTAGCGGGGCAAAGGATTGGCCGGAAGAAAAGATCGTTTTGGCGGCCTGAAGTAAGCGGTCGTAATTGTGACGAGCATCGGCACGGAGTGAATCGGGGTCAATAGCCATTGATCTCACCATAGCAAAGCCTTAGAGGCTTGACAAGCGGAGTATGCCTCCGTATAATAGTGACACTAAGCGGAGGTTATCTCCACTTGGTAGTAAGGATATTACAATTATGTCTTTTACCCCGAATAATCTACCCCGACCTGAACGTGATGAACAATATAGCTATGACGCAACTTTGGCTGTGAGTACACCATTTACCTCAGCCGCCGGCGGGCAGGCGCGAATTCTTGAAGCGCGCGCCCAACCCCATACTGCCAATGACGAAAATGATGCCGTACCCATATATATGCATGGCGGACACGGCAGTAAAAATGCTGTCTATCTGCGGTACATTGCCGAACAATATGGCCGCAACGCTTTTACTGTTGTATACGAAGAGCCGCGGGCTAGGGATACGCATTACTGGGTAGGAGGCAGCAACACTACCGATGATCGCGGCGAACGCGTACAGCGCACGGCAGTCCGCGGGCTGGCACCGGAGTGGGCCGGGGCAATTGTAGCTGAAAAGCAGATTGCATTGGCGCAGGATATTCTTACGGCCGCTGAAAAATTACGTGCTGACCGCATCGACGCCATCGGCCAGTCGATGGCAAGCTTGCGGGTAGTCATTGCCGCCGATCAAGCCCCTGATGTGGTACGTAATGTAATACTGGCGTACCGCGTGGAAAGTCTCCAGCGCGATTTCCGTCAGGCGCTGACGGGCGTCCGAAAATATGCCCGGGCCTGGCGGCAAAACAGAACAAATATTGACCCGACTGCAACTTTTGACCGACAGCAGTTGCAGCTGCCAGCTGATATTACCGCCTTCGAGCATAAGCAGCCCCGTGATGTGCAGTCAAATGGTGAGAATGTTCTATTATCGCACCATGCACCTTTGCTTCATAATATTCGCCGTCGCAAACAATCGGTTGGCATTGGCCAGGTTGCCGGCGAGCACGACTACATCGCACCGCCGGAACAGGCAATCGCTGACCTTTGCTCGCAAGGTGATGTCGACTACTTTTGTGTACTGCCCGGACAGCACGCTATTGGAAACCATGCCGGACGGCTTGATAGCGCGCTGCAATTGCTTGGTTTAGTAGAGCAGGCCCGCAAGCCGGGTGCGAGCCAAGCGCTGCCACTGCGTCAACGATTCGTCGATGACGCCGGCCTGCCTGCAGCTCGGCTGGCC
>JGI24741J21665_1000489_pt1 | contig 12089 bp, 13 predicted proteins | sample KBSCornC7_FD_21665 | JGI IMG/M metagenome (IMG submission 21665) | reverse complement strand
TTTTCCCGGCTCCCATACCTGCCAGTATCGCTAAAGACATACCCGGTATATGATATTTCTTCCGGAAATTGCGTATGTCGGTCTTTACTTGATCGGGCCTAAAGCGCATTCCGGTTTCGCGCATCACATCAAGATGCAGTTTTTCTAGCGTTTTTCCTTCAGACAAACCAGTAAGGTACAGCCCGATACGTGGTTCTTCTGCAAAAGGCAGCGTAATGGTATCGGTGAAGGTTACGACGCCGGTTTCAACCAGTTTGCGGGTGCCGACATGTATAGCACTCTTGCCTTGCGCTCCCAGCCGCCTGAGACCATTTCTGCGGTTCGTGTTTATCGTCTGACCACCACACACTAAAAAGTCAGCACTTTGGCCTGCGCTCATCCCCATAGCACCAAGCAGCAGGGCCAACTCCTGCCGTTCCGTCAACCAGTCATAACGGCTATTTTCAGAATGAGGAACAGGTGCTCTGTGGTCAACAACGCACGCTACGCCATATAAGGAAAATTGATCAATTGACAAGTTGCTCAGACTGTCGCCGCTATACGCGGTGATTGCAACGGGTGCGGGCAATAGCTCCTGATTAAAGGGGGGCTCCGGCGGTTCCGCTGTATATCCTTCTACCAGTGCAGGTGCCTCGTGTTCTGTCATGGCCTAACTTTATAACAGGTTATATTCGATCCGCAATCAGCGTGTTAATAGACGACTCTGTACCGGATATGCTTAGTGCACTCGATCGACAGATCAAAATTTAACGTCTCTTGCCCAGGCCCGGCAACCCTACGCGTAGTGGGTGTATCAGGGCATTTCCTTTAACGAACCGGGCAGTCTGTTGCGCCTGCATTCTAAGGCGCAAGGCAGTAGCAGGTCCTGTTGCACGAGCGCCCCGCATACTTTTATGAAGTCCATCCCACTGGTCCGATTTGCGTGTCAGCAGTAGCATAGTGAGGTGGACTGGTTCAGCGGGTTTCCCCGTCGGCTTCATTTCCGCCTCGATAAGTAGACGTAGAGCGCTTTTGGCAGGGATCTTTTCGGGAATATAATTATTTAGCGCTTGGCCTAGCTCTTCCTCTGTTACTCCCAGCTGGGTAATACTTACATTGCGCAAGTTGCCTTCGTAGCCACCACGTAGCACTCGCCCGATATCAGATTCGTCCCATCTCACCAGGCGAAGTCCGTTAGGATTTGGGCGCTCCGTATTCTCCCATAAAGCACGTCCGATAAGTTCAATGTGCTTGGCTAAGAGGCTGTCAAATTTAGAGGCAGAGATGATGCGATCAGGTTCGGTTATCATTACGGCGCCGCCTGGCTCTACGTCAAGAACCTCCTCCCTAACCTCCGGATCATTTAAGAGCCTTTCTATAAAATCAATATTTTCAAGTTCTTCTACTGATTCCTCCCCAAGCTCAGACTGTTGTGCTTGTGCAGCTGACTCTTCAAGTTTTTGCCTCCTTGAGGCTGCCTCGGCCTCGAGTCTCTGTGCTGTTTCGGTCTTGCTCGCATACGTTAAGGCCTTCCAAAAATCCTGGGGTTGCTCCAAAAAGAGATTGCAAACTTCAGCGGATGATAGTGAAGGATTTTCTGTAACGGCTTGTCGAAGTTCGGCGACCGAGTGATAGGCTAAGGGCATTCGCTTCGGATTAGCCCATATGAGTTTCGGGTCAATCTCATTCATAAACTCATGCATCTCTGTACATTCAGAAAAGATCATCTCAAGGATATCATTCTGGTGTATCCGTTGCATCTGATAAAAGTCAGGTACTGGCAAACTGTAGGGCAGGCTCTCAAGCTCAATTCGCAGGCCTACTAACTGTTCCTTACTAAGACTATGTAATTTGTACCGTAATACGCCGCTACCTGGCTTTAACTCGGTTACACGGTTATGTATAAAGGTGCTTTTTTCGCGCCTATAAGAAAGCGTAACGGCGCTGAGCGGGCCGAGGAGAATACCCCGAGCATTAGCCGTAAGAAAATCTACGAACTCTGAATCAACTGAGTTAATGGGAAGGCTATTTGCATTTTCCTCGAGTTTTGACTCAACATAGGAACGAATTAATCTATTTATAGAATACTTTTCTGCCATCCCTTCATCGTATAATTCCAGAGCCATGCCCGCTTCACAATTCGCATCACGGACAAGTTCCAGATAAGCAGCCGGGCCCGCTTCAGCATCATATATGGGGCTTTCGACCTCCGAAGGCTGGTACTTTTCCAGTGTTTTCAAGGTGCGAGTGGTACGGACCCTTGTGGATCGTTCGAGGGCAACGGCCTGCAGCCAGGGATTATCTGCTCGCGATCGCTCAGGGTCATGTAGCACACCCTCCAGCTCAATCAGCGTAGCTGTACTCACCATAGCAAGCACAGCTTCAGGATCGTAAGGAACAGGATCAAATGATACCGGAACACCTTCGGGGGTAAGCATTAAGTTAACATAGCATAACTCAACGATTTAGCAAGGCGCTGCCTGTAAGACTCGGCAAAATAAAATGACCTACTTTCATAGGTCATTTTATTTTGGTGCACTTTAATAGACGTTAAGATAACTTTTTCGGATGATGTAGATGACGATATTGAGGATACTCGTGAGCTGCTGGCCGGCTTCAAGGAGCTATCATAAAAATTGCTGACTAAGCGGGAGACGGTGTGTCTTGGAGTGCTGGCAACATAAAGGCATACCTATCGCTGGCGCCAGTCTTACGCTCATAATCGGCTTCCATCCCGCTATCCAAACCACGGAGACAATTAGTAAACCCAGACCAGCATAACTCTAATGCTTCTAATGGGTCACTGGCCGATTCAGAGCTATAAACATTAACTCCGTCAGGGGTAACAATGTCGAGATTGAGTTGACGGGTTGACGTATCCAATCTCCATAGCGATGTACGTTTGTCAGCTTGTCTATTATACTCCTCAGCAACATACGTCGTATCACTGAGCTTAGCCACACCAGCAGTCGTTAGATACTCTGCCCAGCCGTCCGGATCATAAATCAGCGCCCGCAAGCGGGGCTCACCAGCACCGCTCTGCGTGACACGAAGCTTTGTATTTTGTAGTACAAAGAAGTAACCTAGCAATACTTGTGCCTCAAAGCACTTTGACTCAACATCTCGTTTGTCAAACTCGTCCTGGCTGCGCCGGGCATATCTTTCACCTGCCATATCCGTCTATTTTCTGGCAATATAACAGAAATGTCAATATAGATGACACGGGCGCAAGTTTGTGGGATTTGTGCTTACGCTGCGAACTGGGAACCAATTTGGCATTAGGGCAAACTATCTTCACAGATTCTGTCTAGGTATTTTATCTAACAGGCGCCTCCTCTTACAGCCAGAGAGGACTTGAACTTATGAAACAGATCAGGAAGTTAGCAAAATTTAAAAGCGCTCAAAAATTGAACGCTTTTGTATCTGTAAATTCAACTTGGTGCGGACGAGAGGACTTGAACCTCCACGAGTTGCCTCACTACCACCTCAAGGTAGCGCGTCTACCAATTCCGCCACGTCCGCGCGGTATAACTCTGGTATATTACGGTATTTGAGCCTTTTTTTCAAGCGCGGTCAGGCTATAGCAGCGCGCGTAAAGACTCCGATCGTATATAGAGTCCGTAGGCGTATTGGTCGCCGCTCAGCGGAACGCCCTTACGGACCCGATCGTATGAGCGGTCCATACCATCCATCCATGGCGCAAAATAAACAAGATGGATGGAGGTGTTCGCATCGGTAGGATTGGTATACCTGATATCAGTCAGGCTGTAGTCATTCTGGTCCTTGGCCTGTTGGATTTCGATGACGCTTGGCAAATGGTTCTTGAAAGAGTTAGGCTCTTCAACGGCCCTCCACCCCCGCGCTTTAAGCAACGTGTCTATATTGGTCAGGGATGCGGCTATGCTTTGGGCATTACCTTGACTCTTATAAAAGATTTCACCGACTGATTCGCAGCCAAACTCGATAACAAAGAAGCCTCTATAACCGTGAGAACAGTTAGTGAAAGGTTCTTTACTATGAGCCGGGGAGTCCGCTATGTGCGCCCGAAGGGCCTGAAGCTGTGTAGCTACAGCCTCATCTGCCCGTCGCTGGCTTGGAATAAAGAAGCTAGCGAAGACGATGGCGCAAAGCAATACAAAGCCGCCTACAATATATAACCAAAGGTGTTTTTTACGTGCCTTGTTGAGGGTTGGTAGCTGGATGGCAAGCTGGTGATTCACGGCTATCAGACCTACGAACGCGGCATATGATTGTACAGATGGTCCAGCGTATAACCGGAACGCAGCAAAGCCTTAACCGCGTCAATGGTAACGTTTACCTTCACGCCGGGGTTCAGCGTACCGTAAGGGTCAAAGATAGTTTTGACTTTCTGGAAAACCGAGTATAGCTCGGGGCCAAATTGCTTGCTGATATACGGCGCGCGCAAGCGTCCTTCGCCGTGTTCAGCGCTGATGCTGCCGCCCAGACTCAGTACCAGAGCGGCATAGTCGTCCAGCAAACGGAAAACTTTTTGGCGGTCACCCACCTGGCCCAGGTCCAGAAAAGGCTGAATATGCAGGTTGCCGTCACCGGCATGGCCCCACACTGCCGCCTGCAGCTGGTTGCGGGCAAACAACGCATAGATGCCCTCCAGGTATTCACGAAAACGCTCGGGAGGCACAATGCCGTCCTCAATGATCGGCAGGGCTTTTAGGCCGCCCTCACTGTGCCCCACCACAATTGCTGAAGAGTGCCGGATTTTCCAGTACTTCTCCTGCTCGGCGGCGTCCATCTCAACTTTATAAACTGCGCCAATTTTATCCAGAACCTTCTCGGCTTTCTTGAGATTTTTCTTTTGGGCACGCTCGTTGCTGGTATCAACCTCGATTAGCATAACAACCCGAGGATACGGTTTGGTAATAACGTCTTTAAGGAGGTTGGGATTAATACGCTCGACTACCGTAAGCAGCTGATCGTCGACCATTTCAATGGCGCTGGGCATGTCAGGCAGATTGCGCAACTCCAGGACGGCGGTTTGCGCCTGCTCCAGGTCGGAGAAGCTGGCCACAATTAAGGCCGCGCCGGGACTGTAGGCTTCGGTTTCCAGCGTCACCTCGCTGACAATGCCCAAGGTACCTTGCGAGCCGACAATGAGCGGCGTAAGGTCAAATGAACCGTCACGGCGTTTGATGTCGGCCAGCGCATAGCCTGCCGAATTCTTGGTTACCCCGGTTGCCATCTTGGCAATAAGCGGCTGGTTTTCTTCGAGCAGCGCGTCCACGGCCCGATAAATTTCACCTTCAAAGGTGGCTAAACCCAGCTTTTTGGCGAGTTCACGCTTGTTTAAGCGGCCCGTCTGGATGACCTCACCATTGGCCAGCACCAACCGCACAGAGCGTACGTAATCGCGGGTATCACCATATTTTATAGTCTTCTCGCCGCTGCTATTATTGGCGACAGCACCACCGATGGTGGAGTACTCCATTGAGGCAGGGTATGGCGGCAAAAACCGTTCGTGGGTTTGCAGCGTTTGCTGCAGTTTGGCGTAGTTAATGCCTGGCTCTACTACTACCACACCACTTTTAGAGTCAAACTCGATAACTTTATGCATGTGGGCCGGGAACGATAGGATAATACCGCTTCCCAAAGCCGCTCCGCTGAGGTCGCTGCCCGCACCACGTGCAGTAATAGGGATAACCCGGCCGCGTTCAGCCAGCTGCCAGGTAAAGCGGGCCGTTTTGCGGACATCGTTTTCGTTACGGGGATACACCACAACTGCCGGTGTCAGCGCCAATACACTGGCGTCAGTAGAAAAGAAGCGGCGGGCGTCAGGCGAAGTCATGACTTCGCCCATTAAATGTTCTTGTAAATAATGCGCAACCTTACTCATTAGCTGTTGTTACCCCGTATGCAGATTATCTTACCATCTATCTAGGTTATGATTATACAACAGTTATACCGGAATGGTGAAAAGCGAGGGTAAGATTACTCTAAACAAGCGTTTACGACTGCTAGTCGTCCGGGTTGTCATCCGGGATAAGCGTCCTGCGTCCCCCGGTTTCTTCCTCGTGCGGCTGACTGGTCTCTGTGCCGCGTGGTTGGATAACGTCTCTGACGCCGGACTTTCTACGCACTTCTGCGGCGTTGGCCCGGTCTTCATCAGTTATTTCTTCTTTTTTGCGGCCGATGGCTGCCCGCAAACCATCCAGCGCAACGGTACCTGCCTCGGCTAACTGCCGCAGATGGCTGGCTACATCCTCAAACGCTGGTAGGGCAGGATAATAATCTCCAATAAACTCTGACATAACAGCTATCCTACAATCTTTTATCTTTTTTGGCAATTACTCATGAAAGGTGAGCTTGCCGGTAGCTGGAGAAAGATATGGCACGTTATAAACCAGCTTGCATTCTGGCACCAGCCTGCATCATAGTGTCCGTTATGACTAAGCCGTTACAAACAACCTTTCTAAAAATTGACAGTACCTCTATCTTCAGCTCGTATCTGCCGGCCAAAGGGCCGCGCGAAGATGGATTAACGCTGGTGCTGCTGCACGGTGCCGGGCAGTCCAGCAGCCAGCGCTACACCGCTTTTTCACACCTATTTACGGAAGCGGGTATCGCCGTTGTGGCTCTCGACTTTATCGGGCACGGTCAAACGACGGGCGAAACGCACACCAATAGCCTGGCCCTGCGTACCAAGCACGCCCTGGCGGCTATACAGCATTGGGCCCGGCCCGGCACGCCGCTTATCTTATGCGGATCAAGCATGGGCGCCCATACCGCCCTGCGGGTTGCCAGTACGCTGAGATCACAGGTCAAAAGCCTGTGTTTGCTCCAACCTGCCCTATACGCCGCCGAAGCAGAAGACCTCTATTTCAATGCCGCGTTTACCGCTGTGCTGCGCCGCGAAAACAGCTGGCAGACATCGCTGGCCTTGCAGGATGCCAGCCAGTTCACCGGCAAAGCCCTGGTGGCAATCGGCAAAGAAGATACCGTTATACCTTGGGGTGTCATCGAGCGCCTAACACAACGCCTCAAGCAACAGGCCAGCGGCGTCCAGCTTCAAATTTTTGGCGGTGTCGGACATCAATTACCTACCTGGATACCCGAACAGCCGCTTATCAGCCGCCAGCTGGTTGAGTATCTCAGCGATACAAACGCGTAGCTAGTTACATCCGGAACGGATCCGGAGCCAGCCGGTATCGAAGACCGGCTCAGCTACGCCCACGCTTCTAAAGTGGGTTATGACGGAACTTAACCTGTTAGTATGCGGATTACGCCGCGTCCAATAGTCACGCTGAGCCGGCGCCACCCAGTTGATGCACTGCAAGGCCCGGTTATTAGCCGGTGGATTGGGTACAAGTGGCAAGCGAAAACGTTCATCGGTCATAGCTGCAAAGCGGGCCGCTGCCCGCAAAGCAACCATAGCCTCATTGTGCGTAGAAAGTGCCACGCAGCCCCCAGGCGCCAGCCTATCGGCCTGCTGTAGCACCCTATATTGCATATCGACGAGCTCGAGTAAGCATTGGCCGCCTTCGGGCAGCCAGCCGAGTGTTGACTCTTTGCCAATCCGATACGCAGGGTGATTATTGGCCCACACACTAGGCATAAAGGCGAAAATACCGCGGTCGCGTTCGTACAGGCCGGGAGTAGTTTCAATTGCAACATCTCGGTCGCCCAACACAACCTCGGCAGTACTATGCGTGCGGCGCGTTGGCGAACACAAGCAGGCGTCAATAGCCAGATCGCCTACTCCCTGATGGATCTGCTCGGCCTGATGCCAGCCCTCACCTAACAGATCCAGGTCGTCATAATCTTGCAGGCGCCTGCCGTCGGCGACAACCTTTCGCGCAGCTTCACCGGTGGCTTCAGTGCGCAAACCGCCCTCAAAAGTGCCATGATTGAATACCAAAAAAGTTTCTACCGATGGCTGAAAAGGTTCACGTGCTCTCACGGTGCCTCCTACCATTTTTTAGTCTTTATTGGGGTCGCCACAGGGCGGTTATAGCTGCGTCGTCCATTTCCATGTGTATGGCTACCTCAGCGGTGGCCTGTAAGAAGCCGGCCAGAAGGTTACCGACACGGATTACTTCCCCTGGTATGTAGGGTGGTGTGGGTATCTGATTGGCAATTTTTAGCCGGGCATCAGCCAAGGCGTTAAGGTTAATAGCTTCCGTCTGGACTTCTAGAAAATCCAATAAATCGGTTGGTAATGGCGAAGCGTCACCATTTTGTAGCTTGTCGGCAATTTCCTGCCCGACCTGGCTCACTTCTACCAGCTTTTTGGGATGAATATACATTGAAGGACGGCGGTAGGGATTTTCTGGAAAATTATTACTCATATCCGCAGCATTAAAACATATCTGTGGCCAAGATACACGTAAGAAAGTTAACTAAAAGAGACAGTGTCCTGCCTCTTTTAGTTGTTGCGCTTACTGGCTACAGCTGTAACAGGTTAAAGGTGTAGGTTTCATCACCAGGGGCACGGTCAAGCACCTGGACGGTGCCCACGGCACCCTTATATGCGCCAGTGCCGCTTAGTACCAGGGCGGGATATTCATGCTGGAAGGTCCAGAAAGCAGTATGCCCGGAGATGGTACCATTCAACAAATTGAATGTTGCCTGGCAGTCCAATAAGAGGTCTGTTGTTGTAAACGCAACCACATGGCAGGCGATAACCGCACTGCCGGCGGGCTGGCCGTTTTGATCTTTCAAGTTCTCGTGGATGGTAAGCGGCTCGCCAGGTAATGGCGGCGTGGTGATGTGACTTAAATCGACGACAGCCGTTGATGGATCGCTGGTAAGTGTAAAGGTAGTGTTGGCTAAAGCGCTTGCCGGATTGGCAAATAACAACGGCGTAAGTACAGCCGCAGCCACCGCTAAGGTTTGTAGTAGTCTCTTCTTCATAGTGCCCCCCTTAAGATAACGTGTAAGGTTATTGTAGCACCGGGCGGCAGCCGCTAAAAGCCCGCTTCGGCCCTAGGGCATCCGACGCATATTTTCAATTTCGGGCTTATTAAATGGGCCGCGAACAATGAGACAGTTTTGACCATTAATCTTACAAACATCATAGATAATCCGGGTTTGTGAGGCAACCGTATTGCGGGGCACGCCGGGCAGACTGCGCAGACTCAGCCGGCGGGCATGTCGCTGCTTTGTCTCGTCGGTAGTGTAGGTGACCCCCACAAGGCGGCGGGTGGTTTTTTTATCGAACCAGTCGGTAGTCAAATGTTCCAGCGCCCGGCTAAAGTGGCCCTCCATCTCTTTTTCGCTAAAACGGGAAAGATAGTCGGCAAATGGCTTTGATTTTAGCAGCGCCGCTATGTCACTGACCTCCGCTATGACAAATTCATCGTTACTCGACCGCGAGCCGGTACCGGCCCGTTCCAGCAGGGCAAATTTGGAAATAACTTCCGGCTCACGCTTAGTTTCCGGTTCGGCGGCAGCAGCCTGGAGTTCGGCGGTAAATACTTTGTCGACCTTCAGGCCCCGGCTTGATCTGATGCGCTGGTCGCCGGTGATGCTCATACCTGCCAGCCGGCCAGCGTGGACATGCCGCGACAAAGCCGTTACGAATTCATTCCAGTGGCCGTTATGTTGTCGGGTTACATAGTTGGTAAGTTCGGCCTTGTGCCAATCCTCCCACTGGTCATATTGTGCCGCCCAGCGTTCGGCAGCTGTGCTCAGCCATGTATCATCATCACGTTCGACAAACATTTTAGTAGCATAAACACTGGCATCCATCTGCATGCGTATACGGTCTTGTTTTATACCGGCCCGGCCCTCTAGTACGGCGGTCATAAATTCTTCAGCTTTGGTGGCCGGGTCTGGCATGCCCTCTTTGTAGGCAATGGCCAGCGGACTGCGATCGGCGTGCTTACGCACATGGTTGGCTACAGCCTCCAGGAAACCAGGGAATTCCTGAGCGGCGCTCTCATCTTCCAACATTCCCTTAATACGCTCAACAAGTGGCGCTGCCGCCGGGCGGTCTTCCAGAAAGTCGCGCAGCAAGAGGTCAATGGAGCGGTCCATGATATGTCCCTCAAGGGTCCTGTCACGCAGCAGGTTGAAGTTATCGAAGATCGCCATTCCTTCAGAGCCAACATCATCTCCTATGTCATTAGGATTGTATAGCGGGTGCTCTTTAAAATTATCGCGCAGGCCTTTTTGAAACTCATCTACCGGAGCGTCGAATTTTTCCGGTGGGTACAGTTTTACGGCACCTATCCGCTTGTTGTTCTCTTCGAAAAGTTCGCGGGCATTCTTCTGGGCCTCGGCAATCTGCGAGTCCCAGCCCTGGCTTTCAAAGAACGTGCGCAAACGAGGGTTACGCCGCAACGAACGATTGCCCATTTGTCGATAAAGGTTAGCGTCTGGCTGGACCGTTTGTTTTATGGCTATAAGCGCCGCACGAACATCACGCCAGGTTTGCTTGGCGGCGGTGAATATATCAGCGGTGATTGTCAGGAAGTACTCAACCCGCTCTGCCGGGTCGCTATCATCAAATTCCTCGCCCACCTCCTTGAACTCTTCAGCGCGTAAGGCCTTGGCCTGGCAATGCTCACAGTTTGGGTCTTCGTGTTTGTCGGCATGCCCATCCGCTGGCGGTTGTTCTATTTCGGTGGTGTCTAAGGCAGCATCGTATCCGGCAGCCTGCTGTTCGGCATAACCACTTTCGGGCTGGGCATGAGCATCAGCAGCTTCCAGAGGGCGGTCCCCACCTCTTCCTGGCGTCTCCATAGTATCTCCATTTTGCAGTATTAGGTAATACTCCAGAATACCATAGGGGCAAGGAGTGTCAAATGTGGCGATTTGATCAAGAAACCAGATGTTCGACGGTCTTGGCGAAACCGGTATTAAACTGGTAATGGTACAGGACAACCAAAGATTTTCCTGTCCCGAAGGAGGCTCCGTCGGTGCCTACGATGGTTCGCCCGGCTCGTACTGTCGGAGCAATAACACCCTGGTGCTGGCTAAAGGCACTTTTGAGAGCGAACAAGAAGATTTTGTTAAAGCAGGCGGTACATCCATGGACTACGATAGACTGTTGCTTGGTCACGAGTATGGTCACGGCTTGCAGGACGTCGAGACCGAACGCCTCGGTCTTGAAAACAGCAACCTGCCGCCCAACCCCACACCTGTAGTGGAGCAGCAGGCTGATTGTATTGATGGCATGTTCATGAAGAACAAACAGATCGCAACTATCGCCATAGACACCTGGTTTGAGATGGTTGGTGACAGCCCTAGCCTGTCCCACGCCAAAGACGCGCACGGCAGTGCGCCCGTACGTAAAGATGCCTACCTTAAAGGCCAGTCCCACGTTGATGGTGATATGCTGAACTGCGGACTTACCATCTTGCCGATGGGCACGTAACGTACCCTACTGTCCATCCTTTACGTCGGTTATACCAAGCTTTTTCTCCAGAAATACCACTACTGGCAGGCTTAGCAGATGAAATTTAATGCCATAAGAAGGTAGTTTAAAACCTAACTCTGGATTAATACCGCGGGTGGCGGCCCGCATATCAAACTGTTTGTCCTGGTGTTTCTTTAAGAAAACTTCGAATGAATCAAAGAGCACGAATTCGACATGCTCCAGACCCTCTTTCATAGCTGCGCCTTCTTTGGGCGCGGGCAGCTCAACCGCATCAATGCGCCATTGGCCATAGCGCACCGGAGTGTGAAGCCGAAACGTACTTATGGGGCGGCCATTAACCTGTGTCTCACCCAATAAGTCCCCAATGGTCAGTAGCTGCTGTTTTTTGGCCTGATACTGCTCTACAGTGGATACCCGGTAGCACATATGGTCTATTTGGGAGAAGTCGGCAAGATCAAAGCCAGCTTCCACAACTTCTTGCAGCAGTTGTTTTAGAAAAGTCTCATAATCGCCAACGATAGCTTGTGTAGTATTCATAGCTTTATCGTAACAGATAGACGCTTATAACCCAGAGCAAAACGGCAGGTGGTGCTGCCTACTCCAAAGCGTTAAAATAGGAACGTGAACGTTGTTAAACAGCAAGCTTTAACCTGGTTACGCACGCTTGGCTGGTCCAGCCTGCCCATTGGCCTGGCAGCGTTTGGCATGATTGGTACGGCCTTTCATTGGCCGCATGCCACTCTATGGCTTATTT
>JGI24741J21665_1000478_pt1 | contig 12223 bp, 10 predicted proteins | sample KBSCornC7_FD_21665 | JGI IMG/M metagenome (IMG submission 21665) | reverse complement strand
ATTGCATGGCGGGTGCGTTCCGAGGACATCCAATCGGCGCGTGCGCAACGCCAGCGGGCGAACAGCGGGTTTGGAGCGATGGACAAAGTTGCCGATGCCATTTGGCGTTGGTCCGACCCCATGCCCGGCCTGGTCGATATTTCCCGCCGTGCAAAGCAGACCTTGCGCGCCCGCGCAGCAAGGATGCCTTCGACCGAACCCTTTGGAATCAAGTTATGAGGGTGTTGGCCAAATTGCTGCCCAAGCGTCGGGCGCCTGCCAATCTCGATCCGGAGCTGTCGTTGCGTGCAGCGGCTGAATGGTTATCTCGCGCGCAGGACGCAACGAAATCCGGCGGCGTTAGCGCCCACTACGACGCATTGAGACGCAAATGGGCGGGTGCGTACCCTGAGGCGACCGGCTACATTATCCCCACGTTTTTTCGCTATGCGGAACTCTGCGGCGAAGCTGCATATCGTGAACGCGCCGTACGCATGGCCAAGTGGGAGTCGGAGATCCAGTTACCCGATGGTGCCGTTCGCGCCGGGACCATGGATGCCATTTCGGCTGTGCCCACTATTTTCAATACGGGGCAGGTTCTCTTCGGCTGGCTCTCCGCATGGCAAGAATCGCAGGACGCCCATTTCCGCGACTCATTAATTCGTGCTGCCGATTGGTTGGTCGCGGTGCAGGATGAGGATGGGGCGTGGCGGCGTTTTGCCTCGCCGTTCGCGACGCATACGTTGAACGCCTACAACACGCGCGTGGCGTTCGGCCTTGCCAAAGCCGGCAAGGCGCTGGGCGAACACAAATATATCGATGCCGGCGTGCGCAACATCGAATGGGCGCTTACGCAGATGCACCCGAATGGTTGGCTCGAAAACAATGATCTTGAGGACAACAGCCGTCCCTTGACGCACACCATCGCCTATGCCACCCGCGGGATCCTGGAGGTGGGCCTGATCACATCCAGCGGCATGTTTGTCGACGCGGCCACGCTTATCGCGCGTGCTGTCGCGCAATCGCAGCGTGATGATGGCGCATTGCCGGGGCGGCTGGACGCTGAGTGGAAATCTGCGGCGAGCTGGAGCTGCGTCACGGGCAATGCCCAGATGGCCATCGTATGGCAGCGGCTCGCGTATGAAGCCGGGGATTGTTCGCTGCTGACTGCGGCTGAAAAGACCAACCGCTTCAATATTGCGGTGCAGGACCTTTCAGCGCCGGATCCCGGCATCCGCGGCGGAATTCCGGGTTCATATCCGCGCGGCGGTGGTTACATGACGCACCGGTATCCCAACTGGGCCGCCAAGTTCTTCATGGACGCGCTGATGTTGCAGTTGAAGGCGGCCTGACGACATGCGCGATATCGTCCTTGCCCTGTTCATCTTCGGGACGATTCCGTTCATCCTGTCGCGCCCGTACATCGGCTTGCTGGTGTGGTCGTGGCTCGGCTACATGAATCCGCATCGATTGTGCTACGGCTTCGCCTACAGTTTTCCATGGGTGATGATGATTGCGGCACTCACACTGATGAGTTTCGCAATCAGCAAGGAACGAAAGAAAATTCCGATGTCAGCGATCAGCATTCTGCTGTTCGCCTTTCTAGTATGGACGGGCGTCACCACGCTGCTCGCGGCCGAACCGGCCGCTGCTGCGGAAAAATTCCAAGAGTTCGCAAAAATCATGGTCATGGTATTCGTGACCTTGATGATGGTGAACACGCGCGAACGCATGCATCGGCTTGTTTGGATGATCGTGGTGTCGCTGGGATTCTATGGTGTCAAGGGAGGGTTGTTCACCGTCCTGGGGGGAGGCGTCAGTCACGTGCTTGGCCCTGCCGGAAGCTTCATCTCAGACAACAATGCGTTGGCCCTGGCACTATGCATGACATTGCCATTCATGCGGTATTTGCAGCTGCAGGCGTCGCGCAAAATGGTGCGCATCGGATTGGGCTTAAGCATGCTGCTCACCTGCGTTGCCGTGCTTGGCACGTATTCGCGCGGCGGGCTGATTGGACTGGTGATTGTCGCCAGCGCCCTGTTTCTGAAGGGGCGTCGCCGGCTGGCAGTGATCGTGATCATGGTTGTGGTGGGCTTCGCAGCCTACAACTTCATGCCGCCCCAATGGATAGCGCGCATGAATACCCTGCAGAACGCTACCAAGGTCAACACGGCCGAAACCCGAATACAGTCTTGGAAGTTCGCGGCGAACCTTGCCATTCATCGACCGCTTGTCGGTGGCGGGTTCGATGACTACAAGAGCTCGGCACTATGGGTGACCTACGCACCCGAAGGCGCGAAACAGCGCGCCATCCACAGCATCTATTTTCGCGTTTTGAGCGAACAGGGTTTTCCAGGGCTGATGCTGTTCCTGATGCTCTTGTTTGTGAGCTGGCGCAACTGCAGTCGTGTTAGAAAGATGGCGCATGGCGCGTCGGAGCACAAGTGGGCCTACGACCTCGCTTCCATGCTGCAGGTTTCTCTTGTGGCATTCACGGTGGCTGGTGCGTTCCTGCCCATGACGTATTTCGATCTCGTTTATCAGCTGATTGCTCTTTCAGCGCTGCTGGAGATCCACGTCTGCCGGCCCTTAATTCTGCCGGATGCTCTCGCCCGATCCCGGGCACTGTCAAGCACGCCTGCGGCTCACAAGGTGCTGCCAGGGTGATGACGTGAAGCGGGTATTGATGGTCGCCTTCCACTTCCCTCCCGCTTCGATGGGAAGCGGGCACCTGCGGACCTTAGGATTTGCAAGGTACCTACCGGAGGAGGGCTGGGAGCCGACGGTCTTGTCAGCCCATCCCGCCGCTTTTCCCCGCGTCGATGCAGGCAATGTCAAGGCGATCCCGGAGGATTGCCGGGTGTATAGAGCGATGGGGCTGGACGTGCAGAGGCAGCTTTCCATCCGTGGCAGATATCCGGGATTCCTCGCGCAGCCTGATCGGTGGTCGACTTGGTGGGTGGCGGCGGTGTGGAAAGGATTGCGATTGATCCGCCAGCATCAGATAAATGCCATCTGGTCCACGTATCCCATCATGACCGCGCATTGCATTGGCCATACTTTGAGCAGGGTGACTGGACTTCCATGGATCGCGGATTTCCGCGATCCAGTTTCTGGTTCAGTCGAAGCTGGCAATCCGTTCTCCGTGTCTTCGCAGCAGCGCTGGGAACGAAAGGTGCTAGACCACGCCACGCGTGTCGTGCTCACCACGCGCGGCGCCATGCGTCGCTACGCCAAAAATTATCCTCAGACGTTTGGTGGGGGGCGCATGGCCGTTATCTCTAACGGTTATGACGAGGCGGCCTTTTCCAATCTTCCCGAACCGACGGCTCGCCTGTCGCGTGGACCGTTGCGGTTCGTCCACAGCGGAATTCTTTATCCGGATGGGCGCGATCCCCTGCCGTTCTTTTCCGCGCTGGCGAATCTCAAGACAGCGGGGGCCTTGACCGCCGAAGATATTTCGGTCGTGTTGCGCGCTAGTGGGTCCGAGGCGCGGTATCAGGAAGAGATCAGGCGTCGCGGTCTTGAGCAAATGGTCGCCCTGGCGCCCCTGGTTCCCAATCGCGAGGCGCTCCTCGAACAGGCGGATGCTGACGCCTTGTTGCTGTTTCAGGGCAGCAAGTTTGATCACCAGATTCCCGCCAAAGTGTACGAGTATCTGCGGATCGGCCGGCCCATTTTCGGATTAGTTGGAAGGGGGGGGGACACTGAGTCCTTGCTGCGCGAATCGGGGGGTGCGAAGCTGGTTGCCGTAGACGACGTTTCAGAGATCGAAAAAGGCCTGCTGGAATTTATCTCCGCCGTGCGCAATCAAAAGGCTCCGATGGCAAACAAAGATGTTGTCAGGTCCTATTCAAGGCGCCAAGGGACCACGATGCTCGCCGGTCTCCTGGACGTGGTCACTGCGCGATGATCACATGAAACAGAGGCAGCCCATGACGGTGGGAAGTTCGCCATTGAGCGAAGAGTCGCCGATTTTTCTGACTGGCTTCGCCCGTTCCGGAACCACGTGGGTGAACCGGTTGATGCGAGACTATTTTGACGCCGGTTTTGTAAACGAGGGCCAATTCATTGTCGCTTTCGGCTTGCGTCTTTCGCATTATGGCGACTTATGCCAGCAAGAGAACTTCCGGCGTTTGTTGCTCGATCTTCGTCGGGACGAATTTTTTTCCATTTTGGAGCGCAACTACTCCGTCACCATCAACTGGAATCATCTGGAGACAGGGCCCACGAGTTTCACCGCGGTAACGCTAGGTATATTGCAACAAATCGCCGCGCAGACGGGCAAGAGCCTGATCGGCTCCAAATACCCCGTATTTGGCCGGCATCTGGACTTGCTCAACGGACTTTTCCCCAATTGCCGGATTATCCACGTAATTCGTGATGGCCGGGATTGCGCGATGTCGCACCGACATGTGACATGGGGCCACCAGAATACCTGCGCTGCTGCAGTCCATTGGCGCAAATACATCAACGTGGTGCGGAATGCTGCGCAAGCTATGCCCGGACGATATCTGGAAATTCGCTACGAAGATCTGATTTCCAACCCGCAGATCAGCATGGCGGAACTGGAGCAATTCGTAACCGGAGCGCCAGCCGGTCCGGTCACCGCACGCTTCATGTCTGATGCCAAGCAGCTGAAGCTCGAAAAGATCGCCCGTTGGCGTGAAGCCATGTCGCTGCGCGATCAAGCGATTTTCGATGGCGTGGCGGCCGACATGCTGGAATCTTGCGGCTATCCGCTCAGCGGGATGGGTCGCCCGCCTTCCGCTTTTCGGCGCGCCTGGTATGCGATGCATGACCGCTTGAGCCGCGAAGCATGGCACATGGCGCGCAAAATGGTTTCAAGAATTCCGGAAACCAAATGACCGTAAAGGGACCGCCAGATATCCGCGCGATTTCGCCATGGCTGTCGCGAATGGCTACCGCCCATGGACACCACGTACATGCGCGGGAAATGTCGCAGCCGAAGGGCGAGCTGAAGCTGTGACGACACGATTCATATTCAGCATCGATGTGGAAACCAGGAGCCGTGGAAACCCGGCTGTGGACATCTTCGGACATCTCCCCGGCCATCCCGAGACATGCGGTATCGAGTTGATCATGGATGTTCTCGAAGAATATCAGGCGAAGGGGACCTTTTTTTTCAACGCTTATGAAGTCGGCAAACATGACGAGGCGGAGATCGCCCGTGCCGCACGGCTTATTCATTTGCGCGGACACGATCTGGAGTTGCATACTCATCCGCGTCCGATGTTTCCCTTCTACGGCATCAGCCAGGCTTCACCGGACGATCAAGCGGTCATCCTTGCAAAGGGGATGTCGCTGCTCCAGGAATGGACGGGGAAGAAAGTCGTGGCGCACCGTGCGGGCGCCTTTTCAGCCAACATGGATACGCTCCAAGCGGTCGCCTCTGTGGGTTTGTTGGCCGACAGTTCGTTATCGTCGGGCAGTCGCGTTGATGTACCGCTAGTACATCAGATGGGCGTTTCAAACGGGTTGAGCTGCGTGAAGGGAATATGGGAGATTCCACTCACCAGCTTTGAGCAGGTGCATGTGGGGCCGTGGTGCTCGCGGCGCGCGCTTGATATCGAGGGCTGCTCACTGCCGGAAATCAAGCGTGTCACCCGTTGGGCAGCGGGGAACGGACTGCCGACACTTTGCATTCTCATGCACAGCTTCAGTCTGTCCCGATACGGCCGCCCCAACCGGCGCGTCATTCGTCGATTCAATGCGCTATTGGCGTGGCTCCGTACCCGGGACGACATCGAGATCTGCACGGTGGAGCAAGTTTGTCGACACGCCCCGGCAATGCCGTTGTCGCGGTCCTCTGCCAGACTGCCCGTAACCGGCATCTGGCTCACTTGGGATAGGGCCATGCATGCGTGGGACGAGGGCTGGAAGAATTTGCTTGTCGCCGCGCTGGGCGCGGTCTGTTTGACGCTAGCGATGATCGTCCTCGGCTCGATCTTCTATCTTCTGGTGACGCGCTAGCAGGCGCCTTCCGGCTTGCGGGCGAAGTCGTCCCGACTTGCTGGTTCGGTGGTCCACGACAGTATGGAGAAGAATTTGCCCATCCTTGCACGCATGAATAATTTTTCCGGGGGGCGTCTCGAAGCGGCGATGGTACGTGCCGCGGCCGTATCCCGGACCCCCGCATTCGACGAGTTCGTGGCGCTCGTCCGGCAAGAATCGCCTTGGCGGTTCAATGGCGTCAACGAACTCGAACGTTTTCTGCACAACGTAGAGCACCATCTGCGCACCACCATGCCCAGGCTGTTGGTCTCAGTGGATCACGATCCGCATGTCGTCTTTGACTTCGGGTGTGGATCGGGCAGTGGCTCGATCGCCTTGGCGTTGCTATTTCCCGAAATCCGGTGTCGCGGGGTAGACATAAGTCGTGAGGACGTCACCATCGCCCAGGCGCGGGCGCGATTGTATGGAGTGGATGATCGTTGCGAATTCAGCGTCATTGGCGAATCGCAGGCCTTGCCCGTTGCAGACGGCACCTCTGATCTTTGCATCTGCTGCTCCGTTCTGGAATACATTACCCAGCTCGAAGTCAGGAAATTTTGCGCGCAGGAAATGGCGCGGGTGCTTGTCGACGGCGGCTTGCTTTTCATCAGCGTGCCCAACCGGCTTTATCCTGTCGAGCTGCACAGCCACAAATTTGGCTGGAATTATTTTCCGAAGTTGCTCAATGCGCGCATCGTCGGGTCCACCGTGTGGGAGATCCGCCGGTTGGCCCGGCCGCACATGTTGAGTATTCACCGCCCGCAGTTGCTGCGCTTGTTTACCCCGTGGACCAATTTTTGCCTAAAGAAGCAGGCCTGATCAGGTATGTCGGCAAATGGAAGCTTCACCTCGCATGTGTAGTAGCTCAATGCCCGACGAGCAATGCGGTGCCGAGTACAAAGGTGGGGCTGCGCCACCGATCGATGGAGGCATGAATTGAGGGATACCACGGCATGCTGAACGCCCTATCGGTGATGCGCGACGGCGGCAGCGAGGATAGCCAACAGCGCGCATCGAACAGCATGAAGCGCCAAGGATTTCTCCATGCGTTGCGGTTCGCTTGGAACGGCGGCGTGCTTGACGCATGGTCCCACCCCTCCCAGCACGACGTGGAGAACCTTCACGTACAAACGCTGCAAGGCACCGCGACTTGCGTCGGCCCTGTTTGGTATCGAGGTTGGTTCGGCAAGGCCGCCCTGGACTTGCTGCTCGATGATCTCAACGCTGCACAGCCCATCGAAGAGGAGGCTTTGCGCGGCAACTTTGCGCTCTTCGTGCACACGCCGAGCCGTTGCGTGTTGATGAACGACGCGCTGGGTTTTGTACGGCTTTACGCCAGCCCCGACGGATGCTTCTATAGCACCAGTTGGCTGGCGACCTGTGCTTACACGGGCGGAATGGAAGTGGATGAATTGGCCGCCACTGAATACGTGCTGTTGGGTGCTTCTCATTCGGACCAAACCGTTGCGCGCGGCATCAAGTCGCTGCCGCGGGCGCACGCGCTTGACTTGGTATCGGGACGCCTTCACGTGCGCCGGGTCGCCGACACTTGGGATGGGGCGACGGCACATGCCACATTCGATTCCGCGGTGGATGACATCTGTGGGCACGTTGAGATCGTCAGCCAAGAAGTGAGCGCGGCCTTTCCAGGTCGCACGCGCGCTGCGCTCTCGGGCGGGTTCGATTCGCGGTTGATTGTTGCGGGCCAGTTGGCGTGCGGAAATCGGCCCGAACTTTTCGTGTACGGCGACCCTCTATGCAATGACATTCCCGTTGCGCGCGAAGTGGCCGTGCGTGCAGGTCTCCCTCTTCATGTCGTAGACAAAGCCGCACAATCTTCACGCGCCTCCTCGCCCGACTTGGAGCTCTTGGTGCGCAACGCGCTGTTTTTTGACGGCGTGCCCAACGACGGCATTTACGATTCAGGTATGGATCGGCAAACTCGCCTCGCCCAGACTGCGGGAGGGCATATGGTTTTGAATGGGGGCGGCGGCGAAATTTTTCGTAACTTTTTTCATCTTCCGAACCGGCCGCTGTGTGCGTCGGATATCGTCCGCGCCTTTTACCGCGGCTTCGATTCGAGGGTATTTCGGCGCGCAAATGGATTGTCGACCTACCGGGACGCATTGACAGCGTCCATTTGCCGTGTGCTGGCGTTGCGCGACCATGTTTCCGGCCAAATGCTTACTCGCCAGCAGGTCGAATTGGTTTATCCCCTCTTCCGTTGCCATTACTGGATGAGCGTCAACAACAGCATTGCAACGCGGCACGGCTACTACGCCACGCCTCTGGTAGATCTGACGACCGTAAGAGCCTCTTGGCGACTGCCATTGGCGTGGAAAAATGCGGGCCGATTGGAAAGCCGCCTCATCGCCAAGCTTCACATGCCGATTGCAAGCGAACCTTCGACTTATGGATTCCGGTTCAGCGATGGCCCTGGCTGGAAAGCGCGATGTTCGGAACGAGCCATGTGTGCACGGCCTGTCTTCCTGCGCCCCTTCATCAATGGGGTGCGTCGTCGTATGCACAAACAGGCAGTTGCGTCCGATATGATCGTGCATTCCCGGGCTCTGTTGCCGGGGGAATGGCGGCTGGACCCGATTCTGGATCTCGATCGGTTGCCCGACAGCGCTGCGTTTGGACGTGCCCTTGCTGTCGAAGTGGTGTGGCGAGGACTGCTTGCGTAAAAATCACCACAGGCGGCTTCCGCTGGCGCCGCCGCCTATCAGCGATTCCCGACCAGTGCCGCCCCGTTGCGAGTGAATGTCATGAACTGGAATGCCAACGAACACTACAAAAACCGTCGCGTCGCGACGAGCTATGACGCCGTCCGCTTTTCGAGTCCTGCCGGACGTGTTTTCAACCGTTGGGAGAAGCATGTCATCGGCAAGTGCTTTGCGCGCGTGCCCAGCGTTGAGACGCTGGTGGATATTCCATGCGGTACGGGCAGGCTGGCCGATGCATTGCTGTCGCGCGGGTACCGCGTCCATGGAATGGACATTTCCGGCGAAATGCTGCAGGTTGCCAAGCAACGGCTCGAGCGCTTTGGCGAGCGGTTTACGAGTGAAGTAGCCGATGCCAAGAACTTGCCCGAGCGCACGGATACGTATGCCGGTGCGCTGTGCGCCAGGGTTCTGATGCATTTTCCGCTGGAACAGCAAATAGAATTTTTGACGGGTGTGGCCAAGTTGAGTCGTGGCATCGTGGTCATCAACCATAGCCTTGATTCGCCTTACCAGCGCTTCCGGCGGGGAATCAAACGGCTGCTTGGACATCAAGCATCGGCTCGTTTCCCCATCAGCAATGCCGACATCAAACGGCTTTTACAGGGAGCCGGGTTGCGTGAGGTCAAGCGCCACCGCCTGATGCCATTGATCAGCGAAGCCGTATACATCGTCGCCGTGAAAACTTGATTTCACGCCGGTGCGACTGGATCCATGGAGGGCTTGGTTGGCATGACAGCAGTCGACGTCGCAATATCGCTCAATCAGGGGTTTCCTTGCCCGAATTGCGAGGCGCGTGCAAGCTGGCATGCCACCGGCCGCTCTGCCGAACGCGCTAATTCAACGCTGTATTGGTTCCGTTGCGAAAGCTGCGAGCAGCGCGTCGTCGTGAAGCTGACGCCGCTGGGCGCGCGTGATGCGCGTGGGCGGCATGAATTGGAAAAGGAGTTCCAGACGCTGCGCAAGCTGCAGGAAATATTCCCGCCGGATAGCTGCCACGGCGCATTGGTCGCAGAGGGTTACCTGGAATTCGATGGTCATGCCGCAATGGTCACGCGATTGTTCCGCGGCAAAGACTTGATCCGCTACGCACGTTCGGTCGGCTTGGAGGAGCTGGCCCGAATGTTTCATTCCGCAGGTGCGATGCTGCGTTCATTGCACGATGGTTGCCCCGACGGATACCAAGTGCGTGCACTCGACATCAAGCCGAAGCTCGCGTATTTGGAAGAAATTTATGGACACATTTTGCATCGGAACAGCAAGACCCGAAGGGCATTCACCCATCTTCGCGCATCCGCGGACGCTGTCGCCCTCCTGCCACTGCGTGTGAGCTGGGCACACGGGGATTTCAAACCGGAGAATGTACTTTATGATGGCCGCCGGATAATCCTGCTTGACACAAAGCTAGATATCCGGGGTGCGGTCGTGTATGACTTGGCATCTTTTCTAGATCACGTGCGGATCGCTGCCTGCAGCCCTGGCAATGGCACGCTTCGCAGCAACGGCCAACGCATAGAGGCCGCCTTCCTGTCCGGATACGGAGGGCTTGATGCCGCGGAAACTACCGCACTGCGGTGGGCGCAATTGTATTTCATGTTGTGCTACTTCGGCGCGTACCGCAAGCGTGGATTTGCTTCGAGCATTTATGCGAATTGGCGGCTGGCGTCCTTGGCCGAAGTGTTGGCGATGCAGCTCGAATGAACGCACGGGCAAGTCTGGATCACGCGACCCGCGGATTGCTTGCGACGGGATCTTGGCTATTAACGGGATTCAAGTACGGCCTGAGCATTTCATCGAGCCGCGCTTCGTGGAGCCACTGCCAAGCCTTCCAGTGAAACAGTAGCTTCCATGCCAAGGGATTTCCGGTTTCCGGCGTTTTCAGCCTCTCGCGTGCAGAGGGGTCTAGCCACCTGTCGCTGCCCTTGAACAGGTGCTCACCGAGAAGAGTGGAGCGTTTGGGTGGAGTACCGTGCGTCCCGGAGAACAAACTTGGATAACGGGAGCGATACCTGCTTTCTGCAGCCCGCATACGTTCGCGATAATATGAAGGGTTGAAGCGATTACCCGGCAGTAGTTCGCCACCGCTGACGAAAGGTATTGACAGCGCTCGCTTGTCCAGGCGAGCAAACAGACTGCGGTAGAATCGTCCGCGCTGTTTCTCCTGGAACGGGATGGTGGTTGCGTGCGCCATGAATTCTTTCGACAAGCCAGGAATGAAGGCACCCGCCCGATTCGGATATACCTTAAGCGGATTCATGGCGGGACGGTTGCGGCTGCGATTTTCGATGACGAAACGCGCCAGCCCGTGCATGTCGCGGGGCAGGCGGGATAGTTCGCTATCGAGATCTTTTGCAAACCCTTCCTGCATTGCGGCCACAATTTCGGGTTTGAACAACATTTCGGCCGCATGCCAGATCGCGCTGCCCGGGCTGCGAATCTCCTGTCGCAGATAAGTCTCGAACCCGCCTTTAGGTTGATGCAGCGGCATGAACACGAAGCCTGGCACCAGTCCGTCCCAGACAACATCAGCGTCGATCTGCGCGGCAACCTTGGCGATGAACAGGTCGAGGCTCGGAAAACCCGCGTCACTTGCGATCAAATAATCGAGATACGCTTGTGATGAGAAGAAGTCGCGCGGTGGGCTCGCCCTCCGCAGCGGAATGCCAATCTTCCTCGCGACTGCCTGAGCGAGTCGGCCGTCGGCATCGCCATGTTCGTCCTCGTGCGAGATGGACAGGGCGTCGGCCGGGATGCCTGCCCGTTTGAGCAAGAACAAAAGCAGTCGTGAATCGAACCCGCCGCTCAGCAGCACGGTGCCGGCATTACCCAAAGACGCGTACGCGCGAACGTCTCGGTCCAGCGAAGCCAGGAAGTCGTAACGGCGCCAGGCATCGGAGGCCTCTGGCCACTGCCAATATTGTCGGACGTCCAGGCGCTGCCGTTTACAGTCGTACGCGAGTATGCTGGCGGGCGGCACGCGTCGCAGCCCATCCATCAAGCTGCGCTCGCCGATGGGATGCCCGATCGAGATGAATGCGCCCCACGCAGCAAGGTCCGGCTCGCCCGCCACGGCTTTCGTATCGGAGACAAAGGTGAGCGCACCCGGCTCATCGCGCATGTACAACGGCTGCATGCCCAGACAATCGACCGCGATGACCAATATCTCCTGATTTGCGTCCCAGAACACGCCTGCGAATGCACCGTCATATTGAGGGAGTAGCCGGGCTGCCGTCTCCGCGTCAACAAGATCTTCGGCATCCGGTCCCCTGATCGGTATGCCGGTGAAAAAGCAAAGGTTGCCGTTGGCTGGCAACGTTCCGCCAAGACACCCGATTGCCCCTCCGGGAAAATCGCGCTGGCTCGTGGACAGCCCATCAGGATTTTGACGATCCAGCATGGTGGTGACGCGAGTAGAGGCGTCAGCGCCGATGTGAATCGCGAGTTTTCGTGCGTGGTGTGGCGCGGGCATGGCACTCATCTGTATGGAATGTCGTGCTCGAAGCCCA
>JGI24741J21665_1000472_pt1 | contig 12301 bp, 8 predicted proteins | sample KBSCornC7_FD_21665 | JGI IMG/M metagenome (IMG submission 21665) | reverse complement strand
TGGTCGGGCGCCAAGTTGCCGCCGTGGTCAATTTCCCGCCGCGCCAGATCGGGCCGATGCGCTCCGAAGTGCTGACGCTCGGTTTTCCCGATGCCGAGGGGAAAGTCGTGCTGATCGGGCCGAGCGAGCCCGTGCCCAATGGCGGGCGATTGTTTTAGCCTCATCGTCATGCCGGGCTAGTCCCGGTATCCAACGTGCCACAACGGCCGGCGTCCGTTGCGGAGGGTTGGACCCCGGAACAAGTCCGGGGCGACGAGAAGTCTTACCCCTCCAGACTCTTCGACGCCTGTTCGAACAGATCCTTCGACAGGCCCGGCGTCGCCAGAATCCGCTCGAGCTCCGCCTTCATCAGCGCCGCCCGCGCCTCGTCGAACCGGCGCCAGCGCCCCAGCGGCGGCAGCAGCTTGGCGGCGGTTTGCGGATTGAGCCGGTCGAGCGCGATCAGATTGTCGGCCAGGAAGCGATAGCCCGCGCCACCCGCGGCGTGGAACGCGCGCTGGTTGACGCTGAACGCCCCGACCAGCGACCGCGCGCGGTTGGGATTGGCGAGCGTGAAATCGGGATGCCGTGCCAGTTCCTCGACGATCGCCGGCGTATCGTCGCGCGACGACAGCGCCTGGGTCTGGAACCATTTGTCGAGCACCAGCGCATCGGTCGAATAGCGATTGTAGAAGATGTCGAGCGCGGCGATCCGCTTGTCCGACGTCCCGTTGGCGAGTGTGGTCAGCGCGCCCTGGCGGTCGGTCATATTGTCCGCCGTCTCGAACTGCGCGAACGCCAGATCGGCGGCATCGTCGGCCCCCGAGGTGGCGATATAGCCGAGCGCGACGGTGCGCATCCGCCGATCGGCCTTGGCCGCGGGCGAATAGACGAATGGCGCACCAGTCGAGGCCTGGGCATAGGCCTGGCGCCACAGCGGCGCGAGCGTCTTACCGAGGTCGCGGCGAAGCGCCTCGCGGGCACGGAACACTGCCTCGGGATCGACCCGTTCGAGCTGGTCGCCGATGAAACTGTCCGACGGGAGCAACACGGCCTCTGCGACAAAGGCATGATCGAGCGCGGGGTCTTCCAGCGTGCGACGCACCGCCTCGATCACCGGACCATGATCGGCGCGGCCGAGCTGGGTCGCGGTCACCAATGTGTCGAGCATCAACTGCTGCATCGCTTCGTAGCGCGCGAACGGGTCGTCGTCGTGCGCCGAGAGGAACGCGAGGTCCTGCGCCGAGCGGTCGCTTTCGATGATGACTGGGGCGGAGAAGGCGCGGTTGATCGACAGCACCGGCGCCTCGCGCACGCCGTCGAACACGATCTCGCTGCTCGGCTGGTCGAGCAGATGGAGCTGCTCCTCGCCGAGCGCCGCACCGCTCGTGCTGCCGAACAATTTGAGCTTGAGCGGCAGGACCATCGGCTCCTTGACCGATTGGCCCGGGGTCGGCGGCGTGCGCTGGGCGAGACGCAAAATGGCACGTCCCGAGTCGGCATCGTGGTCGAGCGCCGCGGAGACGCGCGGCGTCCCGGCCTGCGAATACCACAAGCGGAACTGGGTGAGGTCGACCTCACCGCCTTCTTCCATGCAGCGGACGAAATCCTCGCAGGTCGCGGCCGTCCCGTCGAAGCGATCGAAATAGAGGTCGGTGGCGCGGCGGAAGCGATCCTTGCCCAGGATCGTCGCCATCATCCGGATCAGCTCGGCGCCCTTGTTGTAGATCGTCGCGGTGTAGAAGTTCGAGATCTCGATATAGCTTTCGGGCCGCACCGGATGCGCCAACGGGCCGTTATCCTCGGGAAATTGGCTGGCGCGCAGGCCGCGCACGTCCTCGATCCGCTTGACCGCCGTCGATCCCTGATCGGCCGAGAAGCTTTGGTCGCGAAAGACGGTAAAGCCTTCCTTGAGGCTCAATTGGAACCAGTCGCGGCAGGTGACGCGATTGCCCGACCAATTGTGGAAATATTCATGCGCGACGACCGCGGCGATGGCGTCGTAATCGTAATCGGTCGCGGTATCGGGGTCGGCCAGGATGTAGCGGCTGTTGAAGATGTTCAGCCCCTTATTCTCCATCGCGCCGAAGTTGAAATCGTCGACCGCGACGATGTTGAACACGTCGAGATCATATTCGCGGCCATAGACCTTCTCGTCCCAGGCCATCGCCAGTTGCAGCGCGTCGAGCGCATGTTCGGTCTTGGCCAGATCGCGTTCGCGCACCCAGATACCGAGTTCGACCTTGCGCCCCGACATGGTCGTGAAGCTCGCGCGATTGGCGGCGAGGTTGCCGGCGACCATCGCGAACAGATAGCTCGGCTTGGGGAAGGGATCGCGCCATTCGGCCCAATGGCGGCCGTCATCGAGATCGCCCGAGGCGATTGGATCGCCATTGGCGAGCAGGATCGGGAAGCGCTTCTTGTTCGCCGTCATCCTGACCGAATAGCGTGCGAGCACGTCGGGCCGGTCGGGGAAGAAGGTGATGCGGCGAAACCCTTCCGCCTCGCATTGCGTGCAGAGGTTCCCGCCCGAAGAATAGAGTCCCATCAATTGAGTATTGCGATCGGGATGGATCTCCACCTCTGTTTCGACGCGGTGCTTTCCGGCGGGAAGGTCGATGACCAGGTCCGACCCGTCCATCCGCCAGTCGTTGTGCAAATTGCCGTCGACGCTGACCGACAGCGGCACTTGCCCGTCGCCGTCGAGCCGCAGCGGACGATCGTGATCGCCATTGCGTGTCACGTCGAGTGCCGCCTTGACCCGCGTGGTCGCTGGATCGAGATCGAAATCGAGCGCGATGTCGGGGACCAGCCAATCGGGCGCGCTGTAATCCTCGCGGCGTGTGACAATCGGGTCGGCAAGGGCGGATTGAACGTCGATCATGTGTTTCCGTGCGGTCCTGCTTCATGGCTGTATCATTCGCACAAGACGCGATTGCCAACCGTTCTCGGTCTGCTACGCCGCGCGAGGGGGACAGCCAAGAGGAAAGCCATGTTGAGACTGATCGGCGCGGTCGCTTTGACGCTCGCCGCCGGGACTGCGCTGGCGCAGACCGGGAAGATTTCCAGCCCGCCGGCCCCGACAAAGGAAAGCGTCCGGTCGATCAACGAGCGGGTCAACGCGCCGCTTCCCGCCGATCAGGCCGCGATGAAGGCGCACGTCCTGTTCCTAGCGTCCGACGCAATGCGCGGGCGCGAGGCGGGCAGTCCGGAATTCGCGATCGCCGCCCAATATGTCGCAGCGCAATTCTACGCCGCTGGCTTGCGGCCAGGCGGCGACGACGGGGGGTATCTGCAGAAGGTACCCTTGATTGCGTACAAGCCCGCCGACCGGGGCAATTTTGTCTGGACCGCGCCGGGTGGACAGCCCCTGACGCTGGTGTTCGGCGAGGATTTCGTGCCATCCCCCAATCCAGCCAAGGAAGAGACGAGCCTCACCGCTCCAGTCGTCTTCGTCGGGTACGGCATCGTCGCCCCCGACTATAAGCGCGACGATTATCGCGGCGTCGACGTGAAGGGAAAGATCGTCGCGTTCGTCGGCGGCGCGCCGGCTAATTATGATGGCGAAGAGCGCGCCTTCTTCGCGGGTGCGCCGACCAAGGCACGCATCGCCGCCGAGCATGGCGCGATCGGCGCGATCCAGATCGAAAGCCCGCGCACCGGGCGCGGCAACCTTCCATTCGCCGCGGTGTCGCGTGTCTGGGACCGCGAGCGAGTGACCTGGGCGAGCGGCAAAATCACCGGCGGCACGGATGGCGTTCCGATGCTCGGTGTCGTGTCGATGGCCGCAGCGGCCAAGATGTTCGCCGGTGCCACGATCGGTTGGGATCAACTGCGCAAGGCCGCAGACAGTGACAATGCCGCGTTCAGGCCGGTGGCGCTGAAGGGCAGCCTTTCCGTTGCGATCAAGACCGAAAAGCGTCCATTGCCTTCGTCCAACGTGATCGGCCTCCTCCCGGGAAGCGACCCCAAGTTGCAGGACGAGATCGTCATCCTGTCGGCGCATCTCGACCATATCGGCGTCGGCGCCCCGGACAAGAGCGGCGACACGATCAACAACGGCGCCGAGGACAATGCCATCGGCATCGCCAGCCTGNTCGAGGAGGCGAAGCGGTTCGTCGCGTCGGGCAAGCNGCCNCGGCGAACAATCCTGTTCCTGGCGGTGACGGCCGAGGAAAAGGGGCTGGTCGGCTCCGACTATTTCGCCAACAATCCGACCGTGCCGCTCAAGTCGATCGTCGCCGACGTCAATCTCGACATGCCGCTGATCACCTATCCGTTCGAGGATATGGTGGTGTTCGGGGCGCAGCGTTCGACCTTGGCCCGATCGTCGAGCGCGCGGCGGGATCGGTCGGCGTGTCGATGTCGCCCGATCCGATGCCGGAACAGGGTATCTTCGTCCGCTCCGACCATTTCCGCTTCGTGCAAAAAGGCATTCCCTCGGTCTTCCTGTGGCCGGGCGAGAAGGGGCCGGGCAAAGCCGCCTGGGGCGATTTCATGGCCAATCACTATCATCAGCCGTCGGACGACCTGTCGCAGCCGATCGATTGGGCGCAGGGCGTGCGGTTCGTGACGGTCAATTACACGATCGCGCGCGAGATCGCCGATAACGACGAGCGGCCGCGCTGGAACAAGGGCGATTACTTCGGGACGTATTTCGGCGGTTATGGCGCGAAATAACCTTCTGATCTTTGGCCTGGGCTATGCGGCGAGCGTCGTCGCGGACCGGCTCGCCGGATGGGAGATCGCCGCGACCGGCAGCGCGGGCAATCTCGATTTCGACGATCGCGACGGCGTGATCGCGGCGATCGATCGCGCGACGCATATCCTGTCCTCGGTGCCCCCCGACGCGGTCGATCCCGTCCTCGCGCGCTACGGCGCGGCGCTGGCGGATGGCGGCAAGTGGCTCGGCTATCTCTCCTCGACCGGCGTCTATGGCGATGCCGGCGGGGCGTGGGTCGACGAAAGCGCGCCGATTCTGGGGCGGCGCCAGGCCCGCAACCGCGCGGATGCCGACTGGCTGTCGCTCGGCGCGCGCGTGTTTCGCCTGCCGGGAATATACGGTCCCGGCCGGTCGCCGCTCGATCGCGTGCGGAATGGACGGGCGCATCGGACCGGGATCGCCGGGCAAGTGTTCAGCCGCGTGCATGTCGAGGATCTCGCCGCCGGCGTGATCGCCGGGTTCGACGCGCCGTCTGGTACTTATAATCTGTCCGACGACATGCCGGAGAGCCAGGATGCGGTGATCGAATTCGCCGCGGCTTTGCTCGGCATCGATCCGCCGCCGATCGTCCCGCTCGACGCGCTGACGCCCGAAGCGCGTGCCTTCCATGCCGAGAACCGGCGCGTGTCGAACCTGAAGGCCAAGCGCGTGCTGGGATGGCGGCCGGTCTATGCCGACTATCGGTTGGGCCTGCGTGCCCTCAATGCCACGATCAGCCCGGTCGCCGCCAGCGCGGCGCCCCCGATCGCGAGTCCCGACCAGCGATAACCTTCGAACAGGGTCGAAAGCATCATCGCGATGACCGGCACGATCACGCTCGAATAGGCCGCCTTGGCCGGTCCGATCGCGCGCAACACGCCGAAATAGAGCGGAAAGGCGAGTGCCGAGGCGAAGACGCCGAGATAGAGGATGCCAAGCCAATAGGCCGCGCGATGCTCGACCACCGGCGGGCCGACCGTTGCGAAGGCGAACAGCGCATCGATGCTCGCACCGACCAGCATCGCCACCGCTAGCATGGTGCCCATCGGGTAACGGGCCGCGGTCGGGGTCGCCTGCATCACGTTCGCGGTCGAGGCGGACAGGATCGCGCACAAAGTGAACCCGATGCCCGCGAGCACTTGTCCCGGCCCGTGCGGATCGACTCGTGCCTCGCGCACGAACAGTAGAACCACGCCTACCATCGCGATTGCCGATCCGATCACCAACTGGCGCCCCAGCTTCTGACCGAGGAAGATCCGCCCGAACAAGGCGTTGGGGATCAGCAGCATCGCGAACACGACCGATACCAGCCCCGAGGTGACGTGCTGTTCGGCGCGATAGACGAAGTTGAAGTTGAGGCAGAATTGCATCAGGCCGAGCACCGCCGCGAAGGCGAGGCCGCGCGCGCCAAGGCGCCAGCTTTCGCGCTTCCACAGCGCCCAGCCGGCCATGCAGATGCTGGCGACCAGGAAGCGATAGGTCACAGACCAGCTCGGCGGCACCACGCCCAATTGATCGCGGATCACCAGCCAGGTCGATCCCCAAATCAGGGTGACGATCCCGAACGGCACCAACACGCCGAGCGTGGTCGAGAGAGGCTTGGTTTGGGGCGGCTGGAGCACGATCCGCCTCTACTCCGGTGCGCGGGCGCAACAACCCGGCTTTTGCTTGTGCGATGACAAGGTGAGTCTATCGATCTGCAAGCTTAGCCCTCTCCCGCGCGCGGGAGAGGGTTTGGGTGAGGGTCTTCTTTCTTCTTCCAGGCGAGAGCACTCAAAAGAAGAAGACCCTCACGCTCCCGCTTCGCGGGCCCCTCCCTCTCCCGCAAGCGGGAGAGGGGAATTACGGCAAAGCCGCGATGGCATCCGCCAGCGGGCGGATCGCGTCCTCGGCCTGATCCCAGCAGGTGACGAGCCGCACTTCGCCCGGCGCCCAGTCGTAGAAGTCGAAGCCCAGCGCCCTGAGGCTCGCCGCTTCCGCTGGAGTCGCGCGCAGGAACACCTCGTTCGCCTCGACCGGATAGACCAGCCGATCGCCTGCCGCGCGCGCAAGCAAAGCCGCGCCGGCATTGGCGGCACGCGCATTCTCGAGCCACACGTCATTGTCCAGCATCGCCAGGATCTGCGCCGCGAGATAGCGCCCTTTCGACGCGAGCAACCCCGCGCGCTTGCGGCGATAATGGCTGGCGGCGGCGAGCTCGGGCTTGAAGAACACCAGCGCCTCGGCGGTCATCCCGCCATTCTTGATGAAGCCGAAGCTGAGCGCGTCGACGCCCGCGCGCCAGGTCAAATCGGCGAGATCGGCGCCCGAATGCACGACGGCGTTGGCGAAGCGCGCGCCGTCCATATGGAAGCCCAGTCCGCGTGCCTTGGCGAGGTCGCCCAGCGCGGCGACTTCGTCGGGCGCATAGCTCAGACCGTATTCGGTCGCGTTGGTGATCGATAGCGCATGCGCCTGGACCTGGTGGACGTCGTCGCGGATGCCGGCGAGCACGCTTTTTACCGCGTCCGGCGTGACCTTCGCGCCTGGTCCGTCGGCGAGCAGCAACTTGGCGCCGTGGAGGTAGAAGCCCGGGGCGCCCGCCTCGTCATTGTTGATATGCGCCTCGCGGTGGCAGATGACCGCGCCGTGCGGCTGGCAAAGCGCCGCGAGCGCGAGGCAATTGGCCGATGTGCCGGACGGCGTCCACAACACCTCGACTTGCGTCCTAAACAGGTCGGAAAAGCGCCCATTGAGCTGCTTCGACCAACCGTCGCCGTCATAAGCGGTGTCGAGGATATTGGCGGCGGCGATCGCGTCGATCACCGCGGAGCAGGCCGGGGCGGCATTGTCGGAGAAGAAGCGCATAGTGGCTCCATCTGCGATGCGGGAGCGCGAGGAAAGAGGAAATTCGGCTGTTTAAGCCCTCTCCCGCAAGCGGGAGAGGGAATTAGGCTCTATCGCCCGCCATCGTCATTCGGCGGGCGCGGAGGGCGGTCACCCGGCTCCGGCGCGGGCGAGAGGCGCAGCGTGCCGTCGCGCTTGACCTGAAGATTGACGCCGAGGCCCGAGATATTGCCCTCGACCGGTAGCGGACCCGTGCCAGGATCGATCACGGTCCCGTCCTCGTCGCCATCGGTCGCATTGTCATCGATTGGTGTCGGGGCGACCGGTGGTGGCGGCGGGGCGATGCCGAGCGCGTTCTGCATGAAGTCCTTCCAAACCCGCGCCGGAATACCGCCGCCCGACAGGCCGGCATTGGGGGTGTTGTCGTCATTGCCGACCCACACGCCGACCACCAGGTCCTTGGCGAAGCCGACGAACAAGGCGTCGCGATTGTCCTGAGTCGTCCCGGTCTTGCCATAGGTCGGGACCGACAAAGCCGCCTGGCGCCCGGTGCCACCGTCGGTCGAGGACGACAGCAGGTCGAGCATCTCGTCGCGGATATTGCCGCCGAGCGAGTGCGGGCCGCCGACGATGTTCGAATACCATGGCTTACCCTCGGTCGCCTCGATGCCGCGCGCGCTGACCGGATAGCCGTCGCCGGCGATCGCCGCGAACGCGCTGGTCAGTTCGAGCAGCGACCCGGTGGAGGTGCCGAGCGCGATCGACGCGTCATGGGCGATCGGAGTCGAGATGCCGAGGTCGCGCGCCGCCTTGATGACGTTGTCGATGCCGACCTTCTGGATCAGCCGCGCCGCGGCGACATTGCTCGATTTCTGGAAGGCGCGGCGTAGCGTGATCTTGCCTTCGTAGCGGCCGTCGCTGTTCTTGGGGCTCCAGCCGCCGATCGTGATGGGTTCGTCCTCGATCATGTCGTCCGGCGTCATGCCGGCGCGCATCGCCGCCAGGTAAACGAACAATTTGAAGGTTGATCCGGGCTGGCGCCGGGCTTGCGTCGCGCGGTTGAACGGGCTGGTCTTGTAATCCTTGCCGCCGACCATCGCGACGACGCGGCCGTCTGGGCGCATCGCGACGATCGCGACCTGCGCCTGGCGCAGGCCGGCGCGCCGGACCGCACGCTCGGCCGCCTTTTGCAGCCGCGGTTCGAGCGTGGTGACGACCTTGGTCTCCTGGCTGAGGTCGCCTTGCGTATCGCGCGCCTCGGGCAGCACCCAATCGGCGAAATAGGTGCCGTCGGGCAATTCCTTGACCGGTCGCACGCGGACCGAGGCCAATCGGACGTCGGCCTGATTCTTGGTCAGCAAGCCGGCGGCGACCATCGCGCCGAGCACCACCTTCTCGCGGTCCTGCGCGCCCCGCAGATTGCCGGTCGGCGCGAGCTTGGACGGCGCCTTGACCAAACCGGCCAGCATCGCCGCCTGGCTGACGCTCAACTGCTCGGGCTCGACATTGAAATAATGGAGCGAGGCGGCGCGCAGGCCATAGACGTTGTCGCCGAAATAGACGTTCGACAGATAGCGCGACAGAATCTCGTTCTTCGACAGCCACGCCTCGAGCCAGAAGGCGATCAGCGCCTCGCGCAGTTTGCGCCCGGCGGTGCGGTCCGAATCGAGGAAAGCGTTCTTGGCGAGCTGTTGCGTGATCGTGCTACCGCCCTCGCGCACGCCGCCGGCCATCACATTGTGCGCCATCGCGCGCATGATGCCCCAGGGATCGACGCCCCAATGCGAATAGAAACGCCGGTCCTCGATCGCGATGAACGCGCCCGGCACGTATTTGGGCAATTTCGACGCGTCGACCGGCTTGTCGACCGTCGCGCCGCGCCGCGCGATCGGCGTGCCGTCGGCGGCGAGCAAGGTGACCGACGGCGGCGTCGGCGGCTGCAACGACTTGGAGAGCGGGGCGGTGATCGCCAGCCAGCCGACCAGGATCACGAACAGCACCACGCACGCGGCCAGGGCGCGCACGATGATGCGCCCCCAGCGGCGCTTTTTGCGGATGACCGGGAGATTGGTGGTGTAGCCGGGCTCCGGCTGGCCCGTACCGCCCGACGAATCGGGTGGCGGAACCGCCGTTGCTGCCTGGCTCAGATAATCGTCGGGATAGGCCGAATGCGCTCCCCAGCGGGGGTCGGGTCGTCGGCTGCCGTCAAAGGGGTCGTCGCGCATCCACTGCTTCCACACGGCCCACGGGGCCAACAGGCGTATTACTCGAATAACACAGACCGTGCAATGCCGCTGTAGCAGATCGCGCGCAGGGAGGCTATCGCGGGACAATACGTGGCGAAGGAGTTGGGATGCCGGACGAACCGTTGCCAAGGCCGTTAATCGTCGGAATCGGGGGCACGATCGGCGCGGTATCGTCGACCGAGCGCGCTTTGAGGATCGCGCTCGATGCGGTCGAGCGCGAGGGGTTCGCGACCCGATTGTTCGGCGGCGAGGACATGGCGCGGTTGCCGCTCTACGACCCGCGAGCGACCTCGCGAACCTCGCAGGAGCGCGAGTTCGTCGATGCGGTGCGCAAGGCGTCGGGCGTGATCATCGCCAGCCCCGGCTATCACGGCAGTCTGTCGGGCGTGGTCAAGAACGCGCTCGATCTGCTTGAGGAAACCTCGAAGGACGCGCGGCCTTATCTGGCGGATATGCCCGTCGGCCTGATCGCGACTGCTTATGGATGGCAGGCCACCGGTTCGACGATCGCGGCGTTGCGTTCGATCGTTCATGCATTGCGTGGCTGGCCGACCCCGTTCGCCGCCGCGATCAACACCCAAGTGACGCAATTCGACGACCAGGGCGGCGCCACCGATCNCGCGGTGGTCGAGCAATTNTGNCTGATCGGACGGCAGGTCGCCCGCTTCGCGCCGCTGGTCGAGCGGACGAGCGGTTAGGGTTGTTTAAAGCCCCTCCCCTTCAGGGGAGGGGCTAATGGGGCCTACTTCTTCAGCGCCTTCGCCATATCTAGGTGCTTCTGCACCACTGGCGCGATTTCGCCTGCAGTGGCCTTCAGGCTCGGCGTATCGCCCTTGTCGGCATAGCCTTTCATCAGCGACAGCGCGTCCTCATGCGCCGAAATCTGGCCGTCGATATAGGCCTTGTCGAAATCGGCGCCCTTGAGCTTGGCAAGATCGTCGAGTTTCGACTGTTGGTCGCCGGTCAGTGTGGGGTCGGGCTTGATCTCGGGCATGGCCTTGGCGGCGACCGCCTTGATCTTGGCAGTCGACCCGGTGTGCGCCTCGATCATCGTCGCGGCGAACTTCTTGACGTCGGCCGACTCGGCGTTGGTCTTGGCGAGCTTGCCCGCGGCGATCTCGAACGCGTCGCTCTTGGCTGCCTTGTCGGCGAATTCCTGGCCGGTTGGCGTGGTGCTGAGCGCATCACCCACGGTGTCGACCGCATTGTCGGTGGCGTTGCCGATGTCCGATCCGATGTCGGTCACCGCGTTGGTGGTCGCGTTTTCGGCCTTTTGCGAGCAGGCGGCCAGCGCCGCGACCAGCGCGATCGTTCCGAAACGAAGTCTGGCGTTCATGACGTTACTCTCCTTCGAGAGCGCAAGAACGCGCTGGCGGCGAAGGACGTTCCGACCGGCAGGCGCTCACTCCAGGCTCGGCAGGTCGAGGCCCTTCTCGCGCGCGCAGTCGATCGCGATGTCGTAGCCAGCATCGGCATGGCGCATCACGCCGGTCGCGGGGTCGTTCCAAAGCACGCGCTCGAGCCGCTTCGCCGCCTCGGCCGTGCCATCGGCGACGATCACCATGCCGGCATGCTGCGAATAGCCCATGCCGACCCCGCCGCCATGGTGGAGCGACACCCAGGTCGCGCCGCTCGCGGTGTTGAGCAGAGCATTGAGCAGTGGCCAGTCGCTGACCGCGTCGGAGCCGTCGCGCATCGCCTCGGTCTCGCGATTGGGGCTGGCGACCGATCCCGAATCGAGATGATCGCGGCCAATCACCACCGGCGCCTTCAATTCGCCGCTGGCGACCATCTCGTTGAATGCGAGGCCGAGGCGGTGACGATCGCCCAGGCCCACCCAGCAGATCCGCGCGGGCAGGCCCTGGAAGTGGATCCGCTCGCGCGCCATGTCGAGCCAGCGGTGGAGAGGCGTATTGTCGGGCAGCAACTCCTTCACCTTGGCATCGGTCTTGTAGATGTCCTCGGGATCGCCCGACAAGGCCGCCCAGCGGAACGGCCCGATGCCGCGGCAGAAGAGCGGGCGGATGTAAGCGGGGACGAAGCCGGGGAAATCGAACGCGTTGGCGACGCCTTCGTCCTTGGCGACCTGACGGATATTGTTGCCGTAATCGACCGTCGGCACGCCCGTCGCCTGGAAATCGAGCATCGCGCGGACATGGACCGCCATCGACGCCTTGGCCGCCTTGGCGACGCCCGCGGGATCGCGCTCGCGGCCCTCGAACCATTGGTCGAGCGTCCAGCCGATCGGCAGATAGCCGTTGACCGGATCGTGCGCCGAGGTCTGGTCGGTCAGCAGATCGGGGCGAATGCCGCGGCGGAACATCTCCGGCAGCAATTCGGCGGCATTGCCGAGCAGGCCGACCGACACCGCCTTGCCCTCGGCCTTGGCGCGATCGAGGATCGCCATCGCTTCCTCGATCGTGTCCGCTTTATAATCGAGATACCCGGTCGCCAGCCGCATCTCGATCCGGCTCGGCTGGCATTCGATCGCCAGGCACGACGCGCCCGCCATCACCGCCGCGAGCGGCTGCGCGCCGCCCATCCCGCC
>JGI24741J21665_1000467_pt1 | contig 12330 bp, 7 predicted proteins | sample KBSCornC7_FD_21665 | JGI IMG/M metagenome (IMG submission 21665) | reverse complement strand
ATCAGGCGATTGATGTAAGTCATCTTGTGCCAGGAAACTATATCATTGTTTCTAAAAGCACAGATGGAAAAGAATATAAAAATAGATTTATAAAAAAATAGGATTACATAGTCTGAATGTGCTAAAATATTGATTGTGGGAAGGAAGAACGGATGTCAGAAGAGGGATGTTCCTTGTATTGAAGAAGAACTAAAGTATTTTTTACTTTACGCTCAATAGATAAAGTTTCATCCTTGTTAATTTAATGACGGTCATAATTACCCCCAAAAGGAGCCCTCTCTTTCAGGCATCCGGCTTCCTGACTCACATTTGGCGTTTTATCCGCAACTCAGATGAAATAATCTCTTTCGTTAGTTTTTAATAATGGTTGGGTCGGTACAAATTTTTTTGTACCGATTTTTTTAATTTACTACTAACGGAGTCTTTTTTTGTTGTAAGCCCTCCATGGAAAATCTTAATATGACTCCCTTTTAAAGAACCAAGATCGAAAGGATTTAATGTTTCTTTATAGAGATATTGTCGAAGTTTATAGTGATTTGTATAAAGTATTTTATATCCTTTTTGAAATTGAAGTAATCACTTATGTAAGAAACCTGATTGGCCAGTAAAGCTCTTTTCCGGTTAATTGTTTTCACTTCTCCCGGTTTCATGAAAAAGGTATTCTTTTTTACTCAAATCCTATGAGATTAGTAATACTTCGTCCTTGTATAAAAATCTTGCTTGTGACAGATATATTTTCAATTCCTATTTTTATTAATATCTTTTTCAATATATCCAGTCAACTAGAATATCATTCATGTAAACGTCAGATTTTCAAAATAGTATATTGATTATTTTTACTTCAAAAACACACTATGCTGATCAAAATTTATGGAAGTGCCATTCATGGAGTGGCTGCACAGACAATAACAATTGAAGTGAATGTAGATACCGGCGGAGTAGGATACCATCTGGTGGGTCTGCCTGATAATGCAATTAAAGAAAGCAGCTATAGAATCTCTGCAGCACTGAAAAATGTAGGATATAAAATTCCCGGAAAGAAAATCACCATCAATATGGCTCCGGCAGATCTCAGAAAAGAAGGTTCTGCCTATGATCTGAGTATTGCGATTGGTATTTTAGCAGCTTCAGATCAGATTTTGGCAGAGGAAATTGAAAATTATATTATTATGGGCGAGCTTTCTCTCGATGGAAGCCTCCAGCCTATCAAAGGAGTTTTACCTATTGCTATTCAGGGCAGGGAAGAAGGTTTTAAAGGAATTATTCTTCCTATACAGAATGCCAGAGAAGCAGCCATTGTAAATGATCTCGAAGTATACGGAGTAGAAAATATAAGAGAAGTAATTGATTTTTTTAATGAAGGAAAACCTCTTAACAGGATTACGCTGGATACCCGGAAAGAATTTCATGAGAAGATTAATGATTTCCCTTTCGATTTCTCTGAAGTTAAAGGTCAGGAAACGGCCAAAAGAGCAATGGAAGTGGCTGCAGCGGGGGGACATAATATCATCCTCATAGGCCCTCCCGGAAGTGGAAAGACCATGCTGGCTAAAAGAGTTCCCAGTATTTTACCCCCATTGACTCTGAAAGAAGCTTTAGAAACAACAAAAATTCATTCCGTGGCCGGAAAAATAGGAACCGAAGCTTCATTGATGACTGTTCGTCCCTTCAGATCTCCCCATCATACAATTTCTGATGTTGCCCTGGTGGGTGGCGGAAGTTATCCGCAGCCTGGTGAGATTTCCCTTGCTCATAATGGAGTACTGTTTCTTGATGAAATGCCTGAGTTTAAAAGAACAGTGCTGGAAGTAATGAGACAGCCTCTGGAAGACCGGGAAGTGACTATCTCAAGAGCCAGATTTACAGTAAATTACCCCGCAAGTTTTATGTTAGTAGCTTCTATGAATCCCAGCCCAAGCGGATTCTTTCCCGATGATCCTAACAATACCTCATCTGTTTATGAAATGCAGCGGTACATGAATAAGCTTTCAGGACCGCTTTTGGACAGGATTGATATTCACATTGAAGTACAAAAAGTGGAATTTGAACAGCTATCTGAAAAAAGAAAAGGAGAGAAAAGTAAGGATATCAGAAATCGGGTATTGAAAGCCAGAGATATTCAGAATAAAAGATACCAAAGCCTCAATATTAGCAGTAATGCCCAAATAGGGCCTAAAGAAATTGAAGCATTTTGTGAATTGGATGAAACCTCTTTCGGGCTCATCAAACTGGCGATGGAAAAACTTAATCTTTCGGCGAGAGCTTATGACAGAATCCTGAAAGTAGCCAGAACAATTGCTGATCTTGATGAATCAGAAAATATTATGTCTCACCATATTTCCGAAGCAATACAATACAGAAGTCTGGACCGGGAATTCTGGAATGGATAACAGATTCAGACTTCTACTGCTGAAATAATGTTATAGGGCATCTATTTCAGCATCCATCTTAAGCTTGATCAAAAAAGGATGGTTGTAAACTTTAGGAACCCATTGAAACTGATCATCCACCTTATTAATATACCCAATACCTGGCCATGGAAGATGGGCGGAACAGATCAGTGTTCTGTTCTGATAACAATTTTCCAGAATCTTCTTACGGGTTTCTACTCCTGTTTCAAAATCAATATCCCATTGCGTTCCCCAATCCGGTTTTGCAATGAGAAGGGGAGAATGGAAAACATCTACTACATTGGTAATGGATATATCTCCATCATTCACCGTATAAATAATATGTCCAGGAGTGTGACCAGGAGCAGCCTGCGTCTGAATACAGGAGAACACAAGATCTCCCATTTCAAATTTTGTAAGTCTGCTGCCAATGACAGAAAGAATTTTTCTAACCAATGGAATGCTTGGCTTTCCTCCCTCAGGATTTTTGCTTTTTTGAAAATCCGGCTCATCAGCCATCCAGAATTCGAATTCCTGACGTGAAATATAATAATTCGCATTCGGAAACACAAGCTCATCATTTTTCGAAAGAATACCTCCAATATGATCTCTGTGGGCATGTGTAATTAGAATATCCGTTATAGACTCCGGTGTAAACCCTGCTGAAATAAGACTGTGTAATAATTGTCCTGCATTTTCTTCATCATAAAATCCCTCTCCAGTGTCTATTAAAATGATGCGGTCAGCTTTTTTGACAAGCATTACATTGATAGGAGCTTCATAATAAGAGTCTGATAAATAAAGATTTCGGAGTTCATTTTTTACCATATTTTGAGGAATACCGGGAGCTAAAATCGGCTGGTGGTAACCAATACCAAAATACCCGTCAGAAAGTATAAAAATATCCAGTTCATGACATGGAATATGCATAAATCCATGCGTTCTCTTCTGTTTGTGATTCATATTAAAATGATGCGTTTTTTCTTTCTTACAAATTTAAATAATATTCCGTAATTTGATTGTTAGACAGAGTAATAAATGGGTTTTAATGTTGTAATAAATTAAAATTCAATATTTTATTAATTCTAAAATATCAATTTCAGAATGTGGTAAATGATAGTAATTATGTAACACATAGGTTGATTTATTATGTTAAGTTTGATTGCTAAATCAATAAAAATATTACATTATGAAAATAAAATTTTCAAACACAGAATAGTGATCATCTTTAACTTCAGAAGAATAGGTCAAACATATTCTTTCATTTTTCGATTGCAATAAATAACGTTTAAGCGTTGTTTACGTTCTGCTTATTAAGTAGATCGCTTCAAGCTCTGTATCATTCGCTTTTTGAAAAGTATTATAAACACACTTAGTAAATAAACTGTGGCTATCTCGTATACCCTTTTGTTTCTGCTTTTTTATAGCTTAAAATCAATTTTACAGAAGACAGAAGCTGTTGATTATAAAGTTTTTAACCAAATTACATTATTAATATGCCAAACACAATTCCCTCATTAGAAACCTTATCATTAGGTGCAGCCGTATTACTGTCATCTGAAGACAGAGAAAAACTTTTAAACGGATTCAATAAAACGGGCTGGGACTATCACCATGAAGAAACATTAGAGTCTCTTTTCCGAAAACAGACACTCCTTCATCCCGATAAAACAGCTGTTGTTTATCAGGATCAGGAGATCACGTACCGTGATTTAGATCAGAGAAGTAATCAGATTGCCAATCTATTATTGAGCCAGGGAATAAAAGAAGGTAAGTATGTTCCTGTCTGGCTGGACCGTTCTTTAGAATGGGTTGCTGCTGTTCTTGGTGTGATCAAAACAGGAGCAGCATATGTTCCTATAGATCCTGCTTATCCTGCTAAAAGAGTAGAATTTATTCTTTCAGATACTGCAGCTGATATTATCATTACCAATCAAAATCTTGCCCCTCTTTTATCCGAAACTGAAAAGACAAAAGTGTTTGATCTGAGCAGCATGGAAAACCTTAATCATTTATCTTCAGATGACCCGGAAATTAAAATCCATCAGAATAGTCTGGCATATACAATTTATACTTCAGGCTCTACCGGAAAACCGAAAGGGGTAATGGTAAGCCATCAGGCTATTCAGCACTTGGTAACCTGGCATAATCATCATTTTCACGTGGATTACAGCTCAAAACTGACCCTGGTAGCAGGATTGGCATTTGATATATCCGTATGGGAAACCTGGTCGGCGCTTATTTCCGGAGCAACTATGTTTATTGCAGATCATGAAGACAGAACAGATGCTCATGCATTGGTGGATTATTATAGGAGAAATCAGATTACACACGGTTTTGTTCCCTCTGTTTTAGGTCCGCAGGTTGTTAACAATACCAGAAATTATAATGATCTGAAATTGAAATATCTCTTTACCGGAGGTGAAAAACTGAAGCCTGTGCTTACTACAGAATTAAGTTATGAGCTAATAGACTATTATGGCCCAACGGAATGCACTGTATTTGCAACATTTAAAAAAGTGAAAGATATCAATGGAGAATATGTCTCTTCAATAGGGAAACCTATTGCCAACGCAAAAGCCTATATTTTAGGTGAGAATATGGAATTGCTGCCGTTAGGAGCTGTGGGAGAATTATGCATCGGAGGAAATATTTTAGCGGATGGATATCTTAATAATGAGGAACTTACAGATTCTAAATTTATTGATAATCCATTCCGGGAAACAGAAAAACTGTATCGTACCGGTGATCTTGCCAAATGGAAGCCGGATGGTGATATTGAATTCCTTGGAAGAATAGATAATCAGGTGAAAATTCGTGGATTCCGGGTTGAATTGGGAGAAATAGAACGTACGTTGCTTCAGCAGAAAAATATCAAAGAGGCGGTGGTCATCAGCAGAGATACAGGAGGAAATAGTAAATATCTGATTGCTTTTATTGTTTCAAGATCTGAAGCGGAGAAAGATATTTCATCAGTTAGAAATGCATTGAAAGAAGAACTTCCGGGTTATATGATTCCTGCCCAGATTATTTTTATAGATAAAATTCCTTTGACGGCAAATGGCAAAACAGATGCTCAGGCTTTAAAAGATCTGGCAGATAAGGAAGCGAAAGAGCTTATTTCATTTGAGCCGCCAACCAATGAAACAGAACGGATTGTTGTAGATGTTTGGTCTTCAGCTCTGGAACGTCCTGTTATTAATATTACAGATAATTTCTTTGATATCGGGGGGAATTCTCTGTTGGTAGCAACGGTTGCCGTGGCATTGGAAAGAAAGCTTGATATAAAAGTGTATTTGCGGGATATTTATCAGTTTCCGGTATTGCAGGAGCTCTCGGAAGTTCTTATAGCCAGATCCAGATCAACAAGAGAGGCTGTTCCAATGGAAGATGTAGAACCTTATGTTGCCTTGCAGAAGGATGTTTATCTTGCTCCCGGAACTGTTTTTGCAGGTGGATTTGATCCTAGACAAATAGAAAACCCCACCACAATATTTTTAACAGGAGTTACCGGATTTGTGGGAATTCATCTTTTGCAGGAGCTTCTGGACACTACAAATGCTGATATTTACTGCCTTGTAAGAGCTCAGGATCAATTTCATGCGATGGAAAAGATAGAGAGGTGTTTTAAACAATATCACATTCCTCAAAAAGGAGAACAGAAATCGAGAATTATTCCGGTAATCGGAGATCTGGCATTGCCGGCTTTGGGACTGTCAGAAGAAATATTCACAAAACTGGCAAAACAGACCGATCTGATTTACCATTCCGGAAGTTCTGTCAACTTCATTGAACCTTATTCTTACATGAAAGCTCCCAATGTAGAAGGGTTAAGAGAAATCATCAAATTGGCGGGGGCAGAAAGGACCAAATGTCTCGCTTTGTTATCCACCATTTCTGTATATAGCTGGGGACATGTGTTTACGGGAAAAACAGTGATGCTGGAGTCTGATGATATTGAGCAGAATTTATTGTCTGTAAGCAAAGACATTGGCTATGTAAGAAGCAAATGGGTAATGGAGGCAGTTGCTGATTTAGCGGCAAAAGAAGGCCTGCCATTGATTACTTACCGTCTTGGGTATGCAATGTGCCATAGCGAAACAGGAGCGAGTGCTTCTTACCAATGGTGGTCCGGATTGGTGAAAAACTGCATAGAATTCAAATCTTATCCGGCACTCACTGAGCTTAGAGAAGGTCTTATCACGGTAGATTATATGACCAAAGCGATGGCTCATATCACAAAAAATAAAGAAGCAATAGGTAAAAAATTTAATTTGATAGCCCGCCCGGAAACCAATCTTACTTTGGAGGATTTCTTTGGACTTCTGAAAAAATATTATCCTTTTACACTCGAAGATCTTCCTTATAAAGAATGGAGAAAACAATGGGAAGATGACAGTAAAAACCGTTTATATCCATTGACAAGTCTTTTCAGAGATAATATGCATGAAGGTTTATCCACCGTAGAGCTTTACCAGAATACTTACATATGGGATTGCTCCAACGTGATTCAGTATCTGGAAGGGTCAGGTATTAAGGAACCGGTATTTGATAAAAAAATATTGGATTCCTATTTAAGATACCTTGGAATTCCGATTGAATAGTAGTTGACCACTAAACAAAGCCCAAACAGATTCTGTTTGGGCTTTTTAATTTTTTAACAGATAAAAACATCAAGTTTTGTCGCAATGCAGGATGATATTTGTACCAGGGTAATGAAAAAATATTGCTCAGTTTTTAATTAACCGAAAACCAAAGAAAAATAAATGGATACCATTATTGTATTGTCTAAAGATTTTGCTGTGGTAGATCTGAAATCCTGTGGATTTGTAAATTCATTGAGAGTCCTTACATTTCAAAATAAAACAGGGCTTGGCAGGGAGATGTAATCTATAACAGAAAAAAACGGATTATTTTAAAGAAATAAACAGTGATCTGGGGTAAAAGTAAGCCATTATGATATGAAGGTTTTATAACCGTTACTAATGGAGGAGGAGAACAATATTTGGAAGGCGGGCTGAAACCATAATCACGTTTATATGATTTTATTTTTCAGGATATTATATTGAAATTAAAAAGGTCAAACATTACTGTCTGACCTTTTATTTATCTGAAGATTAATTCACGGTTACTTTAATCACATTCTGGACTTCAGGAACAGGATATTGGGTTCCTACTTTGGAAATAATCTTATTTTCACTTTGTGGAGTTCCACCAAATAATGCCTGATGATTTCCGGCACCCGGATATTGGTCAATACCCGTCCCGGAATCAAATAATGAGGTTTTTGAACTCATGTCTCCTTTGGTATTGGCATCAATATTTTGTTCATTGGCATAGAACCAGTCATTGGAAAATCCAAACATAGTTGCATAAGCAATTTTATCACCTGGTTCAGCATTAAAGCTTGTTGTTACTTTACTTCCAGGTGTTACCGGAGCATTTCCAGCCACGTATACACCTTTTACGCCGGATAGAGATTTAAGACTGTTTTGAAGCTTGGCTACATTTCCAAACTGTGCAATGTCTTTCAGTCCCATTCCGCTGTCTGATTTGCCCAGTTCGTAAATTGGATTTTTATCACCACGATAAACAACAACTAATGCAGGGGAAAGTCCGGTCATAATTCCTGTGTTGGCATTCAGTTTAGTCATCATCTTGCTGATATTTCCCATTTGAGCAATATCTGTAATTTCAGGATTTGATAAAGCATTAGGTGTAAAAAACGGAGCGCTGTTCAACAGTTGAGAACCATTGTAGTTGGAAACCGCCCATACTCCTGGAGAAAAAGGAGTTTCGTTGGCCGTTCCGCCAGATGTATTCGTAATGGTGAGGGTGAATTCCGAACTTACATCATTGTAAGCCAGATTGAGTTTCATAAGCTGGGATGCATTTACATTAGGAACCTGCATAATAGGCTTGCTTTCGGCTTGTCCTGTCGTGTCATCTTTCGTTCCGTTGTCCCATAATCGTACACTTGATGAAACATCTCCGGTAATGGCATTTCCATTGGCGTCAAATAATTTGATACCCGGCTGTTGGGAAGCAAAAAACCAGTCTTTTGAAGCTCCATACATCGTAGCAAACATTAGTGCCTGTGTTTTTCCTGCACTAAATTTAACAGAAACAGATTGTCCCGGCAGAATAATAGGAGGAGTTCCTGTTCCCTGAAAACTTCCGCTTTCTACAAAATCTTTTGGGGTTACTACATTTTCAAAGGTAATGCTTCTTTGAAAAGACATATCCATCATCATGTCGTCATTAGAATCACTGCATGAAGAAAGAGTAAATGCAGCTAGAGCAGCTGCCGCTAAAACTGATGTTCTGAAAATAAACTTGTTCATAAAAGTAAATTTTTTATAGTTATAAATGATATCTGTAACTATAGTCGGCTACTTTTTGAGATCCTGACAAAAAATATTTTCTTAGTTCAATTTTTTTTTAAATATAGATTTTGAGCGTGAAAGTAGAACACACTATATTCCCTTTTTTCCATCCAGAATCATCTGGATCATTTTTATTTTTCTGTTTTCTCTAGTTTCCGGTTTCTTGGCTTCTTCAATCCAGCGGATATATTCCTTTTTGTGGGTATAGCTCATCTTGTCAAACAAAGTCTTTGCTTCATGGTTTTCATTAAAAACAGAAACAATATCTTCAGCAATCTCAACCACTCTCTCTTCTTTATCTTCAGTAAGGGAAACGGAAACCTCATCTCCGAAAGTTTTCCCAAGCTGTTTCCTGACTTCCTGTGTAAGTCCTAAAATATGACAGTCTGATTTCATTTTGGCAAGGCTTCCACGGTATTCAACTTTATCATCAAACATGGCTTTAATTTTTACCTGTCCTTTTTTATGAAACAGTTCTTCCGTAGAAAAAGGAAATTCTACAAATGCAGCGTTCATCTCTCCGTTTTGTTTAATAATAGCTGAAAATTTGATTATTTGAGGATTCATGATGAAAGATTTTAATAGTTAAAAATAAAAAAACCGTGAAATTAAATTTCACGGTTTCAAAAAATAAATCAAATAAGATTATTTTTTATTGCTTTTCTTAGGCGTTGTTGTAGTACCTGAGTTTTTAGTTTTTGTATCAGCTGGAGTGTTTTCTCCTCTTACAAGCTTCAATTCGTCAACTAATCTTCTTGCACCAGCAAACTTATCGATTGTCCAAAGAACGAAACGTACGTCTACGTTGATTGTTTTCTGCCATTCCTGCTCGAATACGATATCACCGCTTAATGCTTCACTGTTACCGTCGAAAGCAATACCGATAAGGTTTCCGTCTCCATCAATTACCGGAGAACCAGAGTTACCCCCTGTAATATCATTGTTAGAAAGGAAGTTTACAGGCATATAACCTGCTGCATCAGCATACTGTCCGAAATCTTTAAGGTTGTAAAGGTCGATCACTCTTTGAGGAAGATCAAACTCTTCATCACCTTTCTTGTATTTTCCAACAAGACCAGTCATGTCAGTATAATAGTTATCAGTAATACCGAAATAGTTTCTGTCATTTCTGATAGGTAATTTATCTACAGTACCGTAAGTTAATCTCATGGTAGAGTTAGCATCCGGGTAGAATTTTTTCTCAGGCATAGCCTTCATTAATCCAGCTAAGAACATACGGTTCTTTTTAGCAAAATTATCATCTACTTTAACAAATCTCTCAGTGCTTATTTTTTGATCAGCAACGATACCGTTAGCTACTTTCCAAAGAGGATCAGCATCCAGTTTCAAAGCATCCGGGTTCAATAGGAAGTTTGTTGCAGAAGTTTTATTAGCAAAGATTGAAGAATAAGCTAAATTAGAAACTGTTTTAGCATCCAATCCTAAAATAGTGGCAGAAGCAACCTCAGGATTTTTAACTCTTGCCTGATAAAGGCCGGCCATAGAGGCAAGCATTTCTCCTTCTAAAGATGGATTGAAGTTTTCATAAGCAGCTTTGATAGCAGCTTCAGTTTTAGCCTTCATTGCCAGTCTTCCCTGCATATCCTGAGCAGCATAAGTCTTCAATACAGAACCTACCTGCATAGCAAGAGAAATATATTTCGCATTTCTTGAGAACTGAGAAGCATAGTTTCTTTCAACATTTCTTTCAGAGACCTGCTTGTAATACATTTCAATATCTTCTAAAATACCATCATAATCTTGATTTCCAGGCATCACAGACCATTTTCTGAAGATATCCTCCGTTTTTTGTTTGTCAGTGATTGTTCCGTTTTTCTCTACTGCGTCAATAGTTCCTTGTCTGTTTTTCCAGTAGTTGGCTACTGAAGCATATTGAGAAGCATAGTTAAGCTGAGTTGCTTTATCCTTATCCATATACTTTTTCATTACATCCATGGCAAGTTTAGAAGCCTCAACCCAAGCCGGGTAGTCTTTGTTTACCATTTGCTGAATTCCGTAAGAAGTAAGATAACGGTTTGTTCTTCCAGGGTAACCTAAGATCATTGAGAAATCACCAGGCTTGATTCCTTTAAGAGAAACCGGAAGGAAATGCTTAGGCTTCAAAGGAGTGTTGCTTGGAGAATATTCAGCAGGATTTCCTGCAGCATCAGCATATACTCTGAAAACAGTGAAGTCCGCTGTATGTCTTGGCCATTCCCAGTTATCTGTATCTCCTCCGAATTTTCCTAATGATGAAGGGGGAGCACCTACTAATCTGATGTCTTTATAATCCTGATATACGAAATAATAGAATTCATTTCCGTTGAAGAAATCTCTTACCACTACAGTATATTTTCCGTTCTCAGAGTTTTCTGTCTGGATTGCTTTTGTTTCAGCATCAATAACAGCTTTTCTCTCTGCTCCGGTCATATTGTTGTTTAGTTTAGAAGTGATTCTCTGCGTAGCATCATCCATTCTCACTAAAAATCTTACATAAAGATCCTTTGCATTGAATTCGTCTTTCTGTTTCATTGCCCAGAAACCGTTCTTCAAATAATCTTTTTCTGGTGTAGAAGCCGCAGCAACAGCACCGTAACCACAGTGGTGGTTTGTAAATATAAGTCCTTTATCAGAAACAATCTCACCTGTACAGAAACCACCGAAACTTACGATAGCATCTTTTAAGCTTGAATTGTTTACAGAATAAATTTCTTCAGGCGTAAGGTGTAGACCCTCTTTTTGCATATCAACACCGTTAAGTCTTTTGATGAGCATTAGCAGCCACATCCCCTCATCCGCCCTCATCTGAGCAAAGCCCAGTAAGAAAGTGAATAGTAGAAATAGTCTTTTCATTTTATAAAATAATTTTTGTGTCGCTAATTTACTAATTTTTACGAGATTCTGTCCCGGATTGGTATGAAAATGGGATGATAGTCCGCATGAAAAAGATACTCTTATCAATTTTTGCAGTTTTATTTTTAGGACTTGTTTTAAATTGTTCCTCTGTGCCGGATAAAAATCCTGCCCTCCAAAGGCAATGGATGCTGGTTTCCTTTGATGGCTTTTCAAAAGAACAATTGATTGCTAATAAAGCTGAAATGAATCTGACAGCCAGTATGGTTGACAATAAAATTCAGGGAAACGCCTATATGGGATGTAACCAAATGTCTTTTGTTTCCGAATTTAAAAAAGGAGGGAAAGTGAAAATTTCAAACGGAGTAAGTACTATGAAAGCCTGTCAGGATATGAATCTTGAAACATCTTTTCAGAAAAAAATTGAGACGATGACTAAGTATTCCATTGAAGGACATTTTCTTACCTTATCCGATGATCATGGAAATACAATGAAATTTGTAGCTGCTGATTGGGATTAATAATACCTTATTACAATATAAAAAGTCCGCATTACAGCGGACTTCTTTGTTTGAAAAATCTAGTTTGGTTATCAGCTTTTTGCGGTTATTAGCTTTTGAGAGTCATTAGTTTTTGGGAATTGTTTTTTTTATTTCTTCCAGGGTTGCTGTGTTAGGCAGCCCGGTAACTGTCGTTTTTGT
>JGI24741J21665_1000465_pt1 | contig 12341 bp, 11 predicted proteins | sample KBSCornC7_FD_21665 | JGI IMG/M metagenome (IMG submission 21665) | reverse complement strand
GTCACGCGCGATCGCCGGGCGGCGAGCGTTTGGTTCCGCTGGAACGCTTGATCGACGGCCTCGGCGGACGATCCGGTTTGCGGGTGTCGCTCTTGCGGGTGTCGCTCTTGCGGGTGGAACCCTTGCCGCTGTCGCCGGATTTCGTGACGCGCTTGCCGGTCCACTTGCGTGCGGCGCTGCTGCGGCGCTTGGCTTGTTCGTCACGGCTGGATGTGCCTGTCCTTTGCATCGCGTGTCATCCTTGTCGCCAGATCTGATTGTGGAACCGCGGCCGTTGGTACGCGCACAATGCGGATCAGCGCGTCACCGGCGGTTCATCGAATCGCACCCGCACGCCCATCATCACGCTGCGCCCCGGCGCCGGTTCGAAATAGCGGCCGTTGCCGTCGTTGACGATGGCCGAGCCGATGTAGCGGCGATCGAACAGGTTGTCGATGCGCAGGAACGGCGCGATCGTCGCGTCGCCGCGATGCATCACGCGTCCGATGTCGATGCCTGCCGTCGCGTAACCCGGCGCGGACGCGGTGTTGGCATCGTTCACCACCATCGCGCTGGCTGCAAACAAGTTGACGCCGGCATGCCATCCGGCCCCACCGTTCCAGCGCAGTTCGCCGTACAACTGGTTGCGCGGCACACCGGGAATCCGCGCGCCCGGCGCGACGCTGCACGTCACGGCGCAATCGTCGACTCGCGTGAAGCGCGCATCCAGCCGCGTCCACGCCAGTTGCAGGCGCCAGCTTCTCGACAGCGGCGCATCGAGATCGACTTCGAAGCCGCGGCGCCGTGCGTGCCCGACGTTCTGGTACGTGGTGCGTCCGCCTTCGCTGGTGAACACCGCGAGCTCGTCGCGCGTGTCAGACTGAAACAGCGCGACATCCAGCTTGCCGGCGCCATTCGCCCAGCGCAGCTTGGAACCGATTTCGGCATTGGCCGAACGCGCGGGTTTCAGGTCGAATGCCATGCCAGCCGCGCCATCGGCGCGATACGCCAGTTCGCTGAACGTCGGCGTTTCGAAGCCGCGTCCCCACGACGCGTAGAGATTCCAGTTCCCGCTTGCATGAAACAGCAAGCCCGCGACCGGCGTGTTGGCGCTGTACGCGACGCGCCCACTGTCGTCGGGATTGTCGGCAGTAACGTACGCGTCGACGGTACCGAAGCGCACCGTGCTGTGGCGCGCGCCCGCGGTCAGCGACCAGCGCTCGGCGAAATCCCAGGTGCCTTGCGCGTACTCGTCGAAATCGTAGACGTCGTCCTGCTCGTTGCGGCGCAAGGCACCGAGGACGCCGACACGCTCGCCCGCGAAATTCTCGAAGCCCTGCCGATGCTGGTTCTGGCGATCCCAGTTCACTCCCGCCGTGAAGCGCAACGGGCGCGACAGCCATTCGCCGTGCCACGACCAGCGCGCATCGACACCACCGTACCGGGTCGAAAGATCGACCACGCCGCCCGAACTCAAGGGGTTGGCCTGTGCGAACACCGGCACCGAAAGGAATTGCAAGACGGTGCGATACCCGTAATACGCCAGCACCTGCACCTGCGAGTGTTCGCCGAACGGTTGCTGCCACACCATGCCCGCCTGGTCCTGCCGCACGCGCTTGCGGGTGTCGTAGGTCAGCGCGCCGGGCGCGGCCTGGCGCGGATCGGCCTGGTATTGCGACCACGTCAATCCCTGCGGATCGAGCGCGTGCAGCGAAACCGAATTCAGCAGCAGGGTGAGCTTGCCGCCGCCGTGCGTGTCCCAAGTCAGCTTGGCGTTGCCCTTGCTGCGGCGTGCGGCGCTGTGGTCGCGGAAACCGGAGGTGCGGAAGTGTTCGGCGTCGGCGTTGTAGCCGAATGCGCCGGCACTGCCGCGCGCATTCACGTCCGCGTGCACGGCGCCGTACGGACCGGCGTCGACGCCGACGCGTTGCTCGGGCGACGGCGTGCCGTCGGCGGTGAAGATCTGGATCACGCCGCCCGACGAGTTGCCGTACAGCGCGGAAAACGGACCGCGCAACACTTCGATCCGGTCCGCCGAAGACAAGTCGAAGTTGGAAAGCTGGCCCTGCCCGTCCGGCATGGTCGCGGGCACGCCATCCACGTACAGCCGCACGCCGCGCACGCCGAAGGTGCTGCGCGCGCCGAAACCGCGAATCGAAACCTGTTCGTCCTGCGCGTAGTTCTGGCGATCGCGCGCCATCACGCCGGGCACGCCGCGCAGGCTTTCCGACACATTGACGCCGGAGCGATCCGCATCGATCGCATCCAGCGACACCGCGTTCACCGATGCGGGCACGTCGAACGCACGCTCCGGCACGCGCGTCGCCGTCACCACCACCGTCGGCAGGACCGTCGCCTGCTGGCCGGCGGGATGCGGCGCGGCGGCCATCGCAGGCGCGGCTACCGTCCACAGCATCGCAGGCAGCCACGAATGCCCACGCGTCGAGTCTTTCGATCCACGCGTCATCGGCAAGGCATCGCAAGCAGCACTCGGGGATTCATCCATTCATCACAAGACAGAGCCCGTTCCAGAAAAACGCGGGAGGCCGCCGCATCAGCGCCAGCCGCTAGGCGTGTATTCACGTGACATCCGACACGATCGGCTGGCCACACCACGGAGGCCACCATCATGACAGGCCGCGATCGCAAGGATGTCGGACACCCCAAGGGCAAGCCCGCGAAAAAGGAATCGGAAGACGAGCGCCGGCGCCGCAAGCGCCACGAAAGCGACAACCAGGACGAAGCGCTGGAGGAAACCTTCCCTGGCAGCGACCCGGTCTCGCCATTCGTGCCCGCCAGGCCGCCCGAAGACTGAGCACGGTCTTGCGAACACGCCGCACGGCTGACCAACGCGTCCGTGTTCGCAATGCCTCATTCCCGGCCTTCATTCGCGGAGCATTCTGAGACGCGTGCGGTAAAAGGCGCGTCAACCGCGCGCTATACGCGCGAGTGCCGGTTCACGCGATGAAGACGCGCCAGCCATCTTGGTCATGCGATGCCTCGCGACGGGAACTTGGCCGGCGCGCACGCATAGCCGGTTGGCTGGTAAGGAGGGCAAGGAAAATCGGCTGAGGTCAGTCCGCAGCGCGCGTGGCATGCGTGCGATTGTGCAGGCCCGGACACCGGCGCGACCGGAGGCCGCAACAAGAAGGCGGGTTCACGCCGGAATCACGCCGGCGGTGCTCCACTGGCCGCGGGCTCAGCGCGCGAGGTGGGTCATGGAACGACTGAAGCAGATGTTCCGCAGGAGCGGCGATCCGAACCGGCAACAGGGCGCATTGGGTTACGTGCTGGCGTGGCTGCTCGGCGTGCCCATCCCGATCCTGATCATCGTGGCGCTGCTGCGCAGTTGTGGGTGAGCCGAGGAGATGCCGACATGGTCGTCGAAAGTAGTGCGGTCGTGACACAGGAACACTCGGTGATGCGCTGGGGCGCGGTGTGGGCGGGCTGGTTCGTCGCGACCGGCATCGCGGCACTTCTGTATGCGTTCGGGTTGGCGGTGGGATTCTCGGCGTTCAATCCGCAAAGCCCCGAAGTCGTCGCGCGCGGCGTTTCCGGCGGGGCCATCACCTGGATGATCCTGACGTGGGCCGCGTCGCTGTGGCTGGGCGCGATGTTCGCGACCTGGTTCGACGGCCGCAACGACACCGAAATGGGCGTGATCCGCGGGCTTGCCGTGTGGGGCGTCGCCGTCACCGCCACCACGCTGCTGGTCGCCAGTGGCTTGACGCACCTGACATTCGCGGGCGCGGTCGCAGTGGTTCCCGCCGAGGGCGTCCCCACCCTCGATGCCGCCAGCGTGGCGCAATACACCTCGCGCATCATGTGGACGGCGTTCGGTTGCGCGCTGGCTTCGCTGGCCACCGCGGCGCTCGGCGGCTGGCTGGGCGCGCACCACGTGCATCGGGTCTATCACCTGCGCACCTACGCGCGGCACGGCGTTGTGCGGTAGTTTTCCTTGCGCGTCGCGTCGTTTCGTTGAAGACACCTTGCGTTGGGCTTCGCATTCGCTCAGCCCAACCTCCGCCTGCTGAAATACAAAGTCACTGGGCCCGGATATCGCTTCGCGACGCCGGGATGACGAACATCAGCGCGGGGCGCTGGTGAGCGTGCGGCGCAGCTTGGCCACGTCGCCCTTTGAAACCCCGCTGCCGCGGTTGCTCCAGGCGTTGCGTATGTAAGTGGTCAGCGTCGCGACTTCGGCGTCGTCGAGCTTGCTGGCGAAGGCCGGCATCATCAGGCCGCTCGGCTTCGCGCTGGTCGCAGGCGAGCGCGCGCCCTCCAGGATCACCGCGATCAGCAGATCCGGTTTGGCCGCCTGCACGGCGGAACTCGCACGCAGCGGCGGAAACGCATTGGTCAGGCCCGCGCCGTCGTTCATGTGGCAACCGGCGCAATCGTCGACGTACAACGCCGCGCCCGCGCGCAGGGTGTCCTTGTCCGGCGCGTTGGGTGTTTCGGGTTTCGGACCTTCGAGCGATTTCAGATACGTCGCCATCGCTTCGAGGTCGCGCTGCTTCAGGTCCTGCGTGGACGCCTGCACCACTTCGGCCATCGGGCCCGCGGCGGTCGCGTAACGGTTCGATCCGGTGGCCAGGTATTCGACGATGTCCTCGCGCGTCCAACCGCCCAAGCCGTCGCGCTCACCCGCGCCGAGGTTCGGCGAGAACACATGCTCGGCCATGCCGCCCTGCATCGGATGGCTGGTGTCGGCGTGGCCCAGCATGTTCTTGGCGCTGTGACAGGCGCCACAATGCCCGGCGCCATCGACGAGATATTTGCCGCGATTCCAGGCCGCCGAACGTTCGGGATCGGGCTGGAACTGTGTCGCATCGAGATACAGCTTGTCCCACACCGCCAGCATGCTGCGGATGCTGAAGGGCCAGCCAAGTTCGGGCGCCCGGTTGACCTGGCGCACCGGCTTCACCGTGTCCAGGTAATCCTTGATCGCATCCACGTCGCCGCGCGTCATGTGCGTGAACCACGGGTACGGGAACGCCGGATACAGGCGCTCGCCCTGCCTGTCGATGCCTTCGTGCATCGCGCGATAGAAGTCGTCCTGGCTCCACGCGCCGATGCCGGTATCGGGATCGGGCGTGATGTTGGTCGAATAGATGATCCCGAACGGCGTGGGCACTGGACGCCCACCCGCATAGGGTTTGCCGCCTTCCGCGGTGTGGCACGACTCGCAATCGCCCNCGCGCGCGAGGTAGCGGCCGGTTTCGATGGAGGTCCATGCGTGGTGCGAACGCGNGGGCGCGTACACCTGCACCGCCGCCATCGCGGCGCCCGCGCACGCCAGTGCCAACACGCCCGCGACGAGCCACCGCGCGTTCACGNCTGCACCAGCGGCTGCGGACTTTTCATGTAACGCTTCATCGCGTCGGCGGCCCAGAACGCCAGCGCGCCGACGGTGCCGGTCGGGTTGTAACCGGGGTTCTGCGGAAACACGCTGGAGCCCATCACCCACAGGTTGGGCACGTCCCACGATTGCAGGAACGGATTGACGAAACTGGTGCGCGGATCGGCGCCCATCGCCGCGCCGCCGGTGTTGTGGGTGGTCTGGTACGGGACGATCGAATAATGGCCCTTGCGCGGCTTGGGATTGATGCCGCGATTGGGAATGGCCTTTGCGATGTCGGTGGCGCGGTCGGTGAGGAACTTCGACATCGCGTGTTCGTTGTCGTGGAAGTCGAAGGTCAGGCGCAGCAGCGGATTGCCGTAATCGTCGGTGTAGGTCGGGTCGAGGTCGAGGTAGTTGTTGCGGTAGCTCATCATCCCGCCATGGCACTGCATGTGCGTGGAGTAGAGGTAATCTTCGTGCAGCGCCTTCTTCCAGCCGCCGCCCCATTTGGGCGTACCCTCGGGCAGGTATTGCTGCAGGATCGGCCGGCCGCCGGTGTTCCACAGCGCGATGTAGCCGCCGCCGATGAAGCCCTTGCCGGCGTGGTCGAAATTGTCGCCATTGAAATCGTCGACGACCTTGCCCGAGCGCACCTGCGCCCATGAACGGATTCAGGCGCTCCTTGCAGGTGACGTTGACGTCACTCGACACCTGGTACGCGTAATTGCGACCCACGACGCCGGCACCGTTCGACGGGTCGTACGGCGTGCCGATCTTCGACACCAGCAACAGATGCACGTTGTGGTGCGCGAACGCGCACAGCACCACCATCTGCGCGGGCTGGATGTATTGCTTGCCATCCTGGTCGACGTACACCACGCCGGTCGCCCGTTTGCCCGCGGAATCGGTGAGCACACGCACCACGTTCGCATGCGTGCGGAAACTGAAATTGTCCTTCTTCAGCAGCACCGGCAGGATCGTCGTCTGCGGGCTGGCCTTGGAGTAGTTGGCGCAGCCGAACCATTCGCAGTAGCCGCAGAACGTGCACTGTCCCATCTGCACGCCCAGCGGATTGAGGTACGGCTTTGAGGTGTTCGCCGCGGGCGCGGGAAACGGATGGAAGCCCGCTTCGCGCGCGGCCTTGTCGAACAGTTGCGTGGCCGCGCAGCGCTTCAGCGGCGGCAGCGGATATTCGCGCCGGCGTGGCCCTTCGAACGGATTGCCGCCCGGCTGGATCGCGCCGCCGATGTTGCCGGCCTTGCCGGAGATGCCGCACAGGTATTCCCACTTGTCGTAGTACGGTTCCAGTTGCTCGTAGGTAACGCCCCAGTCCTGGATCGTCATGTCCTCCGGGATCGCCTTCTTGCCGTAGCGCTGTTCGTTGTGGGTGCGCAGCAGGAAATCGGTCGGCAGGAATCGCCAGTTCTGCCCGTTCCAGTGCACGCCCGCGCCGCCCACGCCCGCGGCCGGCAGGAACGAACCGAGTTGCCGCATCGGCAGCGCGAGCTGGTCGGGCCGATTGCGAAAGCTGAGCGTGCTGCGCTGGGTTTCCTCGAAGATCTGCTTGCGCACCGCATAGCGCAACTCGTCCTGGATATGGGCGACGGAAAAATCCGGCACGGTGTCGCGCCAGCCGCCGCGTTCGAGCGCCAGCACGTTGGCGCCGGCCTCGGTGAGTTCCTGCGCGATGACCGATGCGGTCCAGCCGAAGCCGACCAGCACCACGTCCACCTCCGGCAGTTTTTTCGCCATTTAGGGAGACTCCGATCCTGCCTGGAGGGTGGTTGCTTCCGGCCACCTCATTGCCATACCTCCACAACACCGAAACGCTTGCTGTGCAAGCGTTTTCGCCCATTTGACTCAAGCGGGCAAGCAAAGCTGGCACGCGGTCGCGCAAAGTTCATCCAAGGCTTCCTAAAGGTTTCCGGCGGGCCAGACTTTTCCGGTCGTGGTGGTGAGCGCGTCGTAATGCGCCTTGGCGGGCATTTGCGCGTATTCGCACCCCGGTCCGCGAAAACGGCCGGTCGGCGAATCGCCGAAGCGGCACATCATCGGGCTGGTACCGCCGAGGCTGACGTACGGCCGTTCGTACGCCTTGCCGAAATCGCCGATGTCGTCGAGGTAGTTGTAGCGCGGGCCGTTGTAGCCGATCAGTTTCCAGCCCGCGAAATCGCGGTTGCCGCCGTAGATCGGATCGGCGAGGAAGCCTTCCCTGGTGTTCTGCCACAGCAGGCCAAAGAAATCGGTGGCGGGAATTTCGCCCAGGTCGATCTTGCCGTCCTCGAGGTCGTGCAGGATCGCGTCTTGTTGGTCCGGCTTGAGGTGCGCGAAGGCATTGCCGAATCGTTTCCGGCAATGTTCGTCCACGCGCTGGATCCCAAGCCGGTAAACCTGCGCCGGCGTGAACGGCAACTGGTAACCCTGTTCCTCGTCGCCCAGATGGAACGGCGCCTGCATGTAGATGCCCACGGCCTGCCCGAACGGACCGGCCAGTTGCGCATCGATGAACCGGTCGACGCTGGCGCCGACGGCGCCCGCACCGAGCTGGTCGGCGGGAATCAGCCGATCGATGGCCGCGCGTATGAAATTGCGTTCGTCGTCCTTGAANAACCGGGGCGANGCCGGCGGACGCGTGGATTCGCTTCCACTGCACCCCGCAAGCAACAGGGTCGAGGACATGAAGGCGGCGCCCACCAGGAAGGAACGGCGCGACGGAGAAGCACAGTCCTCCGCCGCGCGAATTTCACCATCCATGTGATTGCGCTTGTCCATGCGCTCGATTTTTTGTTGATGGAAGACGCGGGCGATTGTGGGTTTGTGCCGGTGAAGGACACGTCAACCACGCGTCACAACCGGTTCGACAAATCGCGAACCACGCTGCCGCGCTCTCACGGTATCTGCACGTTTCGCGTCGCAGACTGGGTGCGCCGCGCAGACGCATGACCGCCGCGTGCGCGCCCTCGGACGCCGATCGAATGGATTCGGCGCTTGTCACTGCGAACGGAACGGAGCGAGGTGGCGCAGCTATTTCCAAGACGTTTGGCGTTCTGGGTGCAACTGTGCCTCGTCGCGGCGGCGATCAGCTTCGTGTCCTGGGTGTTCCTGTGGCGCTGGGCGATGGCCAATCCCGTCGGCGTGCACGATCCGATCGAGCAGCCGGTGCCCTTCAGCCACAAGCACCACGTGGGCGATGACGGCATCGACTGCCGCTATTGCCATCAATCGGTCGAACAATCGGCGTTCGCAGGCATTCCCCCGCTCTCGACCTGCATGACCTGCCACTCGCAGTTGTACACGCACCAGAAGGTGCTGGCGCCGCTGCTCGCGGCCTTCGAAAGCGGCGTGCCGCTGCACTGGCAGCGTGTGTACAAGCTGCCCGACTTCGTCTACTTCAACCACGGTATCCACATCGCCAAGGGCATCGGCTGCGCGAGTTGCCACGGGCCGATCGACGAAATGCCGCTGACGGCGAAGCAGGAAAACCTGACGATGCAGTGGTGCCTCGCCTGCCATCGCGATCCGGCAAGGCACCTGCGCCCGCGCGACGAAGTCTTCAACCTGCATTGGCAGGCGAAGGACCAGTTGGCGCTGGGCGCAACGTTGATGCACAAGTACCACATCGACGAGCACCGGCTCACGGATTGCTCCACATGCCATCGATGACTCCGGCCACCAGTTTCGACGACGAGCGCGTGGATCCCGCCGCGATCCGCGCCAAGCTCGCGAAGCAGCGCGGACCGCGCTTCTGGCGATCACTGGAAGAGCTGGCCGATTCGGAAGGCTTCCGTGCGTGGCTTCGCGCGGAACATCCGCGCCTGGCGGAAGCAGCTTCGCTGGACCGGCGCGATTTCCTGAAGCTGCTGGGCGCGTCGCTGGCGCTGGCCGGGCTTGCGGGATGCAGCCATCCGCCGCGCACGCAAATCGTGCCGTACGTGCATAAGCCGATCGGGCAGATCGACGGATTGCCGCGCTATTTCGCGACCACGCTGACGCACGCGGGGTACGCGCACGGCGTGTTGGTGCGCAACGACATGGGGCGGCCCACCAAGGTCGAGGGCAACCCGCAGCATCCGGCCAGCCTCGGCGGCACCGACATCTTCGCGCAGGCCGCGATCCTGCAACTGTGGGATCCCGATCGCTCGCAGTCGGTGATGCACGGCAATTCAGTGGCGAGCTGGGACGATTTCGCGAAGGCACTGGCGGATCGCATCGTGCATTTCGAGCGCGACGGCGGCGATGGCCTGCGCCTGCTGATCGCCCCCACGACCTCGCCCACGCTTGCCGCGCAGCTCGCGGCGTTCGAAACACGGTTTCCGAATGCGCGTTGGCACATCGACGATCCTTCCGGCGCGANAGGCCGGCGCGAATTCGCGCGCTGCCGCTTCGATCGCGCAAAAGTGATCGTGTCGCTGGATGCCGATTTCCTGTCCGACCCNGCGGCTGGCGTGCGTTACGCGCGCGACTTCATCGCCGCGCGCNACCCCGAACACGGAGACGCAATGTCGCGGCTGTACGTGGTCGAGCCGACGCCCAGCGTCACCGGCAGCATGGCCGATCATCGCCTGCCGTTGGCATCGCGCGACATGGAAGCTTTCGCGACGCAGCTTGCGGCGCGGATCGGGAGCGGCGGCGTTGCGGGTGCAACCGCCGCCCACGCGCGCTGGATCGACGCCGTCGCGAAGGATCTCGCCGCGCATCGCGGCGCCGCACTCGTGGTCGCCAGCGACACCCAACCGGAATCGGTGCACGCGCTCGCGCGTTCGATGAACGCGATGCTCGGCAACGTCGGCCGCACGGTGGATTACGCGCCATCGCTGCTTGCAATGCCTGCGCGCAGCGACGCCTCGATCGCCGCACTCGCGGACGACATGCGCGCGGGCAAGGTCGACACGCTGCTGATGCTGGGCGTGAATCCCGTCTACGACGCGCCCGCGGACGTGGCGTTCGTCGCGGCGCTGCGGCGCGTGCCGCACACGTTGCATCTCGGGCTGTATCGCGACGAAACGGGCGCGCTTGCCGCATGGCACGCGCCACAGGCTCACGAACTCGAGAGCTGGGGTGACGCGCTCGCGTTCGATGGAACGGCCAGCCTTGCGCAGCCACTGATTGCGCCCCTGTACGACGGCCATTCGTCGATCGAGACGATGGCGCTGCTGCTGGGCGACCCGGTCGATGGCCACGCATCGGTGCGGCGGCAATGGCAATCGCAGCTTGCGGATGACAAGGCATGGAACGAGGCGTTGCAGGCCGGTGTGATCACCAACACGCCGACAATCCATACCCACCAGCGCTCCGCGCTCGGCGCGCCGAGCCGCCGCCCCTTGGAAGGGAGGGCCAACAGCGTCGCGTTTCCGTCGAGCGCAAACGCGCGCGGCTCTTCTCCTCTCCCTTCAAACGGGAGGCTGGGAGGGGTACGGGGTGAACAAGCTGCCATCCTTGGCACTGGGTCCCGGCCAATCCATGGGCGGGATGACGGATTGGAACTGCTGTTCCGCCCGGATCCCACGATCGACTACGGCGAATGGTCGAACAATGGCTGGCTGCAGGAACTGCCCAAGCCGCTGACGCAACTCACCTGGGACAACGTGGTGCTGGTGTCGCCCGCGCTTGCGAAACAAAAGGGCCTGCGCAACTTCGACGGCGTGGAACTGCGCAGCGGCGGACATTCGGTGCGCGGCCCGGTGTGGATCATGCCGGGCCAGGCCGAACACAGCGTCACCATCCATTTCGGTTACGGCCGCAGAAGCGCGGGTCGCGTTGCGGTAGGGCAAGGTTTCGACGCCTACGCATTGCGTTCGAAGGATTCGCCATGGCTCGCGACCGATCTCGAACTCGTCGCGACCGGCGAACGCTACGAGATCGCGCAGACGCAACACCACTTCGCGATGGAAGGCCGCGATCCGCTGCGCGTCGGCACGCTGGATCAATTCAAGTCCGATCCGGCGTTCGCGACCGCACATGACCGCTACGGCTCCAAGCCGCCCAGCCTGTATCCCGATTACCCGAAGGCCGATTACGCCTGGGGCATGAGCATCGACCTCAACGCCTGCATCGGCTGCAAGGCGTGCACCATCGCCTGCCAGGCCGAGAACAACATCCCGATCGTGGGCAAGGCGCAGGTGCGACGCGGGCGCGAGATGCACTGGATCCGCGTCGACCGTTATTACGACGGCGAAGCCGCCAACCCGCGCAGCTACAGCCAACCGGTGCCGTGCATGATGTGCGAGCACGCGCCCTGCGAAGTCGTGTGCCCGGTCGACGCGACGGTGCACGACGCCGAAGGCCTGAACGTCCAGGTGTACAACCGCTGCGTCGGCACGCGTTTTTGTTCCAACAACTGCCCGTACAAGGTGCGGCGGTTCAACTTCATGCAGTACGCCGACAAGCACACCCCGCAATACATGGCGATGCGCAACCCGGAAGTGACGGTTCGGCGCCGCGGCGTGATGGAGAAATGCACCTACTGCATCCAACGAAACCGCGCACATCGAAGCCGACAAGCAGAACCGCCGCATCCGCGACGGTGAAATCGTCACCGCCTGCCAGGCGGCGTGCCCGACCCAGGCGATTCGCTTCGGTGACATTTCCGACAAGGATTCGGGCGTGTCGAAAGCCAAGACCTCGCCGCGCAACTACGCGATGCTCAACGAACTCGGCACGCGCCCGCGCACCACGTACCTCGCGCGCATCCGCAATCCGAACCCGGCACTTGGGGACGGCGAATCATGAGCGCCGCGATTCGCCACGAAATAATGCTTGAACCCCTCCGGGAGAGGGACAGGGGTGCGGGTCCGGGCGGTGTTCCACGTTTCGGCAATCATGGCGCCATACCGCACCTTGGACCCTCATCCGGCGCCACGCGCCACCTTCTCCCGGAGGGAGAAGGGAAAAAAGCGGAGCGCATTAAGTCGTGAGCGCAGTGCTGCCACGCGATGTGCTGCCGCCGGTGATCGCACCGGGCGAAACGAACACGTCGATCAGCGCGAAGATCAGCGATGCGACGCTGCGCCACCCGACC
>JGI24741J21665_1000459_pt1 | contig 12378 bp, 16 predicted proteins | sample KBSCornC7_FD_21665 | JGI IMG/M metagenome (IMG submission 21665) | reverse complement strand
GTTGCGGCAGCTGATAGGGGCTTGGCCCGGAAAGCCGCCGGAAAGCCTCGTTAACCAGGGCTTCGTTCCAGCCATTGCGTCGTAACTGATTACGAATAGCCATTACTGACACGCCCTGTTGGCGCTGCTGTTGAATATATTGACCAACTTGTTGAATATAGGGCTCGGTGTCCATCTATGCTAATCATAAAGAAAATGACGGCATTTTGCTACAACGTTACGTGTAGAACCCCAGATAAGTGTTGCATAATACTCAATTATATTGTATAGTCACAGGATCCATGGTAGATCCCAATACCCCTGACAACATGCCTATCAGCGAGGCCGTACAGCAGCTGGCGATCGGCATACATAACGACATTATCGCCGGACTGCATGATGCTGACCAACTGGCCGGCCCTGATTTTGATCAGCAGCCTGACCGCTACCGCGAAGCGTATCCCTCGTTATTATTTGGCAATTTGGCACTAAGTATTGCCGGCATAGAACTCCCCGAAAATGCTACCACGATAGAGCGTAGCAAAGGCATTGTTGAAGCGCTACGGCGCATTACCACCACCCCTGCCCTCTTTGAAAAAGTCACCAATGTTCCGTTTAGTAACGAACAGGCCGCCACCTTGGCACCGGGCCTGGCTGAGGCGCAGCCGGCAGATCAGGAGGAGCTGGAGCTGGTAGAATCCATACGCCAGCAAGTTAACAAGAACGGCTACCTAGACCGGGAGATGCTGCCAACGGGCCGGCTTTTACAGCTGCACTACGCCACACCAGCGCACACTAAAAAAGGCGTCTTTGGCAAGAAAGACGTCCAGGCATCTACCACAGGCCTAAAGTTAGCCGCTACTGCCGATCGGGGCTTCGAAGTTGCCTTGTATCAATCCCGTGATAGCAACGGTTATTACCACAAAAAACTTGGCACTCGTCGGCATCCCTTACCTAGCACATTCCGCCTGGTAGCGGTAGACCATTCTGAAGGTCCGCTTAAGAGGTTGGATAGGCTTATTGGCGAGACCGTGAGAATAGGAAACGTGAGCACCGGCTCGCCCTTACAGTTAGAGGCATACTTTAAGCATGTCATTAACGAAGTAGAAGGCTATGAGGTACCGCACACTTCCTATACCGAAACCACCAACGCCAAGCTGCAGCAGGCCTACCTGGGTAATAGCCTCAAATACCCACTTTTCCTGCACTAGCTTAACGCTTTTCCACGCCAGACTCCGCTGGAACCTAGGAGAGCAACCTAAAATCGCCTAGGTTCACCCACCATGACTCCAGGTCAGCATGAGGCAGAGCCGCACCGCCCAGCGTTTGGAAGATAAGCGGCGAACCCTTGACTAGACAGGGCAACAGCTCGGCTTCCTCATCAGGTGCACGCGAGGGGTTGGGGGCTAAAAGACGTACCTGTTGGCCGCCACGGAGAGCATATTCGTCGCGTTCGGGGTTACGAAGCCAGGAATCTTTTTCAGCTTCAAAGATGCCCTCGGTTTTATCTATCAGACGCCCGGATACTTTCCGTTTCTCCAGCTCAGAACGATAGGTTGATCCGCCGTATGCACTACTCATAGTCAAATTTTGCAGGCCAAAGCCTTGGACGGTGAAGGCCATTGTCAAAGGGTCGCCGTCGTCCAGCTGATGTAATTTTATGAAGTTTGTCCTTTTGGTATGCTGCCGAAACTCCTGGGCGCGAAGCTTTAAGCGATCACGCTGCAGGCCCGATGACGGGTCGGCCAGCAACTGCTGCTTAGCGGCTTCGATACGCCGTTGGCGGGCTTCGTTTTCAATCTGTTGCCTGGCCTCGCGGACCACGGTGGCCGGCCTTTCTTGGTCAAGCCGCGCCTCCACTTGCTGGCGGTAAGCATCGGCCTCATTGGTAAGAAAGTGCTGCAGCGCGTCGGCTGCAAGCTTACTGGCCGCTAGCTCCGCCTGCTCGTCTATCTTCTTTTTCTCGGCGCCAACCAAATCAGCAATTTGCTGCTTGGCCAGTTGGTCGATACGGGCCTTGTACAGCTCCTCGCGGCGGCGGGCGATGGCCTCGTTAACTTGGCCGTCAACATCGATGCCAGAGGCAATAATACCTTCTACTTCAGCGCCTAACGTCCTGGCAATCACCACGTAGGGATCAGCGTCAACGACCTGCACTTTAGCCGCTAAAGCCTCTTTTTCGCGCCTAAGCTGCTCTATTTGTTTTTGCTTCTTACCTAACATCTAATCTATATCTTATATCACGCAGTTTACACACAGTCAAAATAACTGCTTCTTAGCCACTAATAGCCCTGATACCCTCAAAGGTCCAGGTACGACGTTCGTCCAAATGGTGTGCTACCTCATCCAGATAATACTGATAGGCAGCCGGATATTCATTTGACAGATGGCTCAGCTCACTTAGAATCCAGTAGAAGGTCTGGTCTTCATAGTCGGCTAATTGTGTATTAGGGTCAGTAACGGCAACATCCGCTTTTAATGCGGTTTTGTTGGCTGTATATGGCAACCAGGTTTCACAACCCTTTTTAAACAGTTCCAGGCGCTGCTGGGGTGTAAAGTCGTAGTTAAGGTAAGATAAGGGGTAAACTTTACGGCTGCTCTGCGGCTTACTACTTATGCGGCGGGTTACCAGGTCTTCGCAGAATTGCCAGTACTCGCCGAGGCTCATAGCTAGCGTGTCGTGGCCCAGTGTTTCACCAACGTTGATCAGCCAGTCCAGGTGTGCCTTATGGGGCATGTAACGCTTGTCGCGGTTGGGCGTGCCATCGGCAGCATCGGAGAACTTTCTGGCCGACAGTTCAGCCAATGCTTGCTGTTCGGCAGCTGACATATAGTTGTCTGCATATATAGCGCCAGGATGGCGCTTAATGTCCAGATGCTCACGGATTAAGTTGGCGGCAGCCTGCCTAAACGCAGCGCCGTCCAGTTGCTCCAGCTCGGCCAAACCGCTGGCGATAGCCTCACGGTGTTCCTGATACACTTGCAGCCGCTCTGGACTGGGCGTGACCAAATAGGCATCACGGCTGGCCTGTAAAGGAAAAGTAATCGGGGTTTTATCCAACATGGCATACCGGCCGCCATTGTTCTGACCCAGGTGTACTTGGATTGTTTCTCCCGGTAGCGGACCGTACGGCCGGATAACATCCAGCGCCCCCCGCTCGAAACTCACTGTTTCGTGAACTGCCACTTGTACCTGCCGGCCAGAAGCTAAGCGCAGCATCAGGCTGCCGGGCACATCGCGGAGCCGCTTGTCATAAGAGGGCTTGACGTATTCTACGACCTCACCCTGGGCCAGCACTTGTTCACCCTTTTCAATGTATTGCTCGCCATCCCAGATTGGTTCAACTTGGTTAACGCGGTAAAGCTTGGTGGGATATTCAAAAATATTGCTTACCACATAGTCTTCGGGACCAGTTATTTCCACATCCACATCCAGCCGGGCCAGGCCGTGGTCGCGTATTTTAGCCTGGTCAGCTTCATCCAGCCGGTAGATGTCATCGTAGTAGGCGCTGCTCATAGCGCTGCGCAGCGATACCCCGCCCGCTTCCTCATCCACGATACGTGTTGTAACGCGTACTACATCGCCCAGCTGCCAGCGTTCGGAGTTACGATCGAACTTGCGGCTAAAGGGATAGACTACGTCACTGTCAGCGGCGTAGATGTTGGTATCAGCTTCGGGTTGGGGCTGGCCAAAAAAGACCACCGAAGTTCCTTCGCTGCTTAAGGCAGGATCTGTCACCTCGCCAATTGTGCCATTGCCAAGGCGCTGCAGGACTTCTTCGAAGGTGGGGACGTGCGGCGGTGCCTCAAAGTCGGGAAATTCAGGATCGTGAGCCATATATGCAACCTGCTACGCTAAATTGAAACGGGCTGAACACCCGGAATACGGTACTGCTCGGGAACCCACAGTTCCTGCTGGGTGCTCACCTCGGGCGGCACAACCAGTAAGCCGATCCTTCGGCGCTCTTCCAGGAGATCCCTGGGTACATTAAATGTCTCAAAACTGTTGGCGAATACGCCCTCATAGACCGCGGCAAAGTCTTGGCGCAAGCGGGTCATCCCTGATGCCGGAACTCTGGTAGCCATTAAAAGCTGCCACTCACAAAATTCCCCCTCCGGGGAGCGCATAAACTCATCAAGATGCGTACCTGATTGGCGCGTTATATTCACATCTTCCCTTTGGCTCAGCATTCCCACCGACGCGCCAAACACCACTTGGGTCAAGCTTTCAATTTTTTCTCCTCTGCCGCTTCCATCACGAAGCATCCAGCCCACCTGTGTTTCAGATTCATGTATTGCCATAAGGTATACCTTATCATGAAATTGCGCTTAACACCACTAATTGGTTTAGGTACTTGCTGAGGTGGCGTAACCGCCGATCCATACTACATCACCTTTAAAGGTGCCGTATACGTACGAGAGCTGCCCCATGCTCTCGCCTTGCTCAATGCGATACGTTGGCTGCGCGGGCAACAAGCCCCGACTCTTAAGCAAGCATAACAGGGCGCCGTTGGAGGTGCCCGTGGCACACTCTTCGGGGATTCCGTCGGCAGGCGCGAAGTTGCGGGCACTTGCCAGCGACTCACCACCCCCTAAAAGGGTAAAAACGTGCAACCCGCTGATATCATGCTGCTTGCTAAAGCGGGCAATAGCCGCCAGATCGGGCTGGATACGGCTTAGGGCTACCTTATCGCGTACCGGAACCAGCAGATCTTTTATGCCAGTAGAAACAATCTGCGGCCGTAATACGCTGGAAAGGTCAGCAGTATCCAGCGCAAGCATACTGGCAATGTTTGCCGGGGCAATGTTGCCATAAAAAGCTGCCGGCGCCTGCTCCATAAATACCAGGCCAGTATTTTGCACCTCAACCGCCAGTACGCCGGCTTTTGTTTCCTGGGTATACGACCCAGCGGTTATTGCGCCCATCTGGTGTAGCAAAGACCAGGTGGCGATAGTGGCGTGGCCGCACAACGGCTCTTCAACAGTAGGCGTAAAGAAGCGGACTTTTTTAGTAGCCCGGTCACTATCGCACACAAAAGCCGTTTCAGAGAGCCCGATGCTGGCAGCTTGCCTTAGCATAGCTTGGTCGGTCAGGTTGTCGGCAGCTACTACCACGCCTGCGGGATTACCGTGCTCACCATTGGCCGTAAAAGCCCGTACAATATGTACTTCGGACATACCAATAGCCTAGCAGCCCGCGCTGAATAGCGGCTGGAACGATAACCGTTTATTATTGTTGGATATCCTGGTCCGTGGCGCGCTGCAGCCGCCATTCACCATGCTTGACCCTGGTCATATCACTACTAAAGCCCAACCAGGCACCGGTTGCTGTGGTGTAGGCCTGGTCCAGAATAAACTGTACGGCCCCATGAAAAACCCTTCCCTGGTAGCGGCCATCGGCAGAAGTAGTCTCCTGCCAGGTGCCGGTAAGTGTGCGTGTTTCTGGATCATGCAGCAGCTGCAAAGCGAGCTGTGCCCCATCGGGTTGCGTCGGGCTTACGCCCGTTAGTATATCGTCCTCCACCACAAAGGTAAGGTCTTCTTCGCTGGTTTCCATATGCTCGTTATGGCCTACCTGGTAGCCATAGGTACTGTGCCAGTCGCCGGATAATTCAGAGGTATTCATATAAATATAGTACCACTACCAGCAAAATGATACTGATAAAGCTTACAGCTCCAACACTTACCAAGGGCATACAGTAGTCAGTGTGCCAGGTTGGATAGCCTGGTTGCCATACACCAGGGCATGCCTGTCCCAAAACGGCCGGCTCTCTGGTGTAGCGCTCACATCGTCGGGAAAGTTAGGCGCCATGCGGCCAACCCAGGCACTGGCTAGTTCGTAGTTGCCTTCGGGGTCCTTGTGCAGCACCACCGTGAAAAAGGTTGTGGACGAGGGTGCGCGGTCCTTAACAAACTTGGTATAGTTATCCCTGTTGAGGCGCTTGGCGTAGATAATTTCATCGGCGGGCGTGGTCTCTACCAGATCGGTATTACCGATAATGTTACCGGTATCAACGTCGGTACGCACCCTATCTTCGGTAAAAGAGGCTTGCTCCAGATACAGCCTTAATACCGGTAATAGCTGAGGTGTATCAGCCAAATGCGTGGCGGCATGCGAAGTGGTGTCCTCATAATACACTTCCGCACCATTCGTCATACGACAGAGAAAAACTTCTGACATGTAGCTATCATAGCAGGTTTTACTGAAGGTACATGTAGAAAATTGCTCTAGGTCATCAATGAGCACGCGACAGGTGCTTTACGTATTCGGCATACTCGTCGTCAGTCAGCGGCTTTTGGTTGGCCGGCTCGGCCGGCCCCTCGCCTAAGGGATATTCTTTTGCACCAACCGACAAAACACGGGGTTTACGAATTGGCCCTAAGCCATACTTTTCGCGTAGCTTGTTGGCCGCTGCAAAGTCCACCACAGGTATCAGAAACCATGTACCGTCTTTGGAAATACTCCAGTTGGTGCCAAATTTTTGCTGGCGCTGGCCGGCGATCATAATTCTATCTGTCAAAGGCGGTATGGCCTCTTTATAGATGGAGTCGGGGTCAATAGCAAACTGCTTTTCATACAGTTCCAGTACTTTTTTCATCTCATCCAGGTACGAATGAAGCGCAAATAAAGAAACGACTTCCGCCGCCGGTCCAAGCTTGGCTATCGTTGGCGCACCTATGGCATCTAAAATCTGTAGCATTCTAGTTGCGCGCTGGTGACAATGGTCCGCGACCTGCTGCCGGTAGGCCTGGCGCTCGGCATCAGTTGCCATAGCGTCCATTAGACGCTGCATATTGCGCACTTCGTTTTGGTCTTCTTCGGCCATACGCAGGAGCTCCTGGCTATAGTGCGGGTACTGCATACTAACCCTGCAAGTATTCTTTAGCGGCATTCAAAATGCACAGATCACGTTTTTGTATGAATTTGCCGTTTACGTCATCGGGAGTGTCCTGATGTAACAGCTCAATGGCTGCCTCGATATTAGGAGCCGTAACAGCAACCATACCATTACCCAGTTCCCATTCATCAAGGGCTGACTCCTGCTGCTCGCCGCGTTGGCGGGCCACAAAACAATATGACACCTGGTTAAGGCCGCCATCTTCATACACCCGCGATTCCATGACAGTGCCCAACTCGGCGATTACCTCGGCCTCACAGCCGACCTCTTCCATAAGCTCTCTTTCAAGTGCTTGCGGTATATTTTCTCCGGCTTCTATGCCGCCGCCGGGCAATTTGTGATAGCCATGGTTGGTAACGTGCAGCAGGTGGATGCGGCCATCGGCATCTGCCAAAACTGCGCGGGCTGCAAAACGCCGTCGAAAAGCCGAGGTGTCCTGCCGGTGCGCAGTTGGGTCAATATCGTGTTGTTCCAGGGCCAGGAGTTGCTTCATGGCCTGAGTATACCAGATAGAATGGCCGCTTATACAAAATTACCTTGACAGTCATAGTACTTCGTCATACAATGTACTCATGATCGATAATAAATTGACATCAGATCTGCTGCGCGGGCATACCGATACCATCATCTTAAAGTTCCTTACGGAAGGTGATAAATATGGGTATGAAATTACCAAGCTGGTCTACGAACTATCACAACACGAATACGAGCTAAAAGAGGCCACCATGTACTCGAGCCTGAAACGCCTGGAGCACGACGGCCACATTACATCGTACTGGGGTGATGAAACGCAGGGTGGCCGGCGGAAGTATTACCAAATCACCGCCAGCGGCCGCGAACAATACAGCAGTAACAAACGCAATTGGGATTACGCCCAGCATATTTTAGAAAAACTATTATAAGGAGAAATCATGAACGCTAAACTACAACAATTTTTGGATAACGCCTTCAAACAATACGGCGACTTCCCCGCCCGCAAAGATGTCCAGCAGGAGCTGCTGACCAATCTAACCGAGAAATACAACGACCTCAAACAAGCCGGCAAAACCGACGAAGAAGCCTACCGGCTAACCACCGAATCATTGGGCGACGTGGCAGAGATCATGGAGCATGTGGCCCACAATCCGACGCTTACCCCGGCGGATAACACCGAGACAATTGTTGGTGACAGCGCCCGGTTCCGCGCTTCAGACTTACGCGAATCTGACCTGGCCGACAGCAACCTCAGCGGCGGTGACTTTAGCATGAGCGACCTAACAGGCTCTAGCTTCGCCAACTCGGTGGTGCATGGGGCAAAATTTAAAGCCACCTCCCTAAAAGGCGCTAACTTTGCGGGGGCTGATCTGACCGGCTCAAACTTTGATACAACCAGTCTGCAGGAAGCAAACTTCGATAATGCCAATCTAAGTGGTGTAACATTGCGGCGCTGCTCGCTGAAGGCTGCCTCATTTGATACTACTAATCTTACTAAAACTGAGTTCAAGCAATCTGATCTGAATGACATATCTTTTGACGGCCAAACGCTGGCTGGTACTGTTTTTGATGGCTGTTCGGTAAAAAACACCAGCTTTCGAAACGCCACCTTGGAGAATGTCTCGTTCCATCACTCCGATGTTAAACACACGGTGTTTGACGATGCAACTATGGACAAAGTGACCTATGCCATCCTGAAAAGCAGCAAAGCTGACCTAACAAAGGTGACCGTTAAATAAGGAGCACGGTTTACCATACAGATGAAGTAGGTAGCACCCCACAGGCGCTACCTACTTCTTTAATATAACTGTTTGGATTTCGCGTTCGCCGAAATGGCCGCTGACAATGAGGGTGCCCGGGTTATTGAGGTCAGCGTCGTAGTGGATGGCGTCTTTTTCCTGAAAGCCAGCTTCGTAAGCCCAGCCGGCAATAGTGTTGGTACCAATCTCGTCTTCCGCGGGTCGTGATAACGAGCGGATAACCAACATCCCGCCCTCTTTGAGGAGTGTGTGTGCATTAGCAATACCAGGGCGCAGGTCGGCTTCAGTTGAGTGCTGCGAACCAGTGCATAAGATCACGTCAGCAATTTCGGTTGGCGCATTAAACATTTTTTGCGCTTTAATAATCTCGTTTGTGGCGCCGGTTATACCGTCTTCGCGGCCAATATACCATTGATTGGCAATAAATTGCTGCGAAATGCCCCTACCATACGTAGCATCATAGGAGTCGATGATCAGCTGATTAGTAAAATGCAACCGGGTAAGCGGACTGTAAGTAAAAGGTCGTTTGCCCTGCTGACGAAAGCGCATCTGGTCGTTGAGGTAGCTACGACCGGTTAAGCAAGCCGCGTAATCAAACACCAGGGTCGGTGGCTGCTCTAATACAATGGGATTACCATCAATCTCCACCGCCTCAGGGTGAATTTTCACGCTACCCTCTGGTTGAAAAGCAGAGAATGGAGATTCGGGCCGGAGAGCATATTTGGCGGCAAATCCCTGAAAGTTATATATATTACCAGGGCGCATGCCGTTTTCCAGGGCCGCCTTGGCCATGAGCCGGGCAACTTTACCCTCACCCAGATGGCTTTCACCATATAACTCGGCTTTTTGGCCGGTATATGGCTCGTGTATAGCCAGCAAATCGCCGTCAGCAAAACCAACTACTGCAGCCGGAAGAAAATCATCGACCAGTTCGTCCTGACCCATCTTGGCCAGCTCTTCCAAGCCGACCTGTTTTACAAGTTCGGGAACATTTATTCCAGACATAATATATATAATACCATTTAAATGTTTATTAGGCAATGATGCGGGGCCGGCTTACTCTCCGTTTAGTAGTGGATGCCGGTACGGCTGGCCGCTGGCCAGAGTCTCATCATGCAGCCGTTCGCCCGTATGGTCCAGCATAGACATCAGCGTTGATAGCGTGCCCAGCTGGATAACATAGTTCCTGACGGGTTCCGGTGCATGGTCCATGTCTATCATAAGCATTATTCCAGCGTCAGGATTTTCGGCTTCGCTATCTAGTTCACCGTACTGCCGCAGCTCAGCGCGATCGGGCATAGATAGGTTGTCGGTGTCTTGCAGCAGCTGGAGGAACTGTCCGGCCACAAATTCTGACGCCAGACGGGGGCTGGCCATCAGCATGGACCCATGGGCCACCTGGTCTTTGGTGTCTCTATCAGTAGATATTTGATGCATCGCCTCGCTGACTCCCCACTGCCGCAGCGCACCGCTGGCGCCGGTAATCTCGGCAGTATTGGTTGGGCTTTCATCGCCGTGCAGACGAGCGACAGATGAGCCAAGACCAACAAGCGTCAGCCGTCGGATCTCGGCCGCGGCGGGTTGGCTATTAAAAAATGCTTCGGTAGGTGGTGGGATTGGTTCAGTCATGAAAATACTATCGCACAGATAGCTGTATAGCACTACTGGCGGCTATTAGGCTTCCTGGTCCCTTAAGAACTTCACCCAGTCCGCGCGGCAACCCTCTATGTTGGGAGACAAGCTGCCATCAACGCATTGCTGCATAGCAAACCTAACCACTTCCAGCGCCCGCTCGTTGGAAGGTAGAATAAGCTGCTCATGCAAATCCGGTGGCTCGAGCATCTTAAAGGTCTTTATATCATTAGGATCGACAGTATTGTCGGCTTCCGGATTGATGGTACCCATCACATACTCGTGGGTCGCGCCCGGTCGCTTGTAAGTTACCGGAGATGCACCGGGTATATCATGCAGATGCACAAGTGTCGCCGCGTAGTAGTTCCACAACGAGCTAGCCATCGGCGCTTCAATAAGCCAGATACCGAGGCTGGCGACATCCTGGACGCTTATTTCGTCGCGGCCCGAACTGTCCACCTCCCATATCCTGGCTTTAGGTCCGTGGTACGTTGGATTTTGTAAGTCTTCACCAGGTTTTCTCATACTCAGCCCCTATTTTACGAACGTATTGCAAACTGCCCCATTATAGTCTGCGGGGCTATATCGGCACTGTATATAACGTTACAGCGGTTAGAAGCAGAATACGCTTCCACGGCCAGGATTCACCGGGGTTACGGCTCAGAGCAGCTACTTGAGCTGCTTAAACTACTTGGCGTCTTCCGACCATATGGCCAGCTCGTTGCCGCTCGGTTCGGTAAAGTGAAAACGGCGGCCACCCGGGAACGAATAGGTATCAACAATGATCTTTCCGCCATTCTGTAAAATGAGCTCTTTGGTTTTCTCCAGGTCAGCCGAGTAGATAACGGTCAGTGGCATCGTGGCGCTGCCATCGGCGTTGACGCCGCTGTTGGCTCCGCTTTCGGTGGTGTCGCTGTAGTCGTCACCCCAATCAGTGTATTTCCACTCAAATACAGTAGCGAAGAATTCTTTGGTTTGCTTAAGTTGCTCTTTGGTTTTTACCGGGTATTCAATGAGATCAATTTTATTATGTGTAGGCATAGGGCCATTGTAGCAGACGCACTTTGGACAGCGCCGGCTTACCTGCTGCCGATAGTCTTCGTGGTGGTAGTGGCAAAATGCACGCCAGGAGCGATAAAGCCCTTCACTGTCCTGGTGCCCTCCACGTTGCGGAAGCGGTTGGACCATCTTCCGTCGTCGGGCTCATATACCACTTCATTCAATAGCGAACCAACCCCTAGAAAATAGACATATGGCGAAGGTATACGCCATTCTTTCCACAGACGCGCCGTACCCCCCATCAGCTCAGCGCCCTCTGGCACTAAGTTATGTAGAACATTCAGTACATCCGGTTTTCGGTGGCTGGCTACTTCGATAGGGTACTTTGCTGGCCGCGAGTATTTTTCCGCCTGTTCCAGAGAAGTAATGTGTTCTACTACGGCCTCTCCCAGGATTGCGCCTTTACGGCGCAATTGATCGGCCGACTTGTCAGCCAGCCGCTCCGAGGAGGCCAGCGTCCAAACTGTCTCTTGGTAGCTGTAGTCCTCGCCCTGCTGTGCAACCTCGGCGTACACGCCAAATTGACCCAAGCAAGCTTCGGGATAACGCTTCGTGACCAGTGCCCCTTCGACGACGTACATATGCTACATAGTAATTGTTTTAGATGAAAGTGCAAGCAATAGCCGGACAATATGCCGCGGTCAGCTTTTTATCGTGCGGAAGCTACGTCTTCCACGGCCGCCATCATCTGATCAATTTGGAAGGCCAGAAGGCCGCAGATACCACGGCTGGCCAATACTTCTTCGTGGACTTCATCCAGCCGGGGCAGGACATCTTCGTTATAGATATTTTGCAGGCGGTCTGGAGGATGGCTTATCGGTGTACCGGTATAGCTGCCGGCCTTACCGGTTTCGGGATCGGTATATGGAAATGGCCGGAAAGTTAAAATGCGTATGTCTGGCCGGTCGTGCAGGCCGCGGATGGGCGTACGCATCTGTGATGATACGCCGTCACGGTCGTGCCTTAGGCGGCCGATTTCCCGCTCTAGATCGTCCAGCGGGTCGGCATCGGCGGGTGGGGTAAATAGTGTTGTTTCGTAATACGGTACCGCCAGGTCGGGACGATCGGTTTGCTCA
>JGI24741J21665_1000458_pt1 | contig 12388 bp, 4 predicted proteins | sample KBSCornC7_FD_21665 | JGI IMG/M metagenome (IMG submission 21665) | reverse complement strand
GGCACGCCTCGCAGCCGACGCCGTCCTGCGCCAGAAAACGCGTGCCGCGCGCTGCGGCCGGCGTGGAGTGGCAGCCAAGGCACGCGGGCGCAGAGGANGGGTCGCCCAGTCCCAGCGTCGCTGCGATCTGTCGCCCNCGCGTGCCGTTCAGCACCGCGAAGGCGCGGCTATGGGCGCCGCCCGGCGTCGAAGGCTCCTGCCAGCGCATAAGNTCATCCTGGCGTACGACCTTGCCGTCGCCTTCCATCCGGCCGTGGCAGGTGGAACCGGCGCAGGAAGCGACGCCAGTATAGGTGCGAACAGCCGACGCGGCATCCGCCACACCCGAACCTGCACCCGGCAGAGCGGACAGCAGCAGCCATCCCAGCAGCATGGCGCCCAGCGCCATCCCGCCCAAGGACCTGCCTATCACCCCGACCTTGCCCCTCATTTGTCACGCCCCCGTGCAGGCTGATTCGGGCAGTTTCCCCTGCGTCAGCCGCGCATTTCTCTCTACGGGATCAACCCGTTGTTTCAATCACGTTTTGCCCGCGCCGCCCGATCAGTGCGCACCACCGTCCCCGCAGCCCGCTTCGTCAGGTCCACCGCAGGAGCGTTCCCAAAGATCCTCATTGCCCGCGCCTGTCACAGGTTCGTCAATCAGGGGCGGATAGCCCTGTGTGACGATGTCGCGCAGTTCGATCAGGGACAGGGTGAAGATGCGGCTGACCGATACCGAAGGGTCCAGCACGCCGTTCCATGTGTCGCGGCTGTCGAAGCTGACGCTGGTGCAGGCAGCGGGGCTGCCGATGAGGCAACCGTTGATCCTCGATCCCAAGGCATAGCCGCCGTTGACGGCGACCAGCGGGATCGTTTCCAGGCCCTGCGCGAACACCCCCGTCGAGAGGGCCAGCCGCCCATTGATGGCGATCTGCAAAGCTGGACCCTGGGAACCGATCACCAGATTATTGGCCGTGAAGCCACGCCGGTCCGGGATCGCTACGGAGAGGCCACTATTCTGGATGAAGAAGGCCTGGGACGCATTGGCCCGGATTGTTCCTGCACGCAGGATGCCGGCATCGTCGACCGGTCCGTCATTCTGCGCCAGGCGCAAATCCCTGGCGGTGATCGATCCTGTGGAACCGATGTCCGCTATGGCCGACAGAGATGCCGCCATGATGATTGGGCTGTCGAGCGTCAGCACGCCGCCCAGTGCGCCATTGCCGTCGCTGATGTCGATCAGGCCGGCGCCGGCTATGATTTCCAGCCGTCGGCCTGCCGTGAGGGCCAGCCCTCCTTGCCCTGATCGCCCGGTCAGCCGCACCGCGCCCTGGACGCGCAGATGCCCGCTGGTGCCGATCGTCAGCATCCCGCCGCTCGCCAGATTGGCCGCGCCCAGTGTCAGGTCCTGCACGATGATGTCCGGCGATCCCGCAACGCTGCGCGCCGGGGCATTGAAGGCGATCTGCGTCGCCGTTACCCGCGCCAGTTCCGCCGCTGACAGGCTGTAGGTTCCGGCGACGTCATTCCCGCCAATATAGGCCGGCTGCTGCAGGTTGATGGCATTGAAGACGACTTGGCTCGTTCCGTTCACGCTGCCGAGCTGGGCCGAACCGCCCAGGACAATGTCGCGCGATCCGATCGTAATCGTCCGGGCGGATGCGGAACCGGTCAGCGTCAGCAGGCCCCCGCCATTCAACAGGATGTCGCCCGCCAGCGATATCACATCGCCGAAAATTGCCGAACTAGCAGCCGTAGCCGTCAGCGAATCTCCGGCAGAAAGTCTGGTCGCATTGATCGATCCGCCGGAGAGGGTCATGCCGGTTGCAGCACTGGCATCGGCGATGGACAGAGCGCCGCCCGCATTCAGCAGCAGCGCTCCTGTCGATGCCGTCGCCTGCGCTATCGTCATGCCGCCCGTCGCGCCAAGGCTGACCGCGCCGCCACTCGCCGTGATCGCACCCGCCGATGCGATATCGCCGACCACCAGGCTGCCGGCGCCCGCATCCAACAGGCTCTGACCGCCAGCAACCAGGCTGGCGGCGTTGATCCCCTGCGCGGACAGCGTCAGATTTCCGCCAGCGGTCAGCACGCTGCCGGCGGCGAGATTGATATTGCCCGCCGCGCTGAGGATCGTCAGATNGTTGACCGCGCGCAGACTGCCCGCCGAGGACATGGTGATGTTGCCNGGCGCGGTGAAAAGGATGCTGTCCGCAAAAATGCTGTCGCTGCCCTGCGGCCGCCCGACATGGNTGAAATCGATGCCTGTTCCCGACACGCCCGTCAGCGCACCGGTCACCATGATATCGCCAGCCCCAGCGAAAGCGAAGGAGAGTGGCCCGTCGCTCACGAAGTCGGCATTGCCACCGATCCGCACAACGTTGGTTGCGCCCACGGAAACGCCCGAAAAGCCGGCGGTCGGGATGCCGAGACTGGAAAGCCTGACCGATCCAGTGACCCTCAGTCCACCATTGGTGGCCGTGCTGCCGTCGGTCAAGCTGACGAGACCGCTCGCGTCTCCACTCGCGCTCATCAACAATGCGTCGATCAACCGCTGCGCGCCTGGTGACAGCAAGCCGCCGTCACGATTGGCGAAGCTGGCGGTGCCGCCGCTGCCCAGACCGGTGACGCCCCCGGCAGAAGCGCCGCCCGGCGCTTTGCCGCCGATTCCGCCCAATCCTCCCTGTCCGTCCGCGCGCAAGGTCATGCCGCCGAGCACATAATCGCCATTGCTGGAATCGAACGCCGCAAGGCCGCCCGTGCCGTTTCCGCCGTTGCCGCCCAGACCGCCGGAGAGGCCCGCATTGCTACCCACGCTGCCATCGGCGCCGAGCCCGCCCTGGCCATTTGAAGTGATGCTGTAAGCGGGCATTTGAGGCAAGGCGCTGCCCAGCACAATGCGCGCATCCGCAATCCGTAATGTCGCCGAGCCAGCCAGGCCATTGCCGCCCGCTCCGCCATTGCCGCCGATCGGCCCGGCCGTGCCAAGGGCGCCATCGCCGCCCGTCGCATCGCCGCTGATGCGCAGCGCCANTCCGGTNGTCGCCGTCGCGNCNGAGCCAAGCGCGAACAAGGCCGCGCCGCCGGTCGCATTGCCGCCGTCCGCCCCCAAAAGACCCGCGCCGCTGCGCACGCCGCTTTGGCCGCCTGCCCCGCCGATCGCTTCCGCCAGCACGCCGATGTCGCCGGCATCCAGCAGGGTCGAGGGTCCGGTCAGGCCCAGCGACGCGCTTCCACCGAATGCATCGCCGCCGCGCCCGCCGCTGCCATCATAGCCCGTGCCGCCTGTACCGCCCAGACCGGCAGCGGTGACGCGCAGCGTNCCGCTCACTGTCGTCGCGCCGAATGAGAGGCCGAGTGTCGCGGCGCCGCCCATTCCGACGCCACCCGCGCCGCCGGTCCCGCCACCGCCGCCCATGCTGCCGATGCCGTCGGCACTGACCGTCAGGTTCGCGAAAAGGGGATCGACGTCGATGAGCATCGCGGCGCTGCCGCCCGTTCCCCGGCCACCCGCACCGCCGCCCGTAGTGCCGTAGAAGAAAATCGGGTTGCCATTATTGTCGAAGCTGCTGAAGCCGCTATTGCCCGCCTGACCGCCAATCCCNTCGGCATCGACGGTGACAGCGCCAATGGCATGGCCTTCGTTCAGATAGGAAAAAGCTGCTGTACCGCCCAGCCCGTCGCCGGCCGCCGCGCCGGGTCCGTCGCTGCCATTATTGCCGCCAGCGCCGCCCATGCCCTCCGCCGAGATCAGCAGCGACGGCGCGGTCAGCACGCCACCCGCCAGCGTCACGTCCGCCGTCCCGCCCGTGCCAAGACCGCCTGCGCCGGCGCGATAAAATCCGGCGCCGTCGGCGCCTGTTTCCGCGCCATCGCCACCCTTGCCCGTTGCGCCGACGATAGCCGCGCCCGTGATCGTGACGGCCCCGCTGCTTCCCGCAGCCATCAGCAACCCGGCAGTACCGCCCGTGCCGGTTCCGCCATCCGCGCCGTCCGCCTGAAAGACCGGATAGCCCATGCCGCCGGTGCCGCCCGCATCGATGCCAAGCGTCGTCAGTCCCAGCGTCCCGCCGCGCGATTGCAGCGCAGCGTTGCCGCCAAGGCCCGCCCCCGCGATCGCCGCGGCTGATGAAGGACTGTTCGCACCGTCCGCCTCCCCGCCGGTGCCCTGCGCGCTCAGCAGCAGCGTGCCGAGAGTGGCACCGCCGCCCGTGATAAGGAAATCTGCCGTGCCGCCCTGCCCGTTGCCTGCACGGAAGGACGTTGTGCCGCCGCCCTCGCATATAAGGCAGTTTTCGCCGGCGGCGCCGCCAGAGCCGTTCGCTCTCGCATCCACCAGATCGGCCGTCAGGCTGCCCGCCAATATGTTGACGTTGATCGTGCCGCCAGTGCCATTGCCGGCATCGCCGCCGTTGAACGTTATGCCATCGATCGGGGGCGCCGAAGCACCCTCCGCCGACAGATAGAGGTTGCCGAAGCGCAAAGCGCCGCCGCCCGCCGACCCGACCCGGCTTTCCACAAGGATGCTGCCGCCCAGCCCGTCGCCGCCGCGACCCGCGACACCATCCGAAGCTGCGCTGCTGCCGACGCCATTGGCTTGCAGCGTCATGTCGCCCAGCGCCGAAAAGTCGCCATCGCTGGCGTAGAGCAGGACCGATCCGCCCGTGCCGTTCGATCCATCCGCGCCCGATGCGCCCCCGCCATTGGCGGAGATGCGGCACGAATAGCTGGGGCAGTCGCTGAGCGAGAAGCTGCCTCGCTGCCCGCCCGATGCACTGGCGAACAGGGTCACGTCCCCGCCCGTCCCGCTGCCTGCCAGGCCGGGCGCATCGCCGGCAAAGCCACCCGCGCTGGCATAGAGTCCTGCCGCGCTGAAACTGCCGCCCGCAGCGCCGATGGTGATGCTTCCGCCAAGGGCGTCGGCAGTGCGCGGCGTCAGGAAGGTCGATCCCGCAAAGGCGGCAAAGCCGAAGGCGTCAGCAGTGGCGAACAGGTCCTGCGCGATCGCGAGGCCGCCGCCATCATGCGCCGAAATGTTGATCCGCCCGCCCCGCAGCGTGCCGCCCGACGCGCCTCCGCCATAGGCCGTCGCATCGGCGTAGAGCGAAACGGATGTGAGGATATTCAGGCTGCCCGTGCCGCCCACGTCGATGTCGATGCCGGTTGCGCCGGGGATCGCCGCGCCATAGCTGCCGCCGTCCGTCGCATAGCCCGGCGAGGTGCTGACGTCAGCGAAGAAGCTTGTCCAATCGTGCCTGCCCGCGGATATGGCGACCCGGATATCGCCGCCCGTCGCGCTGCCCGCCGCGCCCGTGCTCGCGATGCCGCCTGTCGCCTGCGCTGTGGCCCGAACGGTGCCCAGATCCAGGCCACCCTGTATGAAGGCGCCGGACGTGCCGTTGATCGCGATGCTGCCGCCAACGGTATTGCCGCCGTCCACCGGCGGCACCGACACCTGGAACGCCGTTCCCGCCGAGGCGTCGAGCGTGGTGCTGCCGAAGCCCAGGCTCCCTCCTTCCGTGCCGGAGGGCCCGGCAGCGGTCAGTGCTGAGAGGGTGATCGATCCGCCTGTCGCGTTGCCGGACCTGTCGCTGCCATAACCCGCATAGCCCACCGCATTTGCCGTCAGGCTGGCGGCGGTGATCGATCCGCCCGTGGCGATCAGATTGATGACGCCGCCATTGGCGTCGCCGCCGACCAGGGGTACCGAACTGACGCCCGCTTCGCCATCCGCGCTGGCATCCAGATACAGCGTGCCGGTAACGCCGATCTGTCCGTTGGTGGAGGCAGCGCCGCTGCCGCCGAACGCCAGCAGGTCGATGCGCCCGCCCGTACCCCCGTTGCCGGCTTTCAGGTTCATGTCGCGGTCGACGGTGATCGTGCCGGACTGGTCGGCCTGCAGTGTGATGCTGCGTTCGGCGGAAAGCGCGACATTGCCCAGGAAATGAGTGGCCGTGGCAGGGCGGATGACGATGTCGCCGGTCGCCGCGCCGGTCACGTCGTTTTGCCAGTCGCCTGACACGATGCTGAAACCTGCGGCGGCCGTCGCGGTGGCATTGCGCGTCACGATCAGGTTGCCGCCGGCGTCATGGACGATGTCCGACCCGGCCGAAAGGACGATGGCGCTGCCGTCCGGTGTCACCGACGTTGCGGGAGTATAGCCGACATTGCCCGACAGCAGCATGGTCAACGCATTGTTCTTCGGCACCGCGACCATGAAGACGCGCTGCAAATCCGTACCGCCGGTCGAGGCCGGGCCGGTTGTCGTGCCGCTGTGGACGACGCCGTTGGCATCGGTGGTGCCGGCCGTGATCGCGATGTCGAACAGGCCGTTGTTGATCCTGATATCGGCGGCTTCCGCGGCGACATAGGCGGCTGAACCATTGACGTTGACGGTTCCGCCCTGCACCACGCGCGGCGCGACCAGCGCCACATAGCTGCCGGATGAAAGCGCGTTGACCTGAGCGCCCTGAAGCAGTTCGACCGAGGATGTGCTGCCTGCCGGACCCGCGAAACGGATATTGTTCCTGTCAAGTCCGTTGCTTGTGTCGATCGCGTTGGTGGTCAGGACCAGCGACCCGACGTTGAAGACACTGTTGGCGCCCGCGATGATGCCGCCCGGCGCATAGAACCAGACCGATCCGCCGGTGGTGGTCGGGCTGCCGATGATCTGGCTCTGCACCGTGCCGTTGAGCGCGATCACGCGCGATACGGGCAGGCCATTGCCATCCAGAGGCAGGATGCGGTTCAGAACCGTGAAGTCGCTGGAAGAGCTGAATGTGACCGTCCTGCCCTGAGGCAGGAAGTCGATCGTGCCGGCGCTGGCCGCCCCCCTGTCATCGGGCGTCCAGTCAATGACCGCTTGCGTCGAGTTCAGCGAAATCGCATCGTTTCCAGGGGAACTGCCCTGCGAGATATAGACGTCGGGATTTGGCGTATAGCTGCCTTGAAACGCTTTCTGGCCCACTGCGGCGCCGGCCCCCAGACCGACCGCGAGTGCAACCGCGCTGGTGCGGCCCAGCAATGTCCAGAGCGAGAAAGCGCCATGCTTCGTCCTCATCAACGCCTCCATGGCAGGATTTGCGTGGTCAGGGAAAGGAGCAGCCGCGTAGCGCCCCTGTCGGTCTGGAAACCCGCCTTGCGCAGTGGCGTCGCCACCGTCAGGTCGAGCCGCGCATGATTGTCCCATGTCGCGCGCAGACCGCCGCCCGCCGAATAGAGTTTCTGCGGATCAAGTCCGGCGAAATTGGCGCTGTGATGCCACATCCAGGCCGCATCGAAGAAAAGAAAGGGCTGGAGCGCGATCGCGCCTGGCTCCCGTGGCGTGATTCGTCCGTAGCGCAGTTCCGCTCCGATCCCCAGGCCACTGTCGCCGGTGATGACGCCGGGATCATAACCGCGGCCAACGGTATAATTGCCAGCGCTCATCTGCTCATAGGAAAGCAACACGTCAGGGCTATATTGCGCCCTGGGCGACAATGCGAAGGTCAAGTCCGGGCGCGGCCGATACTCCGCCTGGACACTCGCTCGCAACACGAAGGCGGAAGGATCGCCGTCCAACTGGCTGATCGGCGTTCTGGGGAAGGCGCAGTTGACGAATGCCGCGCCGCACGTTTCGCTCGCGCCCAGCCCTTCGATCCCCTGGCGCAGCTCGGCCATCCCGCCCAGCCGCCAGCGAGGCTCCACGCCGGAATAGCCGATCGTGCTGACGATGCTCTCGGGATCGATCAATTCCCCCTCCAGCCGCAGGAACAGCACGCGCATCCGGTCGCGGGACAGCGGTATCTTTGGGGTGGCGGTGCCGAAACGCAGATCCTGGTTGACGACCTCCAGGCCGCCCGTCGCAAGCAGGGTGCGCGCCTGACGCCGCACCAGCGGATAGGCCCCCGCCGTGGCTATCATGGTTTCCGATGACAGCGGGACGCCGCGGATTCCCGGCTTGCTCCAGGCGTAAGTGAGGTCGCCCGACAGGCGCAGCCCATCGCTGCCAAGTGCCATGCTGTGCCCGACCTGCAGCACCGTCTGTTCGCTCGGTTGAGCGGTGTTGAAGATGCTGAACAATGTGCTGTCGCCCAGCCCGGTCANGTCGTTGAAGCGCACCCGCGCCAGCCCGCCGAAGCGGCCGACAGCGTTGCTGCCGTAATTCTGGACATTGNCGTCCAGTTGAACGCGCTGGCGCACCACCTGCACCTCGCCCACCACTTCCCCCGGCGCCGTACCGGCGGGGCGCAGGGCGAGGCGAACATCATAGCCTGGCAGGTCGCGGGCCAGCAGCAGATGCCGTTCCGCGTCGCGCACGTTGAAGACCGGCTGACCCTTCAACGCTTCCATATGGGCGGCGATCAGCCTTTCGCTGTTGCCCGCGTCGCCGCGCACCTCCACCGCCACCAGACGGGCCATGAAAATGTCGAAGCGGACGGTCCCGCCCTTCTCTATGCGCTGGGGCGGAACCTGCACGGCCGCCAGATAGCCCATCTGCCGCAGCATGGTTGCGGCCCGGTCGCGCACTTCGCACAAGGTCGCTATGGGCACTTCGCGCCCGGCAAATTCGCGCCAGCTATCCTCCAGCGCGGCCGGATCGACTATGCGCAGTCCCTCGAAACGGACATCGGCGAAATTGACCTGAACGCTCGCATAGCGGGGATCGGCCAAGGGGCATGGCGCGCGTTCGACGCCGCCGACCACGGTGAGGCGGCTGCCCCGAGTCGCCGCTTCGTCCGTCAACTGCCCGCGTGTCAGTTCCTCGCGCGTCGGAGCGCGTGGCGCGACCTGTGCCGCCGCCGCCACAGGCAAGACGATCGGCAGCACCAGCGCCAGCGCCGCCGCCGATCCGCTCAAGGCGGAAGCCCGCATGTGCCCCTTGTTCCCCATATCTGTCCCCAAACGGTCCAAGGCAGCCTTTCCCTTAGGGCTGCCTCACTCCCTGTCTTCAGGCGCGGGCTTTTGCCCATCACCCTTTCCCCGCAACTGACCGCCGGTTAACAGCGCCGGCGCGTCCCGACAATCAATTCCGCGCGGCCCCGTTGGACAGCGCCGCCGTGTCCACCAGCAGGTCGAGCTGCGCCGTGCATTGGCGCGCGATCAGGCTGGATGCGATGCCGTCCAGCCCCGCCGTTTCCGGGCTGACCAGTGCGAAGCGAACATCGGCTGCATGCGATCCATCGCTCAGGCGATAGGCGGCGCCGTCACGGACTGGCGCGACGGCCGGCCAGCCAGTCACTGATTCACCGGCCGCGAAGCTCGCCGTCGCCTGCACGCCATCGCCGATGACGCGTACCGTNCCCGATTTGGCCGGATCCGCACGCCACAGGCGCACCGCGGCGGGATCGGCAACGCAAAGCGTTCCGGATTGCGCGACATCGACCATCCAGAGATTGGGTCGGCGTGGTGGAGCGGCCGGCGTTTCGCCAATGGTGCCGCGTACTGCCCCGGTTCGGGCGCGCCGCACCCGCTTGGTATCCAGCAGGGCGGAGAGCATCACATTATTGGCGGGTGCCGCACTGGCGGCGGCGGCGACGTTGAAGCTGCCGGGCCCACGCAGCGTCCGCGTGCCCTTCGCATCCAGCAGCGTCACCACATCGCCCGCTTTCAGCGTGAGCGATCCGCCATCGCCCAGCTTGCTTCCCGGCTTGTAGGTCGCGGCCGANGGNCCGGTGGCGCGCACCACCATGGTCTCCGCTGCGGCCTGCNCGCCCAGCCCCGCNACGACATATCCGGCCAATGCGCCGCGCGCGGCAAGCTTACCCCAGACCATAGCTANTTCCTTCCCCGATATGNTCATAACGATATAGCAGATTGGCGATGGCCGCATCGTCCGGATGATGGTTAACCATCATTTTGAGACGTTGCCGCGCAGCGTTCTGCGCGTCGGCATCCTCGCCATCGAATACCGCCAATATCTGCGCCAGTGCCGCGCGTTCTCCGGCGGGAAAGTCCGGCGCCGGCTCGAACAGGTCGACCGGGGTCGATCGGCCGCGCAGTCGCACCCGCCCCATCGGACGCCACCAGTCCAGCCCCGACAGCAACATCGCTTCCCGGCTTGCCAGGACGTTCGTTTCCAGCGCCTTGTTTGCCGCCTCCAGCCGTGATGCCGTATTCATGCTGTCGCCGAGCGCGGTATATTGGATGCGCCCTTCGCCGCCGAAATTGCCGACGATCGCTTCGCCATGATGCAATCCGACGCGGGTCCGCCCGATCGGTGGCACGCCGGGGGGCAGGTCACGACGGAACGCCTCCCCCGCTCGCCACATGGCGTAGGCGGCAAGCGCGGCGTTGCGTCCGTCGTCCGGCCGGGCAATGGGCGCGCCCCAGAAGGCGACCACCGCATCGCCAACGAACTTGTCGATGGTTCCGCCATGGGCCAGCACCACATCGCTCAACATGTCGAGATAGCGATTGAGCAACTGGGCGACCATTTCTGGCGCAATGGCGTGGCTGAGCTTGGTGAAGCCCTCCAGGTCGGTGAACAGGGTGAAGATCAACCGCTTTTCGCCGTGCAGCGCCAGCTTCTCCGGCTCCGCCAATATCTGCGCGGCGATGTCGCGGGGCAGATATTTGCCCAGCGCCGCCTGCGCGAAGCGCCGCTGCTGAGAGGTCACGGCCCGCGCCGCCACGCCGATGGCCGTGAAGGCCAGCACCCAGCCCAGCACCCATCCGACCGCCGGCAGTCCCTTGGTGTCCCATCCCCGTGCCTGAAGCCAGAGGGGTACGCCCGCAATCGCCCCGGCCTGTACGACCAGCGCCGGCACCAGCGCGAACCATCGCAATTCCGCCAGGCTGGTCAAGCCCGCCGCGCAGACGACCAGCAGCGCCGCGAACCAGCGCCACCCCTCCGGCACTGCGGCCAGGCGTGCGCCGTCGAGCAATTGCGCCAGCATCGTCGCGTGCACTTCAAGCCCGATCATGGTCGAACGTGCCTGCCGCCCCGATAACGGCGTTTCGAACTGGTCGATATCGACGATATCACCGCCGATCAGCACGTGCCGCCCGCGCACCATGGCGGCGAGCGCCGGGGCCATGGCGGGATCGGCCAGGGTATCGATCTGGAGACTGGGAATCACCGGCTCCTCCGACCCGTCGGCCTGCCTGATCGGCAGGCGGAAGCGGATCGCGCCGCGATAGTCGCGAAAGGATGCGGAAGGCTGCATCGCCAGCGTCAGCAAGGGGGGCTGTCCTGGCGTCGGAACGGGCCAGCTTCGTACCACATTGTCCGCATCGGTTTCCAGCCGGATACTGGCGGGACGGACCCTGGCCGTCCGCGCCTCGCCGATGAAGCGATCAAGATATTGCTGCTGCTCGAAGATGATCTGTTCCTGATTGTCGCCCAGATTGGCGTAGCCGAGCCAGACCGGCGTGCGCATGGCGTGGAGGGTGGAGAGCAGTTCGCCATCCTCGTCCTGCGGCTGGTCGAACAGGACGTCGATCCCGATCGACTTTGCCCCCATGGCATCGATGTTCCGAAGCGCCCGCGCCAGCAAGCCCCGGTCGAGCGGCGACCGCTTGCGCGTGGCGATCAGGGTCTGGTCGTCATAAACCAGCATCAGGATGCGCTGGTCCTGCGCCACGCGGGGCGCGAAAGTCGCTGCTCGCCAGTCGTACAGGCCTCTCTCCGCATCGGCGGTCAGGACTTCTCGCGCCCTTCCGCCGCCCAGGGGACGGTTCCAGTCCCACCCGGCCAGGAACAGCGCCAGCAGCAAAAGCGCCCCCGTCGCTGCCAGGCGCCAGCGTCCCGTCTCCCGCACCAGTCGCGCGCCGCGGCGCAGCAGGCCCCGCATCGGCATGATGATCAGCGGCGCGCGATCAGTGGACGCGCGCCGTCGCCGATGATGGCGAAACCGGACCAGTAGAAGGGATGGGAGGTTTCCGCATCATCCATCAGCCTGATCTGCGCGGCCTGCAACGCCTCGGCCATGGGCTGGTCCGCCCCGGCGGCAAACAGGCCGGCCATGAGCCGCTCGGTCGCATGATAATCCTCTGGCGCGGGCCAGTGGCTGGCGATGACGGCGCGGCTTCCCGCACCGATGAAGGCGCGCACCAGCCCGTCCAGTGCCCCGCCGCCGCCCGAAAGTCCCGCCGCCCGCGTCGTCTCCACACCGGCCGCGCCCGCCGTGTCGCAGGCGGACAGAACGACCAGGTCAGCGTTCAGCCGCAGGTCGAAAATCTCGCTGAACTGCAACAGGCCGTCCGATTTCCGGTCCGGCGCGAAGCTGGTGAGCAGGGCCGGGCGCGCCGGGCATCCCGGATGCGGCGGCGTCACGAGCCCATGGGTGGCGAAATGCAGGATGCGAAAGCGGTCGAGGTCACTCCGCGCCATCACCGCTTCGTCCGTGAAGGCAGTGCCCGTAATCAGTTCGCTTCCCTGCCCGCCAATGGCCTGCGCCGCTTCCCGCAACTCCGTGGCGGGGATGGG
>JGI24741J21665_1000454_pt1 | contig 12433 bp, 11 predicted proteins | sample KBSCornC7_FD_21665 | JGI IMG/M metagenome (IMG submission 21665) | reverse complement strand
GCACCGCGCGCTCGCGCACCTCGGGTGAGAATTTGTTCGTCTTGTTCATGGCTCCATTCTCTCAAGAGTTGGAGCCTCCTCAAATCCCGGGGCGGTTCAAAGCTAGAAATTAAGTACTCACTGAATCGTCAGTAGAGGGCCCAACCAGCCCGTCAAACGACACTCACACTGCGAATTTCACCCGCAGAAGGCGTGTCGACCAACCTAAGCCATCGCGGCACGTGCAATGCACTCGCTAACGTGGTCGGCAGCCCTGCTCGGCGAGAAATCTCGATACTTGTCAGCAAACATGCCGGCTGCGCGCCTCAGATCAGTATTCGCAAGCGCCGACTGCAAGATGGCGCCCGCGCTTGCCGGCGTGCGCGGTGCGTGCCATAACACCCCTGCTCCAAGAGTCTCAATGCGCTCTGCCATCAGCGCCTGCTCTACAACCTGAGGCACCATCAGCAAGGGCACGCCGGCCAAAAGGGCATCAGACATCGTTCCTGTGCCATAGACGACTGCCAAAGCAGCACCGCTTAGTATCGGGCCCAATGTGAGGGGCTGGGTCACGATCTGCAACGATGGCGAGCGATATCGATCAGCAACGTCATTGGCAATGCCCGGGACAACGCAAATTGCAGATACATCCGCGTCCCGCATGGCCCCAAGCATGCTTTCAAAGCCCGGTACGGTCGGCCGCAGGTAAGCGAACACACGTGCGCCGCCAGCGTCGGGCCAAGATCGATCCTCCGCGTCGCCCTGTGCCGAGAACATGCCGACATACTCGCCATCCGCGCGAGCACCATAGTGATCAAGCTCGGCGAATGTCGTGAACAATGTAGGAATACCTTCAAACAGACTCGCCACTCGCTTGAGCGAGGGACGACCATACTGCTTCAGGATTCCGTTGATCCGCTTGAGCACGAACGTATCTGCTGCCTGCAAACGCTCCTGTGTAGTCCTTTCCCACGGTCGAATGCTGGGAAGAGGATCAACCTGCGGCGGCACTTCAAATCCAATACACGTGAGTACCGTCGGCAAGCCTACCGATCGAGCAGCGAGCAGCGCCGTTGGCGCGTGGTTAATCACCACCGCCTGAGACCCATGCAATTTAAAAAGTGCGGCCCAAGCTCGAACGCGACCATCGAGGCTCGATGAGTCACCGTAGCCGGCGGCCATGAGCATTTCTGAATAGTTGGCGGGCGCCTCCATTCTCTGGGGGAGCGGCGCCACAGGAGCCTGCACGAAGCTGAATCCTCTTAACGGCAGTAACCGCTCCGCCATAGCGACATCTTTCACCACAAACAGAACGTCGTGCCCTTGCGCGCGAAGACGCTCAGCCACCGGAATGTCGCGCGCGAGATGCCCCAGGTTTGCCCCGAGTTCCCAGGCAAAGAGTATTCGACTCATGCTGCCCTGTATTGAAACACTTCAGTTGAGCTCAACCGCACACCGCCAGAGCGGCTTGAGCCATATAGCCAGACGCTATCCGCCGATACTCTACGGTGGGGCAAGGAAGTCTTTCGCGCCTATGCTAACCGTACCCCGATAGCAACCACCAAAGAGGCAATGATATGCAGCGGTGCGGACGGGATCTGCCTACTGAAACGTGCTACCCGAGCCACAACCATCAGTGGGACCAGCATGCCGAACAGCACGATAAGCAAAGTCGGCACTGAACTGACGCCAAACCAGGCACCCGCCATCGCAAGGCATTTGGCATCCCCGCGGCCCAGAACAGATGCCCCCATTTTCGTCTGGGCAAGCACGTCGACGACCACGAGAACACTGTACGCCGCTGCAGCCCCGAGCACGTAGTCCGAGCTATTGCCGAAGTACGCGTGCTGTATCAAGCCGATCCACAATGTAGACAGGACTAGTACGTCCGGGAGCAACATGTGCCGGACATTGATAACCGCTAGAGCCAACAGCACGAAGAAATAGAAACACAAAAGCAGGCTATCCACGGAAAGCGGGCGCACGCTAAGGATGAGGCCCGCTGCAGAGAGCGCCAGCGCCAAGACGCCGAGCTTTTCCGTACCTGTCAACGCATACCTCGGAACACTCGAGACACGCTCAAGCTCATACATGGAACGCTCGACTTCCAGTCGAAAATTTTGGTCCATGCGCCGTGGAATGGCCTGGATCAGGTAGATCAAGAATCCGGCACCGCCAAAGCCGACAGCCGTAGCAAACAGCATCGAAATAAACATGTCAGGCATCTGCATCGCTAGCGTTCACGGGATTCGTTGTTGATCTGACCAGAGTTCGTTGCTGATATGTCTGGGCTGGTAAAAACACCTCGCAAAGGCCGAGTGACTGGTGACGGCGGAGGTGGATTCGTGGGCTCAAGATATATCTTGTCCATTTGAGCGCGGAGCTTCTTGTTGTTTTCTGCCAATCGCGCCCTCTCTCGCCTGAGCGCCTGCTCGACGGACGCATCGCTCCCCAATGACGTTGGCCAATACCGCTTTGCGACGCAAGCGACGATCTGCCGGTCAAAGCCGGGGCCTGGATCGGCATCTTGCTGAGGTGTTCCAAGGCCGTGGACCTGAGAGATTCTGAAAACCTCATCGCAGACTTCTGGGCTCGGTGCCTTTTTAACGAGAGCAGCGACGGCTTTTTGAGAGAGCTGCGGCTTCGGTGCCGGGGGAATACTGGTTAGACCGGCGGGTGCGGCTCCCAATAGGGCAGTTGGCTGAGTCGCCGGTGTTTCGGTGGGTGCAAACAACTGGCCGCTCGTGGTGCTCTGACTCGGAAACACGGTCGGTTGCGATGCCGGCCCATTGCTAAGGAAGCGCCCCATGTTCGCGAGTACGACCAATAGCAGCACGACCCACAATCCATTCCACGATTTGCTCGGAGCTGGCGGCACAGGCAGTTGCCCGTTACTTATCGGTCGTGCTTGCTTATGTTGCGGCAGCTCGGCATGCAACTCGCGCCAGCGCGGCAGCTTGCTGACATCTGTGATGATGCCCAACCAAGTCGGGAAGTTCCTGACTACGTTCTCCAGTAGCGCAAACGACGAACTCAGTTCGTCGCGGCTGGGTTCGGCTGGATTGCGCAAGCGCACGATCACGGTACGTTGCTGCGCTCGGTACTCCGGTTTCTGACGATGGAACGAGGCACGTTCTTGTAGCGCTCGCTCAAGGACAAAGCCGACGTGTCCGAAGCTTTGTAGATGCCGGCGATCCTCATCCCAACGAAACACGTTGGCCGCAGAGACAAACAGAGCTTCGTGGCCGGGCTTCCAACCCTGTGCCAGCAAGTTTGCAAACTTGCGCTCAAAGATCTCCCGGGCGGTCATACTGACGAGTTCTTCGCCGGCAATGACCTCTTCAAGCGATGCTTGCCAAACCTTGGCATCGGGTATGGCACCAGGATCGGCCGCGGCAGCCTCGAATCTGCTCATGAACTTTGCATACGCGGCTGTAGCCAGCGCTGACGCATCTTCGCCAAGTACAGGTGCGCCTACAGCGGGTGCGGCTGCCCGGAGCTTGGGTACAGCTACGTTCCTTGGGACATAGGAATGCGCTATCTCGAGGGGCGGAGCGGCCTCAAGGTTTGCGCCGGCAAGCTCGGCGTCTCTCGCTGGCTCGATCTTGCTCGGCCGGCGCGCCCACCTCAGGGCCATATCGTAGGCGGACCTGAGCTCCTGGAAGGCGGCAGGCTCGGCCTCTTGGTCAATCTTCTTAAGCTTTTGCGCATAGGCACGCCGGATCGCGCGCTCGTCGGCAGTGGCATCAAGCTCAAGTCGCTGCAAAAAATGGGGCGCCATGATCGTCTTGCTTGCCCGTCAGGCTTGCGGCTCAGGTTGGGGAAGCATTCGAATTTGGTGCTCGACGTGGTCGACCAGGGCGCTGAACTTCTGTCGATCGACGTGGACTTTGCGTGAATCCTGCGATACCAGCGAACCTTCGAACAGCCGAATCTGGGCACCAAACCACTCACGCTCGCTGCCGCGCAACTGCTGATACAGGCGTTCCGCTCGTGCCATGAGGGCTCGGTTTTCCATCTGATCACGCGGATGAATCTTGAGCTTCGACAAGGCGGCAAGCTTTGCTGCGATTTCCACCTCAGACAACACGCCGGGGTTGCCCTCGATAACAAGACTCACCGTCTCCTGTGTCTTTTGAACCGTCGCTTCGACTTGCAGAAGGCCATTCACGTCGTAGGTGAAGCGCACGTCGACGGCACATTCGATGCGAGGCAAATCGGGCAGATACACCTTCAACGTGCCCAGCAGGATATTTTCGGAAACCAGTCGAGCCTCGCCCTGATAGATCTCCAGATCCAACGCACGCTGCTGCTCCCGGGTCGGGTGATAGGTCTTCACCCGGCTGATCGGAACAGGACTATTGCGCTCGATGATCGGATCAAAGTGCCCATCGGTATACGAACCATCTGGGAGTTGCATCGTCAGGTTGACGCCAAGCGAGTATGGGGCGACGTCCGTCATGACCACTTCCTCGAGCGCAGCATCCTTCATCTTCAGGCCGGCCTGCACGGCGGCTCCGAGCGCCACAACCTCATCCGGATTGATTTCGCATTCGGGGAACCGGCCGAACATGCGTGCCACTAAGCGTCGGACCACAGGCATGCGCGTGGCACCACCTGCTAGCACGATCTTGTCGAGCTCCGTACCGCGCAGGTTTGCATCACGCAATGCGCGCTCCACGGGAGCTCGCAACCGCTGGAGTAGCGGCATGGAAATCTGTTCGAAGGTCGGTTCGTCCAGTTCTAATGTGTACGTTTGGTCGTCGTGAAATACCTGGATCGTCGCTGTCGGCTTCTCCGACAAGGTTCGCTTGGCGGCTTCCGTCTGGGCTGTCAGACGCTGCATAAACACCATATCGGCCTTGAGCTTGGCGGGTGCGCCGGTCTGCTCGAAGAATCGATCAATGACACAGGTGACGAAGTCTTCGCCGCCGAGGAAGTTGTCACCGGCGGATGCTCTGACCTCCATGACTCCTTCGAACATGTCCAGCACCGAGACATCAAAGGTGCCGCCACCAAGATCGAAGACAAGAAAGCGTGATTCGGCCCCGAGCTGATGAATACCGTATGCCAGCGAGGCGGCAGTCGGCTCATTCAGCAAGCGATCGACTTTGAGACCAGCCATCACGCCCGCAGCGCGCGTGGCCTTACGTTGTGCGTCGGAAAAGTATGCGGGAACAGTAATGACCGCTTCTTTGATGGGATAGCCCAGGGCGGCTTCTGCGTCTTCCTTGAGCGACCGAAGAACGAGGGCAGACAGTTCTTCAGCACGAAACTCTCGTTTGCCAAGCCGAATCGTGCGCTCGCTACCCATGTAGCGTTTGAAGACAGCGGCAGTCTTATCCGGATGCGTCTGCAAGCGTTCGCGTGCCGCTCGTCCGACAAGAATGGAGCCGTCCCCATCCATGCTTACGCACGACGGCGTCAGGAATTCTCCAAGGCTATTCGGAATCAGGCGTGGCCGCCCCTCTTCCCAAACGGCAACAAGGCTGTTCGTTGTCCCCAAGTCAATGCCAATAATCATCCCTACCCCCAAAACGACTCTTATGCGGCCTTGTGGCCATTCGTGAATTATCTAGGATGCATACGCGACCTCTGGCGGAGGCACACCACGAGCTACTAAGGCGGCATCTCGCTCAAGCTTGCACAATCAGATCACGCATCACGCCGCGGCAGCCAAGATATCATGCATGAATTGCCGCCATCCGCAGTTGCTCGTCGGCTATTCACGTCCGACGAGTTTTAGATACGGCATTTGCGGAGTGCTTGTGTATCTGTAACATACAAGTCGTCTAATTCCGTTTTCAGCCGACGATAGAGCAAATTGGCGACCGGCTTGCAGTATGGCGAGATAGACCTCAACCTTCGGCGTGGCTGGTTTGCCCCTTCTTCCACCGCAGCAAATACACGAGCCATTGGTTCTTCACATGCTCGCCTTGGTTTCCGCCCTTTTTCTCTGTTTGTTTCTGCACCTTAGTGTCCTTGCACTGGTTGGTACATCGCTTCAAGTAAAGCTCAGAGAGTTGTCCTATGGATACGGGCCCGTAGTTGCCAGTTGGGGCCGGGTGCAACTTAAGCTCTTTCCCTTGGGCGGCGCGGTGAGATTCAAGGATACGAGAGCGGAAGACCTTGAATCCTGGGAGCGAGAAGGCACGTTCGATGGTCAGCCGTTGCTTGTGCAGCTGGTGGTGACGTTGTCGGGATCCCTGGCTTTACTGTCGGTGGCTTTTGCCATAGCGCCCGATCAAGCGCTCTTTGCTTTCAAGGACGGTTTTGGCCAGGTTGTCGGCGGTGCGCTCTCCCCATTGACGCGCGCACAGGAGCTGTTGGCCGGCGGGAGCGCAGCAATTTCGCAGCTCACATTCTTCTCACTGCTTGCCCTTGTTGCGGTGAAGATGGCGGCATTCAATTTGCTTCCACTGCCGGCACTGAATGGTGGCGCATTGATCGCCCTAGTCGCCAACAAGATTGGGCTGACGAAGATCTGGCGCCCCGGTTACACGCAGGCGCTTCAATTGACCTACGTTGCGCTGGTTTTGTCATGGCTCTTGGCGTGGGTTATCTACCTGCTTTGAGTGGTTGGGCCAAGAGAGCGGACTACGCAAAGCTGAGTCCAGCTTGGCGCCAAAGGACAGGTAAAGGAGAGCAGTCGATGAACCGGGCTGGTAGGTTCGCGCTCGCTATTTGAGCAGGGAAAGAATATGCGATGGACGTCGCTCGGCAATTTGGTCTTCCGCTATTCTTTTCAGGCAAACAACACCGCCCGGCAAGGGTAATGAATCAGTTCTAACGTAAGCCGAGCCGCCGGCGCAGTGGACCCTGGATTGCTATTCCGCGTACTCCATAGCAGCACCTCTACGTCATAGGGCTACGCACAGCTTCGAAGCTTCCCGCCTAGTCACGGGCACGGTGGATGCCGGATTTCAGCAGGCTGTAGAAGTCGGTGGACTCATGCAGGAAGCCCGGGCGTCGATCAGTCGCGTTTCAGAGATCGTGATAGAGATTGCCGCGGCGTCCGACGAGCAGACTAGAGGTATCGAGCAGGTGATCGGAGTGGTAGCACGCTGCCTGCACCAGCACACCGTGCCTGACACCCAGTTGCTCGTGCAGCGCAAGCAGCTGCGTCATTGGCGCTTCCGCGGGGGCATACGACGCGTCGGCCGGCTGGGGAAAAGTATTCCACGGTCCGTAGATGTGCCTATGGCAATCCCACACGCCGCCGTTCAGTTCCCCGATCGCGTCATGGGCTTTTCACAAAAGCGATTCTTGAGTGCCTCCTGTCGGCCAACGAACCGGTGAGGTCGCTGTTGTGAAATGCGACGCCCCCGACAAGAGAAATCCTAAGCCGCCGAGACATCATAGACAGATCACGCTCTGGCAGAGTGCCCAGAACCGCATGAGATGCTGGCAGCCCCAAGGTAGCTGCAAGATACTCCGCGCAGCCGGCTGCAGCCCCTCGGCTGTTTCGGAAGACAATGATCTTTTCGCCCCTCGCTACCAAGTCACGTACTAACGGGACTATCACGTCTTGGGACGACGGTCTCTGGCCGCGCTGCCGAATCAATGCGCCGTCCAACATTTGCTCTACACGAGCGTCCCCCGCCGCAGCCAAAAATTGCCAACTCCCATCGCGGTCGAGCACTCCTTCCGTCAGAGGCACCGGTCGCTCGGTCGTCAGCAAGAGTCCACAGTCGAGCCAGCGATCGAAAGCGTTCGCATCTCCAATCACGGCACTCAGAGTTAAAAGCTGTGGGGCAACTCCTCGCTGCCTAGCGCAGACGAGATTTGTTAGAAGTAGCTCGACCACCATCCCACGACCAGGTTCGGTGATGAACTGCGCCTCGTCCAAAACAACCAAGCCGATTTGGTTGAGGATGTGAGGGGCAGAAACCGACAGGCTCAGGAATTTCTCGTACGTGAAGAACGCAATGTCGTACTTACCGCGCAGGATGTCGCCGACTTGGTCCTGCCAGTCACCGCTACAGCGAGCGACTCTGAGATCTAGGCGGTCACCGTACAGAGCGGAGAAGTCCTCATACTTCTCATTCACAAGCGCTTTATACGGCAGTAAGAAAACCGCTTTTCGTCCTTCAGAAATGGCTTTAAGCGCAGCCATTTCACCGATGAATGTTTTACCAGCGCTGGTTGGAGCGACCACGAGCAGTGAACTTCCGTCGAGGACCCCATGCTCGTTTACGGCAGCAATTTGCAGGGTATTTAGCCCTCCAGGGAACCTCTCTCGCCACGCTGCAAGTACGTTATCGGAAAAACCATAAGGCACCAGGTCGCCAAAATCCCCCCTTGTCATAACCGTGGCACGAGCTGGGAAGAGAGCAAGGTAATTTTCGCCTCTTCGGCCGGCAGGAATGACAAGCTCACCCTCAACATGGCCGAACATGACAGGCGTCTGCTCGTACCCAAAGCGATTTGCGTCTGCTCGAACTAGTTGGACCACACGATCAACCAATCCAATCACGCTCAACCGCGAGGAACGAGTGGCCATAGAGCGTGGTTTTCGTGACCCGGACGGGGGGATACACGTTCTTGTGGCTACCAGCACCGTCGCGGCTGGAGTGAATACGCCTGCCTCGACCGTAGTGATAGTCGAAACATCTTTCCCCGGTGCGGGAGCCGAGGAACCCTACACTGTCGGTCAGTACAAGAACATGGCCGGTCGCGCCGGGCGGTTGGGATATGAGAACGAAGGCAAAGCTGTGCTCCTTGCGAGTACTAGATTCGAGCAGAATGCATTGTTTCGGCGTTATGTTCACGGCCGGCCGGAACCCATCACTTCTTCTTTCGATCCTCACGATCCAGGGACATGGGTGGTAAGGCTACTGGCCCAGGTGAGAGAGGTTCCTCGCGAGGCTGTAGTTGATTTGGTTGCCAACACATATGGTGGCTATCTAGCTACGCTGCGTGATCCGCTTTGGCGTCAGCAAATGACTGCGCGCCTCGAACATCTGCTTGGCCGCATGATCGCAGACGGTCTAATCGAAGAGCGCGGCGGTTTTGTGAGCTTGACAATATTGGGCCGTGCCTGCGGGGAATCTCCACTAACCCTTGAGTCTGCCCTGCAGGCCGTGGAGCTCATACGTCGCCTCGATCCCCAAGCCGTGACACTGGAGAGTCTGCTTGTGCTGGTGGAAGCTCTACCCGAACGCGATCAGGACTACACTCCACAGAGCAGGCAAGGGGAGCCAGGTCGACAACAGGACGCAGGGCACCGTTTCGGTTGGGACGTGACGCGCATGCTGCGCCATCGCGCAACGAGTGACCGCCAGTTCTACGCTAGGTGCAAGCGAGCACTCATCATTGCTGACTGGCTGGACGGTGTTGCAGTCGGTGATATCGAGGGTCGGTATTCGCCGAATACGTTCGTGCGTGTTGGGCACGGGGATATTCGAGGCTACGCAGACGGTAGCCGTTTCTTGCTTGAATCGATCTTGAGGATTTCCGCCATCGTGCTTGAGCGCGCAGAAGATCCAGATTCGGTGGCAACGCTTTTAAAGCGTCTGGATCTTGGTGTCCCGGTAGAAGTGCTGGAGCTGACGGAGCTTCCGATTGCGCTGTCGCGAGGAGAACTTCTAGGACTTTGGCGAGCCGGGTTGCACTCTTTAGCGCAGATTGCCGGCACGCCTATTGAGGACTTGGAACGAATCATTGGGAGAGGCGCTCGTGGGCTATCCGCGGCAGTGCAGGAGCACATTGGCCAATAGGCAGCGACGGCTCCGACTCCGCATTGTACAAATTGGCGCGCTCGACAAAGAGAGCGTCTATGCATACGTGGTCCCCCCGTTCGACCAAGGGAAGGTCAGTATCTTCAAACTGGCAGCGCGCCAAATTTCGACAGCGGTCTCATCACCCTTTGTAAGTGCAAACACAGCATGCGCGCCTCGCTGACGCCTGAGCAGTGGATGAAGGGTATACGGGTGGCTGCTCTAACAAGTTGGGGCAATATCTCTAGCAAACAACAGTCGCTCGTTTACCTGATGCGCGTCGGCGAGGCCTACGCCTCTCAGGCGGAGCTGGTATATGCCTTGCGGCGATGGGCGGCTCTGCGTGGTCGATGAAAGAGCTGCCTGGGGACCTGATGATCCCCGCCACGACGTTCCATGCAGCAGCAGAATCCTTCACCCCGTCGGCCTAGTTGAAGCCCATGCCGAGGCATGCGCATCGCCAAACAGAACCAGATGAGGGATGGCACTACGACATCAACTATCCCTGTCGAAATGGAAGTCAGCTGGCAATGCTGGTTGGCGATGCTTATCTGCGTTTTGCATGGACTCGCCTCATGGGGCAGCGTCGCCGTCCAGGGCCAACGCGGCAGTACCGCGAATAGACCTTCACGGCACTGTTGGATGACCTCGAGGCTCTCTCAGAGTGACTGTTGTTCTGCCGCTCGTGGCGTAAGCTACCTTGCAGCCATCGCAAGCAGTCGAACTTCCACGACGCGGTTTCACTGATCGCCCTACGGCTAAGGTCTGGGAAGCAGCGGCGACGCCTGCTTCCGCTTAACCGACACCTATTCGAAAGAAAACACTGGTCCCCCGCTTAATCGGAGGACCAGTGTCTATACGTCTCAACAGCGGACTTGGTACAGACTTTTTTGTCTAGGTACAAACTTTTTTGTCTTGGTACAGACATTTTTGTCCAGGTACAGACTTTTTTGTCTCCCGTTAATTTCACGAATACGACTAATCCGGCACCACCGCCGTCACCTCGATCTCCACCTTGGCCCGGTCCTCAACCAGCGCCGCCACCTCCACCGCCGTCATCGCAATGCTGAAGCTGCCGATCAGCTCGCGGAACGCCTTGCCGATCTCGGGGTAGGCCGCCACGTAAGCCTTCTTGTCGGTCACGTACCACGTCATGCGCACGATGTGCTCGGGCTTGGCGTCGCCGGCGGCAAGTACCTCGACGATGTTCTGCAATGCCTGACGGACCTGCCCGGCCAGGTCATCCGTGTGGAACACGCCCTGCGCATCCCAGCCGATCATGCCGGCCACGAACACCATGCGCCCGCGCGCGGATACACCGTTGGCATAGCCCTTGGGGCGCGGCCAGTTAGGGGGGAGAAGTACTTCCATGATGCGATTCCTTCTAGTTCTCTAGTTCTATTGCGACTGTTGAACGCTCGCCTCGATCGCCTGCCGCACATCGGGCGGCATCGGCATCGCGCGATGCGTATTGAGATCGGTAAATACAAGTACCTGCTGCGAACGCACGCGCTGTTCGTCGCCCGCCCAGCAATCCAGCCCTAACGTGAGCGACGCATTGCCGAGCCGCTCCAGCTTCAGCTTGAACTGCACGTCGTCGCCCATGCGGCTGATGGCGCTGAACTCGCAATGCAGCTTGACGATGGGCAGGCCGATGCGGCGCGGGCCCAGCATCTGCGCATACGAAACGCCCAGTCCGTCGGTAAACCAGTCTTCGACCAGGCCGTTGAACAGCACGAGGTACTGCGGAAAGTAGACGATGCCGGCCGGGTCGCAATGCGCAAAGCGGATGCGCGCGGCGCGCTCGAAGTGGTAGTCACTCATGATTTTTCGTGTTCGCGCAGGCGGTAGCGCAGCAGCTTGCCGACTTCACTGCGCGGCAGGTTCGTGCGGAACTCGATGGCACGCGGGTACTTGTACGGCGCGACGGTCTGCTTCACAAAGTCCTGCAGTGTCTTGACCATCTCCGGCCCCGCCCTGTGGCCCGGGTGCAATACAACGAAGGCCTTGACGATCTGACCGCGCTCTTCATCGGGCTCGCCGATCACACCACACTCGGCCACGGCCGGGTGTTGCATCAGCGCGTCTTCCACCTCGGGCGCGGCAATGTTGTAGCCCGACGAGATGATCATGTCGTCGGTGCGCGAGTGGTAGTGGAAATAGCCTTCCTCGTCCATCACGTAGGCATCGCCCGTGAGGTTCCAGCCGTTGCGCACGTAGGCGCGCTGGCGGTCGTCGGCCAGGTAGCGGCAGCCGGTCGGGCCTTGCACAGCCAAGCGGCCCACCGTGCCCGGTGGCACAGGGTTGCCGGCGTCGTCCACCACCTGTGCGACATAGCCGGGGACGGCCTTGCCGGTGGCGCCGGGGCGCACGTCGGCATCGGCGGCGGAGATGAAGATATGCAGCATCTCGGTCGCGCCAATGCCGTCGATCAGCTCGATGCCGGTGGCGTTCTTCCACAGCGTGCGTGTGGCCACCGGCAGCGCTTCGCCCGCCGACACGCAGCGGCGCAGCGGCGTGGCACGCAGCTCGTCTCCGCGCGCCGCGATGTTGCGGTACGTGGTGGGGGCCGTGAACAGCACCGTCGCGCCAAACGTGCGGATGCCATCGACCAGATCGTTCGGCGACGCCTTCTCCAGCAGCACCATCGATGCACCCACGCTCATCGGAAACAGCAGCAGGCCGCCGAGCCCAAACGTAAATGCCATCGGCGGGCTGCCGATGAAGATGTCGCC
>JGI24741J21665_1000453_pt1 | contig 12439 bp, 14 predicted proteins | sample KBSCornC7_FD_21665 | JGI IMG/M metagenome (IMG submission 21665) | reverse complement strand
CTCGGCCTTGTCCTCCGGCGTCTGGTAGATGATGCCGATGGCGAAACTCACCCGCCGCTGCGCCAGCGTCTGGAGGCTGGTGATCTCCTTCTGGAGCAGGTTGGCGTTGGATATCACCTTCTTCTCGCCGCTCATCGCGCGCAGATGGGTGCTTTTAAGGCCAATGCGCTCCACGCGGGCGGTGGTCTGGTCATAGGTGATGACCTCGCCCAGCCGGAACGGCTTGTCGAAGATGATCGACAGCGCGGCGAACAGGTCGGAAAATATGCCCTGCGCCGCAAGGCCGATGGCGATGCCGCCGATGCCAAGGCCCGCGACCAGGCCGGTGACATTGACCCCCAGATTGTCCAGCACGACGATCAGCGCGATGGCGAACAGGGCAAAGGTCACCAGCACGCGGATCAGGCCCATGGCATTGGCCAGGCTCTGGCCCTCGTCCGCCGAGGTGCGCCGTTCCACCAGGCCCAATATGATCTCGCGCGCCCAGATCGCGCATTGGAAGACGGCGGCGATGGTGAAGAGGAAGGCGATGGTCTTGAGCACCATCTCCGGCGGCCTGGCATAGCTCACCACCAGCCGCGCGGCGACCATCACCATGAAGAAATGGGTCGTGCGGGCAAAGGCGCGGCCCACCACATTGGCAAGGCCCAGCGTGTCGCCCGGATGCCCCTTCAACCGCCCGCCGACGCCGCGCAGCACCGTCAGCAGGCTGTAGACGATCACCCCCGCGCCGATGGCGATCAGGATCTGCGGATAGTGGAGCGAAAACCAGTGAACAGTCGAATGCCACATCTCGCCGAGGTTGGGCGGGCGGACGTCGATCTGCGGCAGCGTGGCGGTGTCTTTTTCGGCAGCCATGAAAATCCTTGCGTTCGGGCCCGCGGATCAGGCCGCTATCGGAAGGGCGGCCGTTCCGCCAGCCTCTTCCAGAAAGACGATCAGTCCGCGTTCGTAGCGGGACAGATAGCGGGTTGCGCGCGGCAGGCGAAGCCCCTGTCGCCAGACATCCTGTCCATCGCGGCAAAGTGCGATCAGCGCAGGGTGGATATAGCTTTTGCGGCTGATCGCCGGGGTATTGCCCAGGGCCGCGGCGACCGGCTCTATCATCTGCCCGAGCGACACGTCGCCCGCCGCCAGCGTCTCGAACGCAATGACGGAGGCGCCCCAGGTGCGGAAATGCTTGGCGGTGAAATCGCNGCCCATCGCCTCCGATATATAGGCGTTGACGTCGCTGGAGGTGATCGGCCGGGCGATCCCTTCCTCATCCAGATATTGGAAGAGATGCTGGCCCGGCAGGTCCTGCATCGCGCGAACGAAGCGGACGAGCCGGCGATCGGTGATCGTCAGCTCATGCTCCCGCCCCGATTTGGCGCGATATCGCAGGCGCAGCGCCTGGCCGCGCAGGTCGACATGGCGGCGGCGCAGCGTGGTCGCGCCGAAGCTCTTGTTCGCGGCGGCATATTGTTCATTGCCGACGCGCACCTTGGCCAGGTCGAGCAGGCGGACGACGGCGGCCAGCGTCTTTTCCTTGCGCAGCCCGCGCCTGGACAGGTCGGCCTCGATCCGCGCGCGCAGCTTGGGCAGGGCGCGGCCGAACGCCGGGCAGCCGGCATATTTCTCCGCCTCCCGCGCGGCGCGGAAATCGACATGGTATCGATATTGCTTCCGGCCCCGGTCGTCATAGCCGGTCGCCTGGATATGGCCGTGCGGGTGGGGGCAGAACCAGCAGTCGCGATAGGCGGGCGGCATGGCGATGGCGTTCAGCCGGTCGATCTCTTCCCGATTGGTGATGTGCTTGCCGCCCGCGTCGAAATAGGCCCATCCCCTTTTCGCGGCCCGGCGCGTGATGCCAGGCAGGCTGTCATTGGCATGGACGACGGAAACAGACGGCATGATTTTCCGAAACCCGCCGTCGATCGCTTCGTTCCGCGAAGCGCCATGCGGGGGCGGAGGACAAAGCGCGGCCCCCCTATGCCGCCGGCTAAAGCCGCCTGAACCGCATGCCGCCGGACAGTTGCCAGTGCTGGGGATGCCGGCGCATCACCGACAGATGGGCGAGGGTCAGCGTCAGGCAGAGGATCGCGGCAGGGATCGCGACGGCCTGCGCCATTGGCACCAGCAGCGCGGCCGCCGTCGTGAAGATCGTTCCGCCCAGCGCCATCAATGTCGCGCCCGGCTCCCCATCCGGACCGCGCAACCAGAAGACGCAGCCGCCTATGCCCAGCGCAAAAGCCATGGCGAAGCGAGCAGCCTGGGCGGGCTCCGCCAGGCCGCAGCCGATCAGCAGCAGCAGGATGGCTCCGGCCAGGCCACGACGCGGCAGGCGGCCGAGCAGATTGGCGACGACCGGATAGATCAGCAATTCGCCCATGGCGATGGCGACCAGAATGCCATGGCAAGGCGGCCCTGCTCCAGTCCGGCGAAGAGCGCGACAGCCGCGATCCCGGCCCAGGGCATCAGCCGCAGGGGCGCCATGCGGATATGGCTGATCCAGCCGCGCAATCCCGCGCGGGTTTCCCACCGCCGGTCCGCCAGCCGCAGCTGGAAGGCGGCGACGATGAACAGGGCCTCCGCGCTCCAGGGCAGCAGGGACGGCATGATCAGCGGCGCGGCGAGCACCAGTCCCAGCAGCAGCCCATGCGCCACTCCCAATATCTTCAACTCGCCCTTCATGCGGGACTCCCCTGCGCGACTGCCGTTGCGGGAAATAACGGCTGGCGCGCGGCCAACTTGCGTTTCCGGGTCAAATAGGTGTCGAGGCCGATCTGCAGCGACAGCATCATGAAGATGAAGGGCTGGTAGGCGATGCCCACGAACAGCGATCCCACCATGTAGATGACATGCCCCTGCTGCAGCGCGAGCGCGAAGGGCGATACCCATGCCTCATCGCCTTCCCGCGTCCGGTACAGGCGCCGGATCGCCTCGGTGCGGATGAAGCAGGTCAGATGCAGCAGCGCCCACAGGAAGAAGCCGAAATAGCCCTGCTCGCCCAACATCTCGAAATAGGCGCTGTGATAGGCGCGGCCATGATCGGTGATGATGCGGTTTTCCATGCGCGAACCGGCAGCGTCGATCACCCGCTCCTGCATGACATAGGTGAATTTGTTCTGCAGATAATTGTCGAAGCCGCCGCCGCCCGGATGCTCCCGCACATAGTCCAGCGTCCATTTCCACACGGCCAGGCGGGTCGAGGCGCTTTCGTCCTGGCTGTGATTCTCGATCGTCGACATGCGCTGCGTGAAGCTGGCGGGCAGGAAGGGGATGGCCGCCAGCGCCGCGACAGCCATCAATGGGCCATAGAGGAAACGTCGCTTCGACCGCATCAGCATCAGCCCCGCCAGGATGGCGATGCAGACAATGCCGGTGCGCGCCTCCGTGCCCAGGGGCATCAGCAGGCATGCGAAGCAGAGCGCATAGGCGAACAGCTTCACCCGCCAGTCGGGTGGGAAGACGGTGCCATGCCGGGACAGCCAGAGGATCAGCGGGATCAGCGAAATGGCGACGGTCGAGATGATGCTGCCTTCGTAGAGGCCGCTATTATTGTCGACCATCAGGTTCAGCACGCCATAGCCGCCTCCCGACAATGCCGTCTTCATGCCGCCATTGATGATGATCGTGCTGGCGCAGAGTACCATGAACAGGGCCAGCGCCTCGATTCGCAGGCGAGTGCGCAGGGTGACGGGCAGGAAGATGGCGAACAGCATCGCCTTCCACACCCAGCCCCATTTGGTCGCGGCGTTGATCGGGAAGTCCGCGGTCGCCGTGGTATAGCCGCACCAGGCGAGCAACAGCAGCAGGATGAACTGCCGCGCGGACAGGCGGCAATCCTTCTTGTCGTCGACCAATATCCACGCTCCCACCGCCAGCACGAAGGCGATGAAGGAAATGGGAATGCTGTTCAGCAGGAAATAGGAAAGCCGCTGGGGCGAGACGATGTCGATATAGGCATAGACCGCGATCAGCAGGAAAGGCCGCCGGAATCCGGCCAGGAAGAAGGCGCCCAGGAAGGCGACGAAGAACAGGTCACGCATCGCCGCCCTCCGCTCGCGGGTCGGACGGGTCGCGATCCAGGTCAGGCCGCGACAGCAGCCGCCAGGCCGCCAGCAGGATGACGCCATGGCTGATGAGAAGGGAAAGGGCGTCGATCATCGCGTGTGTTGCGGGCCATCCATTATCTGCAAACTGCTCCTGCGAAGGCACTCGAGTGAGACGAGCGGCTCGCGAGAGCCCGGTCCAGACGGCAGAACTGGACTCCTGCCTTCGCAGGAGCACCTCGTACTGAAGCCTGAACCATCCCACCCCTAACCCAACAGAGTTGACGGCCCGTTAAACCTTTTCCGGCAAGACTCAGGGCCATGACACGGATTCTGCCAGATCCCCGGATTCTTCATGTGCTGGACCACAGCCTGCCCATGCACAGTGGATATACCTTCCGCACCCGCGCGATCCTGCGGGCGCAACAGGCAAAGGGGTGGGAGGTGCGCGGCATCACCGGCCATCGCCACGCCGCGCCGGGTCCGCTGGAGGAGATGGTTGACGGCCTGCATTTCCATCGCACGCCGGGCGAATCGACCGGCGCCCATGCGCTGCTGCGCGAATGGCGCGATATTTCCGCCCATGCCGACGCCATCGATGCGCTGGTGCGCCAGTGGCGGCCCGACATCATCCACGCCCATTCGCCGGTGCTGAACGCCATCGCCGCGCAGAAGGTGGCGAAGCGGCACAATATCCCCATGATCTACGAAATCCGCGCCTTCTGGGAGGATGCGGCGGTGGGCAACGGCACCGGGACGGAGGGCAGCCCCCGCTACTGGCTGACCCGGCAACTGGAAACTCATGCCGTCCGCACCGCCGATGCGGTCGCGGTGATCTGCGAAGGGCTGCGCGGCGATCTGGTGGCGCGGGGCATCGATGCCGCCAAGATCATCGTCTCGCCCAATGGGGTCGACATGGACCAGTTCGGCACGCCCGTCCCCCGCGATCCCGCGCTGACCGCGAAACTGGGGCTGGATGGCGCCGACGTCGTCGGTTTCATCGGCAGCTTCTACGATTATGAGGGGCTGGACGATCTCATCGCCGCGCTGCCGAAACTGGTGCGCGCCCGTCCGAAGGCGAAGCTGCTGCTGGTCGGCGGCGGNCCGCGNGAACAGGCGCTGCGCGACCAGGCCATGGCCTCTCCCTTTGCCGACCATATCGTNTTCGTCGGACGCGTGCCGCACGATCAGGTCGAGGATTATTATGCGCAGGTCGATATCCTCGCCTATCCGCGCAAATCGATGCGCCTTACCGATCTGGTGACGCCGCTGAAGCCGCTGGAGGCCATGGCGCAGGGCCGGCTGGTCGCCGCGTCCAGCGTCGGCGGCCATCGCGAACTGATCGAACATGGCGTCACCGGCACGCTGTTCGCGCCCGACGATCCGCCGGCCCTTGCCGCCGCGCTGGCCGGGATGTTCGCGGATCGCGGCTTCTGGGACGAACGGCGTGCGGTGGCGCGCGCCTTCGTGGAGCGGGAGCGTAACTGGTCGTCAAACATTCTTCGCTACGAACCTGTCTACCGGCAATTGCTGACGCGCCCGGAGCGGGTGCGGGCGGCGGCGTGAAGAAATGAGCGGGCGCAAGAGCATTTGGGCAAAGGCGCTGCTGGCCGCTCTGGGCGCCGGGCTGCTCCTCTTCTCCTTGCCGGTCGGGCTGGTCGAGACGGTCGTGGCATCGAGCGGCCTCAGCGAAGCCATACCGGCCGCCGCGCCGCCACTGGGGCCGAAGGCCCGGCTGCTGTTCGCGGGATTTGGCGCCGTCATGGTCCTGGGTCTGGCCTGGGCGGGGCAAAGGGAAAGGCGCGTCGCTCTGCTGACGCATGACAAGCAAGGGCGCGAAAGCGGCGCCGCAGGAGTGAGTGAAATGGGTTTTGCATTGTCGAAGCTGAACTGGCTGTCCCGCGGCCGGAGCAAAACGGGTCCGGCGCTGCGCCGGAGCGACTCGCATCCCGACGCGCCGGCACGTGCGCCGATCTTCGCCAGCCGCGACTTTGGCGGCCTCGACATCTTTACCCGCACCGCGCCGCCAGCCGAGGAGGAGGCACAGGCCGCCCCGTCCGGCGGTCTCGCCATTTCCGGCGCGCCGGAGAAGATGACGGAGGAAACGGCCTTCGCGCGCCTTCAACAGGCATTTTCGCCGGAAAGCAGCGCCGAAACCGGCCCTGAAACCCGCCCGGAAGCCGTCGATGCCGATCCTGCGGAGATGGCGCAGCCCGCGCGGGCGAGGCCCGCTCCCATCGCGCATCTTTCGCTGGCGGAACTGACCCAGCGGCTGGAGCAGGGCCTTGCCCAGCGCAAGCGCATGGGCCGGCCCGTCTCCGTCCTGGCCGACATGCCGGTGGAAACTGCCGTTCCGGTGCGCGACGAGGTCGAACAGGGCGTNGACGAAGCCCTGCGCGCCGCTCTGGGGACTTTGCGCACCATGACTGGCCGCGCCCGGTAAANCGGCAGGCGAGGATGCGCTGAAGGGCAACCCCTCGCTCCAGATCCCTTGTTTTCCNCGATTTGCNGACCAGCGATCGGTTGCGATCGCCTGGCCATCGCCCTGATGACGCTCACCAATCTTCTATGGTGAGCGCCGACAATTCCATCCGCTCGCCATCCGGCGCCGGATGACGGCTGTCGATGCGGATGTCCGCGACGAAGTGGCCGGACAGCATCCACTCCGCCTCCTCGATTCCCTCGGCAAAGGCCGCACTCCGCTCTGCCGCGTCAGGTCCGGCCAGGGTCAGCGCGATGATGTGGCGCCGCCCCTGGAACAGCGCGCTGGCCCATGGACGGCTGGCGGCGCGCTCCACCAGGACCGTTCCTCCCGCCCGCTCGATCAGCTGCGTCATCAGACGGGGCAGGGGATCGCGCGCGCTCATGGCCTGCATGCCGTCCCGCACGCGATCGATGGCGCTTTTCCGGATGTCCATGCTTGTCATTGCCCCGCGCTCCTGCGATAGTTGTTCATGAAATGTTCCACACGTCTCCTCATTCTGTCCCCCGGCTCGCGACCCTTGCGCAGGTCGAAGACCAGCCGCGGATCGCGAACGCTCTCACGGCCGAACCTGGTGGCCGGGACGCCGTTCTCCCGCAGGAACTTCTCGACGGCACGAAGCAGCATTCCCCTGTTACTCCTTTGCTTTAGCGACTCGCCCGATGCGATCCGCAGGTTTATTCCTATCTCTTACCCTATTTCCTACTTGTCTAGGAAAAATCCTAGATGTAGAAGGAAAGCATGACAGGGCATCAGGAAGATCCGCGAATCGTGCTGGAACGGCTGATTGCCGAGCGGGGGGAGAGCTATTCCGACATCTCGCGCCTGCTGAACCGCAATCCCGCCTATATTCAGCAGTTCATCAAACGGGGCACGCCGCGAAAGCTGGATGAGGAGGACAGGCGCCTGTTGGCCCGCTATTTCGGCGTGGCGGATGAGATGCTGGGCGGATCGGCCCCGCTTGGAACACCGCCGGCCAAGCTTCGCTCCCTGCCGTCGGTGGTCAGCGTGCCGCGTCTGTCGCTGGGTGCTTCGGCCGGGCCGGGATCGCTGGACGAGGATGAGCGGGCGGCCGGCCTGATGGCCTTCGACGCCAACTGGCTCCGCCATCTGGGTGTCCGGCCGCAAAAAATATCCATCATCCGCGTCGACGGCGAATCCATGGCGCCGACGCTCAGCGACGGCGATGAGATCATGGTCAATCATGACGATGATGCAGGTCGATTGCGCGATGGCGTCTATGTGCTGCGGCTTGACGGGGTGCTGATGGTGAAGCGGGTGGCCCTGGGGCCGCGCCGGGGCTTTTTCTCCGTGCTCAGCGACAACCCCCATTATCCCGACTGGATCGACATCGATCCGGCGCTGGTGATGATCGTCGGTCGGGTGGTATGGACCGGCAGACGATTGGTTTAGGCGACTGGTTAGGAGGCAGGCTTTTGAACGACAATGGCGCGGTCATCCGCAAGGCCATGGAATGGCGCGGCGCCCGGCTGGCGCTGGCGACGGTTGTATCGACCTGGGGCTCCGCACCCCGGCCGCGCGGCAGCCATATGATAGTGCATGAGGATGGCCGGTTCGAAGGCAGCATCTCCGGCGGATGCGTCGAGGCCGACGTGCTTCAGCGCGCCGCGGAGGTGATTGCGGGCCGACCGGCGCATCTGGAGAGCTATGGCGTGGCGGATGGCGACGCCTGGGCGGTCGGCCTGCCCTGTGGCGGGGAAATCAGCGTGCTGGTCCAGCCGCTTGGCCCGGACGGCTTCGACCCCGCATTGCTGGATCGGATCGCGGCGGAGAGCGGGCAGGGCAGAGCGCTCACCTTGTCGACCGATCTGGCGACCGGCCTGACCCGCGAAGGAGTGGTAGAGGGGCAGTTTCACAACCGCTACGATCCCCCGCGCCGCATATTCATCGTGGGCGCGGTTCAGATCGCCCAGTCGCTCAGCGCGCTGGCGCAGGCGATCGGCGTCACGCCGGTGATCATCGATCCGCGGGGCCGCTTCCTGACGTCGGAGCGCTTCCCCGGAGTCGAACTGGACGACCGCTGGCCGGACGAAGCGATCGCGGCCCGCTTTCCCGGCGAATCCACCGCAATCGTGACGCTCAGCCACGACATAAAGATCGACGACCCGGCTCTGGTCGCCGCCCTGCGGGCGCCCACCGGCTATATCGCTGCTCTCGGATCGCGCAAAAGCCATGCCGCGCGGTTGGAGCGGCTGGCCGCACTGGGTTTCGCTGCAGAAGAGCTGGCGCGGATAGACGGTCCCGCCGGCCTCGACATTGGCGCGATAGGCGCGGCCGAAATCGCCCTTTCCATCGCCGCCGGCATGGTCGCCGGCTTCAACGCCAGGCGCTGATCCGATCCTGCCCAATCGGATCGCCGCTCTGGATCCCTTGTTTTCCACGATTTCTGGGCCAGCGATCCGTCCTAGCAGCACTTCCCCCCGTTTTTGCCGCCATAGCGCGCCTCCTGCCGCTCCCGGAAAAAGGCGGTGCGGTCCATCGGCGCCCGATCGGGATGATGCGCGCGCATATGCCGCAAATAGGCGTCATAATCGGGCACCCCGACCATCATGCGCGCCATCTGACGCAGCCGGTGGAGGAAGAGGCTCATTCCGCCGGCACCAGTTGCGCCGGGATTTCCCGCGCCGTGGACCCCGCCACCTTCCGCGCCGCGAGACAGGTGCGAATGGTGAAGACCAGCACCGCCAGCACCACGAACAGGAAGATCGCGACCAGCGCCGCGTCGATCCGGTCGTTGAAGATGATCTGCCGCATCTCCGCCATCGACTTGGCCGGCGCCAGCACTTCGCCCCGGCCGGCCGCGCCGCTGAATCTGGCCGCATGCGCCAGGAAACCGACCTTCGCATCAGCGGAAAACAGCTTCAGTACACCGGCCGACAGGGTGCAGACCAGCAACCAGGCCGTCGGCACCAGCGTCACCCAGGCGTAGCGGTCCCGCTTCATCCGGAACAGCACCGCCGTCCCCAGCATCAGCGCGATGGCCGCCAGCATCTGGTTGGAAATGCCGAACACCGGCCAGAGCGTGTTCACCCCGCCCAGCGGATCGGTCACCCCCTGATGGAGGAAGAAGCCCCAGGCGGCGACGGTCAGCGCCGTCGCGACGATCCCCGGCACCATGCTCCTGCTGTCCTTGAAGCCCGGCACCACCAGCGCGATCAGGTCCTGCAGCATGAAGCGTCCGGCGCGCGTCCCCGCATCCACGGCGGTCAGGATGAACAGCGCCTCGAACAGGATCGCGAAATGATACCAGAAGGCCTTCATCGCCGGCCCGCCCACGACATGGGAGAAGATCTCCGCCATCGCCACCGCCAGCGTCGGCGCCCCGCCCGCGCGGGAGATGATGCTGTGCTCGCCCACATCCTTCGCGGTCTGCAGGATCAGTTCGGGCGAGATGGGGAAACCCATGGCAGTCACCGCCGCCGCGGCGCTCGCCGCATCCTTGCCGATGACCGCCGCCGGGCTGTTCATCGTGAAATAGATGCCCGGATCGAGGATCGACGCGCCCACCAGCGCCATGATGGCGACGAACGCCTCCATCAGCATCGCGCCATAGCCGATCATCGGCGCATCGGCTTCGCTCGCGATCAGCTTGGGCGTGGTGCCGCTGGAGATGAGGGCGTGGAAGCCCGATACCGCCCCGCAGGCGATGGTGATGAACAGGAAGGGGAACAGGCCGCCCGACCAGACCGGCCCGTTGCCGCTGACGAACGCGGTTACGGCATGCATTTTGAGGGNCGGCGCCATGATGACGATGCCGATCGCCAGCGCGGCTATCGCGCCGATCTTGAGGAAGGTCGACAGATAATCGCGCGGCGCCAGCAACAGCCACACCGGCAGCACCGAAGCCACCGCGCCATAGCCGATCAATATCCAGCAAAGCTGCACCGGCGTGAAGGTGAAGACCGGACCCCAGACCGGCGAAGCGGCGATGCTCTGCCCATAGACGATGGCGGCCAGCAGCCCGACCAGCCCCATCAGCGACACTTCCCCGATGCGGCCGGGCCTGATCCAGCGCGTATAAGCGCCCATCGCCATCGCCAGCGGCACTGTCGCGGCGACGGTGAACATGCCCCAGGGGCTTTCCGCCAGCGCCTTCACCACGATCAGCGCCAGCACGGCCAGGATGATGACCATGATCATGAAGGCGCCGAACAGGGCGATGGTGCCCGCCACCTGGCCCATTTCCATGCGGATCAGCTCGCCCAGCGACTTCCCGTCGCGGCGCATGGAGATGAAGAGGACCATGAAGTCCTGCACCGCGCCCGCCAGCACCACGCCCGCGATGATCCACAGCGTGCCGGGCAGATAACCCATCTGCGCCGCCAGCACGGGTCCCACCAGAGGCCCCGCGCCCGCGATGGCGGCGAAATGATGACCGAACAGCACCGTCCGGTCCGTCGCGACATAGTCCAGCCCATCGGCGCGACGGATCGCCGGCGTGGGCCGTGACGGGTCCAGCCGCATCACGTTCCGCGCGATGTACAGCGCATAATAGCGATAGGCGACGAGGAAACTGCAGGCCGCCGCCACCACGATCCACAGGGCGTTGACCGCTTCACCGCGTGATACCGCCACCACGGACAGCGACGCCGCGCCGACCATCGCCATCACTATCCAGGGTATGTGCCGGGTCATCGCTCTCTGATTGCCTGTTCGTTGGAAATCCGCACAGTAGGGCCACAGCCCTCAAAGACAATCATCTTGTCGGAGGCCGGCATCTTGTCGGGAGGCCAGCCTGCCGCTCCACCCGCATGCCGCGCGCGTGATGATCCGGCGGCGCGGACAGGCGCGGCTTCAGCGGATTCGCCTTCGGCATGAAAAGAACATATCATGAACATATGCCGCCGAGTCGCATGGAGCAGATTGCATGGAAAGCCGCCCCACCCAGACCCTGTTCCGCCTGTTCTTCGCGCTGAAGCCGACAGCGCTGATCGCCCGCCAGACGGATCATTTCGCCGAAAGCATCGCTGGGGAAGCCCGGCGGGTCGCCGTGGATCATCAGCATGTGACGCTGGCGATCACCTGCGATCATGTCGATTATCCCTATGCCGTGATCAAGGCGCTGATGCGCGCCGGGACGGGCGTGATGGCGGAGCCGTTCGACCTGCACCTGGACAGGCTCAGCATCGGCGGCCGGTCCGGCGCCTTGCGTCCATCCCGTCATGTCCCGTTGCTCGACGCGCTGCAGAAACAGATCGCGGCAGGGATGAAGGGGGCAGGGGTGATGCTGCGCCCCGGCTGGAGCTTCAGCCCGCACCAGACGCTCTTCTACCGCGACGGTCCACCGGAACAGCGTCGGGTGGAGGGCTTTGGCTGGCATGTCGACCGCTTCATGCTGATATGCAGCCATGTCGGGCGCACCCACCATGAAACCCTTGCCACCTGGACTTTGAAGGGGAGCGGACAGTACAGCCTTTTCTGACCAGCTGCGGCTTCGGCGCGAAAGCCCTTCGGATCAGTCGGAACCTGCGTCCTGGCCAATGATCCGTGGCGCCCGCACATAGCCGAAATCGCCTGTCCCCGACCAGGACCGCCCGTCGGGATAGCGCAGTTCGATGCCGGCAATGTCACGTTCGTCGGCCAGGCGCATATTGACGCCCACCATGCTGTTGCCGAACCGGGAAACCGCGCTGGCGGACAGGGTGAAATGGGTGGTCGATCCGCATCGCCCGCAAAACTGGATTTCCGCTGCCGGATCGTCCTTGTCCTCGCGGCAATAGCTGTGCGTGACACCCTCCACCTGCACCTCGTCAGGGTGAAGATAGGCCCAATGCGCGCCCGACTTGCGGCACAGCGTGCAGTTGCAGGCGTTGATGAACGCCGGACGCTTTTCGATCGTGATGCTGATCTGGCCGCAGAGGCAGGTGATCTTCACCATGGGTCCGTTATTACCCCTGCGTCA
>JGI24741J21665_1000450_pt1 | contig 12462 bp, 14 predicted proteins | sample KBSCornC7_FD_21665 | JGI IMG/M metagenome (IMG submission 21665) | reverse complement strand
ACCAGTACGGGCCAGCTGGCGGGCGGCATTTTGTTGCCGTACATAGCCAAACCCACCGTTGGTCTTCGCAGAAGTAATGGCTGCCTCAACCTGTTGCTGGCTCATATTCCAGTCACGAGCCATGTTACGGCGAGCTTCTTGCTCGGTACGGTAGGTCTGAGCCCGCAGTAATGGGTCGTTGTGCTGAGCCACTTGGGCTTTCTCAGTTTTACCATAGCGCATGGCGTTGATGGAGTCGTTTTGCTCATGCGCAGAGGCCCAGGCAGCCCGGCGGTTGCGCCGGCCGGCCAGCACCATAGCCCGCTTGTTGTCAGAGTGGGCAAAGGCAGTAACACCACGAGTGGTAGCGTTAAAGGCTTTACCAAGGGGTGTCCGGCCTTTATATAAGTCACCAGTGGCCATTTTGGCTGCCCGTGATTTCATAGTATTGCCACGGAAGTTCTTGAGGCGGTCGAAAGCACCACGGCTGCGGTCGTTGACCATGCCGGTAAGCGTGCCCAGTACACCGCCCACTCTGGAGAAAATAAACAGCACCAGGAAGACGCGCATAAACTTAAGCAGCAGCGCTACAATTTGGTTGATGATTGTGGCCGTTGAGCCGTCTTTCAGGTTATAGGTACTTTCGGCGATAACATCAATTGCTGGCATGGCAAAGGCCACGGCTATTAAACCGATATACAACGATATCAGGGCATTTTTCCAGAATTCATAGCCCTTACGGGTATTTGGTAGCACCGACAGGGCAATTGCCACCGGAGAGAACATAATAAGTATGTAAACCATGGCGTGAACCAGCACCAGCACCAATAACGTCAGGCCGATTGATAAAACTGCGGTTAAGGCAAAGCTTAAGAGACCCCATGGGCCAAGTGCAATCATGGCCACGCCACCTAGAGCGGCCAATATATAGGCGCTACCGGTTTCTAGCCCCTTGCCCCCTAGCGAGGCGTCCGTGAACGGGGCGTAAATAAGCGTTCTTGCTCCCTCCGTTATCCAGTTCACCACTTGCGTTACTTCACGCAGAACCGACCATGACAGCACAATCATCAGCACCGCCACCCCGAATCTGGCCAGGAGCGAGCGCATTGTATAAGCACTAAAGGCCTCTATACCAGCAGCCTCAAACGTTACCATAACTAAAGCAACGATCACGATAATTGCCAAAGCAATGGTACGTAAACTAGCCCATATTTTATGGTAATACCCATTAGAAGCTAAAGGCGGATCAACGGCGACATTAAGTTGTGTCACCAGGAAGTCCTCCAAAGTCTGCACCGTGGATAGTATAAAGTCCACCACCGGACAGAGGAACCATTTTAAGCTTACAAACCCTACCTTTCCAAACGACTGATCACACACCGTTTTCTTAACCGGCCCGTTGGCGTTGTCTCCGCTTGCTCCAGGTGGCGTGGTGCCGGCCGGCGGCCCGTTGGCGTCTTTGGTACCTACCCCGGCGTTAATCTTGTAGGCATCGTCACCAAACATAATAGTAAAGCCGTTGTACACCTTAAGGTCACCATCAACACCGCCATCGGCGCCTGTGGTACCGCCATAGCGCAGGCGCTTTAATATACCTTCGTCAACACGACAATTGTCATTGGCGTTGGGGAAGCCTAATCGTCCATACTTTTCCGATAGAGCGACACCATCATGCTCGTCCTTGGTGGACATCGGGAAGATAAACCAGTCAGTGCCATAATCCTGGTGTGGCTCTGGGATGCCGGGCGCACCATGCACTATTACAGTGGGACAAGGGTCGCTTAACTCATCATTTTGCAGGTAAATATCTGCGCCACCATCCGAAGTGTCAACGTGTTTGGTCTTAGTGTAAGAATGGGCGGCGTCATAGCTATAAATGGTGTCGCCGTCCTGATAAAAGAGTACCTCGGCCTTGAATACGTTAGCGCCGGTCATTTGAACCTGAGGTTTAGCAGCACAGGTAGGGTTGTTGGCGGCGTCCACTGCCTTAGGGTCAACCTGGTACCGGGTACCAACGTTAAAGTTTCGGTGCCACTGGATATCGGCTGGCTTTTCTCCGTTAGGAATTCTAATAAGGTCATTAGATACGGTTTTCCCCTGATAGGTACAATCGCCCGCGGCGGTGTTTTTCCAGTCACTGCTTGAGGTAATGTCGGTGTTAAAGTACGTCGCACCGTTGGAAACAATCGTACCGGCATTTACCCAGCTGAACACCGTACTGTCGGTAGCCTGTTGGGCGCTTGCCTGCTTTGTGGCAATGAAGACGTTAATAGCCGACATAAAGAGTCCCAAAAGCACGGCTAAGGTAGTAACACCGGCCACAGTGCGCTTCAAGCTAAATGTAGGTAACTTTTTCATAGTATACGTAGGGCCACCCTAAAGATCCGACAATTTGGTTCTCTCTTAGCATACCAGAATTTTAAAAAAGCGAGTACAAAACTTATCAAAATATGGCCCACATTTGCTATGCTAAAAGGGATACCACTTGAATCTTGTGTCCGGTATAGCATATACTTACGAAAAAGAGTGACCTCATGCAAAAAATAGCAAAATCCATCAAAAAACACCTTATTACCAGCGTCGTAGCCATCGTATTGACAATCGCCGGCGTTGTAGCGCTCATGCCTGCTGCACAGGCCGATACGCCGCAAAATCCTACCTGCGGCAGTGCTTGCTGTGGTGATAAAGGCACCGATCCTTCCAGCCCATGCATAAAACAAGACGATCTCAGTAATCTAAAAACAGCTGCTGACAATCAAAATAAGGCCACAACAGGCATTACCTGCCCCAACAAAACCGACTGTGGAAGTATTATCAGCAAGGTTGTTAACCCACTTATCAATCTGATGACCGCCCTGGTGGGTATTGTCGTGACGATCTCGTTAATCGTTGCTGGCATTACGTACTCGGCTGCCGGCGGTGATCCAGGTAAGGTTGCAGCTGCTAAAAAACGGATAACCAACTCGATTATCGCCCTTATCGCCTACATCTTTACCTTTGGTATGTTGCAGTGGCTTATCCCCGGAGGGTTATTGTAGTGACCGGAGTTAGCAATGCTTAATGCTCTCATGCACTTTGCGGCTACCTGTAATACGGCCACCTTCTTTGGCATACCCTCTTGGTCAAAATATCTGGTATCCGCCGGACGGATGTCAGTTAACCCCGACACCGGTATCTGTGAGATAAATGGTAACTTCCAGTGGGGCGGCGGCGGTGACATTCTGCTTATTCTGATGGGCGTTTTAGATATTTTATTGCGGGTTGCAGCCCTGGTTGCCATCGGCTTTATCATTTATGGTAGTATCCAGTACGTTGCCAGCGATGGCGCGCCGGATCGTACCAAGGACGCCCAGTCAACCATCATTAACGCCTTGGTCGGGTTAGTAATCGCTCTTATAGCAACGGCAACGGTATCTTTTGTCGGAAGGTACATATCAAAATAAGGAGAGAATATGGCCGCTTGTGCACCAACATCCACCGCAATCCAATTATGTAATCTACCTCAGGTCGATCCTAGCGAGGCTCGTTTGCGGCTAATACTTACTTTGGTTTTTACGATTACTGGTTCTATCGCCTTGTTGGTTATAACCATCGCCGGGTTCCGCTATGTTATCTCCCACGGTGACAGCCAGCTTATCGCGCAATCCAAAAACGCTATTATTTATGCACTTATTGGTTTGGTTATCTCCATATTTGCCTTGGCGATCGTGCAGTTTGTCATCGGGAGAGTTGGCTAGCATGAAACGATTGCTGGCAGTATTTTTGCTGACTTTTAGCCTTTGCGTAGGCGTAACCGTTGCCCTGCCCTCTGTGGCTGCGGCCGAAACGGACGTCTTTAGTCAGGCCTGCAACGACCAAGGCGATGCCGCCAAGAAAGCCAGTGCAGGCTCGGCAGCCTGTAGCGTGAGCGGCGCCAATCCGGTTACTGGCGCCAACGGCATTTTGGCAAAAGTCAGCCGCCTAATAGCGTATATCGCCGGTATCTCTGCCATAATTATTATGATCGTCGGCGGTATTATGTATGTAACTTCCCAGGGCGATGCATCCCAGGTAGCGGCTGCCAGGAACACCGTTATCTATGCGACAATCGGTTTGGTAATCGTTGTGGTAGCACAAAGCATCATTGTATTCATATTGAACAAGGTAAAATAGGAACAAGAATTATGAAACGAATATTACTCACACTGCTTGTCGTCTTAGGCCTGGGTACCAGCTTCGCTTTTGCTCATTCGGCTACGCCAGTATATGCTGACGCCAAATCTGAAATTTGTAATGGTGTAGGTGCTGCCTCAGGCAGTACGGGCTGTACAGCCTCGGCAGGCCAGCCAAGCGTCAACTCACTGGTAAAAACAATCGTTACGGTGCTAAGCTGGATTGTTGGCGTTCTCTCTGTCATTATGATTGTGTTTGCTGGTTTCCAATACGTCAATTCCGGTGGCGATACCAACAAGACTGCTGGTGCCAAGAACACCCTTATCTATGCCATTGTCGGCATTGTCATCGTCGCTTTTGCACAGGCCATAGTCCAATTTGTATTAGGCAAGGTTTAAGCAGGAGACATGGAGGCGCTTATTGAAAACGCTCATGCATCTGTGCTATAAAAGTAAGTAAATCGCTCTTAAGAAAGGAAACAAAATGTTAAAGCGCATTCGTAAAACATTGGCTGTAATAGCTGCCAGCTTGGCAGTCGCAGTCGTACCATTAGCTGTTGCCGCCCCTGCTGTCTCTGCCCAGACCGCTCAGGACGACATCCGGACCAACTTAAAGTGTGGTACCAACCTCGACACCCAGGTTGGCAGCTGTAAGTCTGACATTACTGCCGGTACCACCGGTATTAACAAGGTCATCAAGGACATCATCAACATCTTCTCGATTGTTGTGGGTGTGATCTCCATCATCATGATCATCTACGGTGGTTTCCAATACGTTTCTTCTGGTGGTGACTCTGGTAAGGTTGGTAACGCCAAAAACACCATCATCTATGCCATCATCGGTTTGGTAGTAGTTGCTCTGGCCCAGTTCATCGTCCAGTTCGTGCTTGACCGCTTAACACAAGCTGCCTAGTACCTATAAAGCAAAGAATGCGATCCTAATACCGCCCTTCCCGGGCGGTATTTTTATACCCCTGAAATATGGCGTGCTACCCCGCATGGCTATTTAGAAACATCCGCGTAGCCCGCGGCAAGCGAATCAAGACCATGTGCCTTTGGCGATGAGCGAGTTTCTAAATAGCCATGCGGGGTAGCACTGCTCCCTACGGCACATAAAAAAATACTACTCGCAGAGGAGTAGTATTTTATCCGTTTTGAATATCTAAGATCTATAGGACTTGGATTTTCTTAACGGTATCTTGCTTGACCTTGGTAAAGCTGATGGTCAGAACGCCGTCCTTAAGGACTGCTTCGATCTCTTCTTCTTTTACAGGTACTGGCAAAGCAATGCTGCGTGAGAATTCACCCCAATAGCATTCTTGTACGAAGTAATTTACAACGTCATCTTCGCTACCAGCAGACAGTGTACCGCGGATGCTCAAAGTATTGTCGGCGATACTTACATCCAAGTCGTGCTTGTTGACGCCAGCAGTTCGTGCCTTAACAACCAGGCGTTCCTTGGTTTCGTATACATCAACAGCGAGCTGACCAGGTAGATCGTCGCTTTCATCCCACTCATCATTAACTGCTGGTTGAGGTGTGTCTGCAGCGTCATCTGCGGCAACGGCTGTATCATCGTCACCTAAAAAGGCAGCGGTCAACTCGTCCTCTTCCATCAGCAGGTCGTCGTCGCGATTGCGTCGCGCCATAATGTGTTACCCTCCACAAAATTTAATGCTTCATTACTCTTGCGTTTTTGTGTTAATAGCAGTATAGCTTAGGGGCGAAACGGCGTGCAACTAAAAACCATTTATTTACAACACAATAAACACAACATGTATGGTATAGAACGTCTTATTGCCGCTATCGCTCCACACCGCTGTCTGGTATGCGGTGCCGAGCCATTGCCCCTTTGTCGCCCCTGTACGGATATGTTGCCTTTCACGCCAAAGTGTTGTTATAAATGCGCCAAAACAGCCCCTGGCGGCCTGTGTACAGCCTGTCAAAAACAAAGCCAGCTTTGTTCTATCGTGGTGCGCACAGGCTATGGCGGTACCGCCGAACAACTTATCCACCAGCTCAAGTTTGGCCGTGCCAAAGCGGTTGCGGATTGTATAGCTTTGGCTATGGTGCCTTGCTGCCCGAGTGGCCTTATAACGCATGTCCCTACGGCTACAAAACGTATTCGTCAGCGCGGCTATGACCAAGCGGCACTAATCGCTAAACAGTTGGCCCTCCATACCGATCAAGGCTACCTGCCGCTGCTGGGACGGGCGGGTACTCAGCGTCAGCTAGGCCAAGACCGCCAGACACGGCAGCGGCAACTATTGAATGCTTACTACCCGTTGCGTACTACAAAGACAGTTCCTAAAGACACGCCTATTATTTTGCTCGATGATGTACTCACTACTGGTGCCACCCTGGAAGCCGCCGCCATAACGTTAAGAAAGGCTGGCTATACCAACCTCCATGCCCTGGCATTCGCCTGGGTGCCGCACCAATCCCAGCCAGGCTAACGTGCTTGGTTCAGGCGGTATTTCGCCAAGCGGCTCAGCAACATTCCCACAGGGGTCTTTACCGGGGTGATATTATAGGCAGCCAGTGCAATCGTACCCTGAAAGAGTCGCCGTGTCAGGTTGGCTTTCACTGCCGGATCGCTCTCGGTTTCTAGCTGCTGAGCTATTCCTTCGGTTGCTTTGCTAAACCGATTAATAATAGCGTTACGTGCTGACTGCTTGCCTTGTGCGGTGCTGGTATCTGTACCTGCCTGACGTGCTTCCGTAAGGGCTTGCTGGATAAGCTCCCTAACTCTAGCCACATCTTCTATGGATTCTTGATCACCGGCTTCAATAAGTGTCTGTATGCCTTCCAGAGTTCGCTTAGGGTTTGGACTGAGCTGGTCGCTTTCCGCAAAATTACCCTGCAACCCTCGCTCTATAAATGATTTAGCCTGCTCCTGCTGCTGTTCGGCTTCACTCTTCTGTGGCAGGGCCTCTGGTGCCTGTACCGTCTTCTGCAAGGCACTGCCGCCGACTGCCGGCGCGGCCTCGCGCTCCCGTCTGGCACGCATTGCTTCTTTGAGGTCGGGATCAATCATGACCTCACCTCTTCGGCGATACGGGCTACTTTGTGGTAACCGTTTAGAAACAAGTCCACCATTTTCGTCGACTTCATCCAATTCATAAAGGGTAATAGCTTGAACATTACCCTTGGAACGGGGATAGTCATCAGTGCCAGGATCTTTATTAAGAACTAGCTGTTCACCAGGCGTGGCTACGATACCAGCCAAAAGGGTGGAGTCGATCATGCGGGGTGTGTCTTTGCTGCCGATGCCTTCTTTTTGGTCTAGATTGATAAGGGTAAAGGTTTGCCCCTCTTCCCCTTCATCTCCCTTGGTTGGATCTGCCGCCCGCCCCCTGTTACCTTCGACGTGTGAACCGCTGGTGCGGCTAATAAGTAGCCGCTCGCCGGCGTCGGTAGTGATAAGTATGTCGGTAAACTTTCCGCGTATGCTCTCATTGCCTGCGATGGCCCGTACCGAAGGCGTAACATCGGCTGACTCGGCGTGCATACTCCGGATTATGCCATCGAATGCTACCGGTACCGAGTCACCTAGCTCAACCATACGATAATCGATAGAATCGCCATGTTGGTCTTGTTCACCAGTTTGTAAGACTTTTGTTCGGCGGTTTACCTCCATCAGCGTATTCAGGCGAATACGCTCGAGGTTTTGCGGATCGTTATTACTGGTCGGGCGGTCCGCCTCGGCAATGGGCAGTTTAAAATCTACTGGGGAGGGTGCGGCGTTGGGATTAACAGACATAATATTTTTGTTTTAGCTTATACATTAACATTAGCACTTTATCGCTATATTGTCAATATAAGGACATTGGTATGCCATGACTCTTACGAGGACGAGGATATAATCTTGTGGCTGGCGTTTATAAATGGCATCTGGTATAATCACCTCTGTTACAGACATCATGGAAGGGTGTCCGAGTGGTTTAAGGAAACGGTCTTGAAAACCGTCGTGCCGGCAACGGTACCGAGGGTTCGAATCCCTCCCCTTCCGCCAAGAATAAAGCCAGACAATGTCTGGCTTTATTCTTTGATCCAACATGACTAATTTGTCTGGGCAAGCACCACAGGGAGGTTATGCGGCTGTTCCCAGTGGTGCGACCGCCTCCATCCTCATCCACTAGCTAAAAGACCAGCGTTCGCACTGGGCTTTTTTAGTGTACGAATGTGGAATCAACGAGCACAACTCTATTGACATAAGAGCAATAAAATGCTAATGTATAACTGTAATGACAAACAAAAATTCATCAAATAACTCTAGCCCCGGAAGTCCCGAAGGACCACTCCACCCCGATCTTGCTTCGCTAGAGCCAACAAAATCAACTGAGTTTAACCTGGTTAGTGATAGAGAATCTCTCGTGTTTGAGCCCGAAGGCTATCGAAGGTACAATGCACTACGACCGAGCCACGAACAACGTGAACCTGCCGAGGATGATGCCGAGCGCGACTTTCGTGCAACTTTTCCTGATCCGGGTGGTAGGGTCCGTCTGGAGGGCCAAACGTATCATCTCGAAACAACTAACGGCGGTGAACTACCATCTACCGCCTTATTCGCTGGTCACCTAGCTGCCAGAGCGGGTGAAAACGTCGTAATTGAATGGGGTAAAGGCGTGGACGTTAACGAAGAGGGTCAACCAGAAAAGTTTGTATCTTCTTATTTGCCGATAGGCCCGTACATTGAAGCTGCCAAGGCCTTCCCAGAAGAAATGTACGAGCCACACCACGCTAACTTTAATATGGCTGTACTCGATGCATACAAAAATAATATCAACGTCGTAGAAGGTATGGGGCTAAGCCCCCACGATCAGTTAATCGCTGCTCATGCCGCGCGCAATTTGGTTGAAGACTATCACGACGATCGTTTTCCTTACCGAATTCCTCAAAACCGTACCTTGCCTCCAGACCACCCCGGCAATATGCCACCGGCTGAATAAATGCTTCCCCTTCGGTCCGTTATCTGTTAGAATAATCACGTTACACCCCTTTGGAGAGGTACCCAAGTGGCTGAAGGGGACGGTTTGCTAAATCGTTAGTGGGGCGCGAGTCCCAGCGAGGGTTCGAATCCCTCTCTCTCCGCCAATAAAAATGACCCACGTTTTAGGTGGGTCATTTTTATTTACTCAGTTTTTTGCTGCCAGCGACAGAAATGATGTAAAAGATTTGCTGGCTTTTCCTGCGCTAGAATCCAGTGTACAATATCGCTTATGAATGGAGACCAACCCGTCCAACCTGGCTCGGATCAGCCCGAGGCTCCATGGCAGTATAAACCTGAAGACACTCAGGCCGCTCCAGCAACTCCACCTGGAATTGACGATACTATGGACGACCCCTCTATGGGCATGGGTATGGACCTGCCTGATGTCACCTGGACGGCATCAGAGTTTATCGATCACGATAAGGGCACAATGTGGTACGTCTCTTTAGGTGGTGCTACCTTGGTAGTTATTATTATTCTCTACTTCTTTACTCATGATTTTGTGTCCATTGTTGCGGTTGTGACCATGGCGGTGCTGCTTGGCGTGGTGGCCCGACGCAAGCCCCGCGTTCTGGAGTACCATCTCGACGCTTCGGGACTAACCATCGGCGAGATGTTCCACCCTTACTCAGAGTTCAAGTCGTTCGCTATTCTCGAGGATGGCAGTTTTGGCAGTATCATGCTGGTGCCCCTAAAGCGGTTCATGCCGCCCATCAGCGTATACTTCTCTGCCGAGAACCAGCAGCAAATTGTAGATGTTGTATCACGCTATCTTCCCATGGAAAATCGTGAACATGATGCCATCGACCGCCTCAGCCGCCGTATTCGTTTCTAGATAGATCATTAACAGTCCTTACTGCTTATGGTATAACTATACGAACAAACAGGAGGGTATATGGATAATCAAGATCGCAGTGTACTGACCAGGTTCTTTATCGGATTGGCCATCGTGATCGTTATTATAGTGTTGGTCTGGATATTCTTCTTCCGCTCTACGGCAAAAAAGAACGATAACCAGCCGGCGCGCAAAGCAAGCGAAACCAGCCAGCCCGCTAATGGCTCACCATCCACACCTGCCAGCCCCAAAGATTCATCAGCCGCCGCTACACCACCTCAAAAAAATGCCTCTGGCACGGCTCCCCAGGCCTTGGCTGATACAGGGCCCGGAGAGCCGGTAATGCTGTTTGCTTTGGCGACAATTGGTGGTGGGATTCTCCACCATATGTATCGCCGCATCAAGCAAATGTCATAATGCCACCCGAAAAGTCTACCCCTGTAGTATACTGAGGCTATGAGAAAAGCAGCCCGAGCAATTATTATTGAAAATGGCCGTATTCTTGTTATGCATCGTAATAAGTATGGCAGCAAATATTTTACCTTAGTTGGTGGGCGCATTAATGACCAGGAAACTCCCGAGCAAGGACTGGTGCGTGAGGTGATGGAGGAAACCGGCTTACAGGTTACCGCCGCCCGGCTGGTGTACACCGAAGACCATGCCGCGCCCTACAACGAGCAGTATATTTACGTCTGTGAAATTGCTCCGCATGCCGATGTGGCTATCCAGGAATCATCCGAAGAAGGCGAAATGAACAGGTATGAGATGAATGTGCATCAGCCCCTATGGGTAGCTTTAGGCGCCTTTGGCGCTCTGCCTTTTCGTACGCCACAACTGCAAAAAGCTATTATTACCGCTTTTAAGAAAGGTTTCCCCAAGAAGCCCGTTGCTCTCTAGCTAACGTCTCTGTAATAGCCCTCCGCAGCATCAGCCGTATATAAACGAGCAACGAGCCAATGCTTATGGTATGCTGGGAGTAGTTTCGAGGGCTAACATGCAAAAAGGTACTGAGACTGATGAGCATGCACAACAGCGCCTAGCGCTGACTTTCTGGGAGATTATCCACGCTCATCAGGCTACGCTAAATAGAAAAATACACCACATTTATGCGCGCCGCAGTCTGTGGGCGTTTACGGCCGCCATGCTCTGCCTGGCCATCGTCTGGATCAGTGGTAATATCTTTGGTATACGCTATAACTTACGCGGTACGGTATTTGCTGCCCGCAGCTCTGACGTTCGGTTATCGCGTCTCATGCAAGACCAGGTTCAGGCTTATCGCTTGCGATTGGTACGCCCCGACGGTAAACAAATGACGTACTCGCTCCAGGACATGGGGCTGCAGGTAGATGTGGACCAAAGTATCGCGCACGCCCGGGCCGAACAGCACGCTTGGCGTAACCAGCTGCAGTGGTGGCGGCCGATACCCTTAAAGCTGACCGTTCGTGCCGATCCTAAGGCGCTCCAGCGTTTCGTAACCGATAAGGCCACCATTACAGTAAGTCCAGCTCATGATGCATCGCTGTCGATCGTTGACGGGAGCACCCAGTTAACCGAAGGCACGGCCGGTATGCAATACGGATTTACCGATCCTACCAACGCCATACTCAGTGCCGCCAGTACCATGCAAACCGAACCTTTGCATATGCGCCAAACTATCCAAAAGCCGCTGGTGTCGGCCAAATCACTGGCGGCTACCAAACGCCAGCTGGACACTATGCTCACTCAAAATATCGCGGTGGACATTGACGGGCAGCAAAATAAACCGGACAAAGCCGAACTGGCTGGCTGGATAAGCTATACTCCCGGTGGCCAGAATAACGCAGTTACCGTTACGATTAACACTGATAAAGTACGTGAATACCTGGAAGGTCTGGCGCAGAGCCATAGCCATCCACCGCGGGCACAGATATCCTTAGGCGATAGCGGCGCTATTCCCGGCAGTGCGGGCGTGACGGTAGGTGGTATCGACGAAGCCGTCGACACTATCAAACAAAAATTGCCCGAAAGCCATGGCCTGCAGGTTACCCTCCCTACTCAGCAAAAACCATTTAAGACTATCTCGGCTACCGCTGCTGATAAGTGGTTTGAGGTTGACCTTACCAATAAGCGTATGTACGCCTACCAGCAAACCGAGCTCGTAAAGACCTTCCTGGTGTCAGCTGGCGCGCCGGGTACCCCGACGGTGGTTGGCACATTCGCTATTTACTCTAAGTACACCAAGCAAACAATGTCGGGCGCCAATGCCGACGGCAGCCACTATGTTCAGCCCAACGTTCCCTGGGTTAACTACTTCTATCGTGACTATGCCATTCATGGTAACTATTGGCGTCCTAATAGCTACTTTGGTAATATTAACAGTTCTCACGGCTGTGTTGGTGTTACGCCATCAGATGGCGCTTGGGTCTACAATTGGGCGCCTGTAGGTACGCCCGTTGTAGTGCATACCTAGCCGTAATAGTTAGCGGGGTAGCTGGTCCATCTGCTGCTGCAGTGCGGCCAGCCGA
>JGI24741J21665_1000441_pt1 | contig 12554 bp, 10 predicted proteins | sample KBSCornC7_FD_21665 | JGI IMG/M metagenome (IMG submission 21665) | reverse complement strand
CACGCCGCAGAAGCCCGCGCCATGACATTCGCATGGCCATGGATGTTCCTGCTGCTGCCGCTGCCTTGGCTGGTCTGGAAGTTCCTGCCGCCAGCCGCGCCCGGCGCCGCGCTGCGCTTGCCGCAACCGGTCGCGCTCGCGCAGCACACCGCAGTTGCCCGCATCCGCAGTTGGCGCGTGTGGATGGCCACATTGGCATGGACGCTGCTGGTTTGTGCTGCCGCGCGTCCGCAGCAACCGGCGCCGCCGCAGGCGATCACGCATACCGGGCGCGCCTTGATGCTGGCGGTGGATTGTTCGGGCAGCATGGCGATCGAGGACATGCGCTTCGGCGACACGGTGGTCAGCCGCTTCGCCGCGGTGAAGGCGATCGCGCAGCGCTTCATCAAGCAGCGTTCCGGTGACGACGTCGGCCTCGTCCTGTTCGGGACCCAGGCGTATCTGATGACGCCGATGACCTTCGACGTGGACGCGGTCGCCCAACAGATGAGCGGCGCCGCGGTCGGCCTCGCCGGCCGCGAAACCGCGATCGGCGACGCGATCGTGCTCGCGGTGAAGCACTTGTCGGCATTGCCTGCGCGCGCACGCGTGCTGGTGCTGCTGACCGACGGTGTCAACACTGCCGGAAGCGTGGTGCCGCTGGATGCGGCCAAGCTGGCGAAAGCCGCGGGCGTCCGCATCTACACGATCGGCGTGGGTTCGAGCGCGCAGGCCCTCAGTGCGTTCGGTTTCCAGTTTTCGGCGCCGGACAACCAACTGGATGTGCAGGTGCTGACGCAAATCGCGGATGCGACTGGTGGCCGCTTCTTCCGCGCATCGGATGGCGGCCAGCTGGCGCAGGCTTATCACGCGATCGACACGCTGGAACCCTTGGCGACCGGCCATTCGTTGCTGCGCCCCGATCACGAGTGGTATCCGTGGCCGCTTGCGCTGGCGTTGCTGCTGGGCTGCACGCTGCTGCCGTGGGGTGGTTGGCGCATGCGCCGGGCGGTGTCCGCGTGAGCGCTTTCGAACTCCCGTTGCATTTCCTGCGTCCGTGGTGGTGGCTGGCGTTGTTGCCGTTGCCATTGGCGCTGTGGATGTTGGCGAGGAACGGCAGCGGCCGCGCGGCACTGGCGAAGTTGGCGGATGCCGTGTTGCTGCCACACCTGGTCAGCGACACCGGTGCGCGCAAGCGGCTCGCGTTGGGACTGGTCGCATTGGCATGGCTGCTTGCGGTGGCGGCGCTGTCCGGGCCGGCCTGGCAGAAGATGGCGGCGCCGCTGTACGTCAATGGCGCGGCACGCGTGGTGGTGCTGTCGCTTTCGGACGACATGCTGGCGCAGGACATGCAACCCGATCGCATGACCCGGGCACGCTTCGCGGTGCGCGATCTGCTGAATAACGCGGGCGACGCGCGCATGGCGCTGGTTGCCTATGCCGGCGCGGCATTCACGGTGGCGCCGCTGACCGACGACAAGAACACGATCCTCAATCTGCTGCAGGCACTCAAGCCCGACGTCATGCCCGTGCCCGGCAACGACGCCGCGTCGGGCATCNGCCNGGGCGTCGATCTGCTCCAGCAGGCACACGCCAAGAGTGGAGAAATCGTGCTGGTGGCCGACACCGCCGATGGCGCCGCGGTTGCGCAAGCGAAAGCTGCGCACGCGAAGGGCATACGCGTGGACGTGCTCGGCGTCGGCACCCGCGAAGGCGCGCCGGTCCCGCAAGCCGGCGGTGGCTTTGCGAGCGGAACCGGCGGTACGCTGATGGCGCGACGTGACGACGCTGCCCTGCGCGCCGTCGCGGGTGCGGGCGGCGGACGTTACGCCGTGCTGCAGGCGGACGGCGTGAGTGCGGCCGCATTCGACATGCCGGTGTCGCAAACCGGACACACGAGTCGCGCCGGGCGCGCACAGTTGTGGCGCGACGGCGGAATCTGGTTGCTTCCCGTGTTGCTGATCCCGGCGGCGCTGGTGTTCCGGCGTGGCTGGCTGCTCGTGCTGGCGCTGCTGGTGCTGCCGATCGGCATGCCGGTTGCACACGCGGCCACCTGGGATTCTTTGTGGGCGAATCGCGACCAGCGCGCGTTGCAGGCATTGCAACACGGCGACACCGCGCAGGCGCGCAAACTTGCGTCGACACCCGGCGTGCGAGGTGCCATTGATTATCGCGCGGGCGATTACGCGGGGGCCGCCAAAGTTTTCGCGCAGGGCGACGATGCACGCTCGCATTACAACCTGGGCAATGCGCTGGCCAGGCAAGGCGAATACGGGAAGGCCATCGCAGCCTACCAGCAAGCGCTGAAGCGTGACCCGAAAATGGCGGATGCGCGCGCCAACCTCGATGCGGTCGAGGATTGGTTGAAGAAACATCAACAGCCGCCGCAATCCGGCCAGCAAGGCAACAGCAGGAACCAGCAAGGAAAGCCGTCGTCATCACCGGGCGCCAATTCATCCAGCCAGAACACGAAAAAACAATCCGAAAAATCCGGCGAGCAGCAGGGTGCCGCGTCGTCGGCATCGCAGGCAGCGTCGGCAACCGGCGGGAACAACGCCACCGGCAAGCAAAGTGCGCAGCAGCAGGGGAACGCAGGCACGGCGCAGCAGGATCACGACAACGCGTCGGCCACTGAAGCCGCCAGGCAAGAACAGCAAACGCAACAAGCGGAACAAGCGCTCGCGCGCGAAATGCAACAAGCCCGCGGTGCACCGCGTTCCGGAAAGCAGGCGGCCACGAATGCCTTCGCGCTCGGGCAAGGCGAGCCGAAACAGGATGGCCGTTTCGATGCACAGCAACGCGCGATGCTGCACGCCGTGCCGGACGATCCGGGTGCGCTGCTGCGCCGGAAGTTCCGGCTGGAATGGGAACAGCGCAACGGGCAGCAGCAAGAGGATCCACAGCAATGACGCGTCGATGGTGGATTGTCCTGCTGATGTTGCTGGCGCCGCTGGCGCAGGCCGCAAGCGTGCACGCATTCCTCGATCGCAGCCACGTGAGCCTGGGCGAAACGGTTACGCTCAACATCCAGTCGAGTGGCCCGCTCGGCACGCCGGACCTGACGCCACTGGAACAGGATTTCCAGGTGCTCGGCACTTCGGATTCCAGCAGTGTGCAGATCGGCAATGGCCAAACCATCCGCACCACGCAGCTCGGCATCGCGCTCAAACCGCTGCACGCGGGCACGCTCACGATCCCGGCGCTGGACGTAGGCGGCGCGAAGACGCAGCCGCTGACCCTGCAGGTCGGCGCGGCGCCGTCAGGTGGCACCGGCAAGACGGGCGACCCGGTGTTCATGGAAACGAGCACGCTGTCGAGTTCGCCCTACGTCGGCGAGCAGACGGTTTACACGGTGCGCCTGTTCTACCTGCCGGGCGTCAGTGGGTCGCTTGGCGACCCCAGTGCCGATGGCGCCAGCCTGGTCAAGCTCGATCGTGACCACCGCTACACGGTCGATCGCAACGGTTATGCATACCAGGTCCTCGAATACAGCTGGGCGCTGATTCCGCAGCGCACGGGGACGATCAGGGTGCAGGGCCCGACGTTCCAGGGGCAGCGGCTGGCAGTCGGCAACCCCGGCGCGTGGTTCAACAACCCCAATGCGTTGCTCAACAATCCGAACGCGTTGTTGAACGGCCAGGTTCCAGGCATCGGNGCGCCGGTGAGCGCGTCGGCACCGGTGATCCGCATCGATGCGCGCGCCGCGCCGGCCAACGCCGGCAAGCCGTGGTTGCCGGCGCGCGACGTGCAGTTGAAGCTGACGGGATTGCCGGCGAATGGCGAAGTGACGGTTGGCGTACCGTTGACCGTGACCTTGAGCATCAGCGCGACGGGCCAACCGGCGGAGGCTCTGCCCGAACCCGAGTTGCCGGCGATCGCGGGCGCTCGCGTGTATCCGGACCAGACGCGCGACAACACCGACGACAGCGGCCAGTGGTTGCAAGGCAAGCGCCTGCGCAACTTCGCGATCGTGCCGCAGCGCGACGGCATGTTGTCGCTGCCCGCCATCACATTGAACTGGTGGGATGTGGTGCACGACCGTGCGGAGCAGGCAAGCCTGCCTGCACGAACCCTGCAGGTGAGCGGCGCCGTCGCGGGAGGAGCGACCACCGTCGCGCCTGCGCCCACCATGAGTCCGGCCGCTTCGAGCGTAGCTTCGCCGGCATCGCCTGTTGCGTCGATTGCGACGACAGCCCCGCACGGCAACGAGGCGCAGTGGTTCTGGCGCGTGATCGCGTTGGCAAGCCTTGCGCTGTGGCTGCTGGTGATCACCGCGGCGGCAACGTGGTGGCTGATGCGGCGGAAGGTGCAGCGTGCCGGGACTGGCGCAGCCACCGTTGCTACCACTCGCGCTGCTGCAGGGGCGACAAAAGATGCCTCGAAATCCCCTCGCACGCTGCAGGCGGAGGCGTTCGAAGCCGCACGCAGCGGCAACGCCGTGGCATGCGAACATTCATTGCTGGCCTGGGCGCGCGCTTCCCATCCGGACATTGCCAATATGGCCGTGTTGCAGGCGGCGTTGTCCGATCCGGCGCAACGCGACGCGCTGGGGGCGTTGCAGCGTGTGCGCTGGCAGGGCGGTGATGCGGCTTCCGCGTGTTCAGCGGTGGTGATGGCATTCGCACACGGATTCACGTGGCAGGTAAATGAAAAACCGCCGCGTGCCAGGCAGGACGATTTGCCGCCGTTGTATCCGCCGCGCGAGTGATTCCTTTCCGCGCTTTGCGACCGCGCTTCGTTTCGATAGAGCTGAGAGCCAATGCTCGCTTGGATGTCCTGTCCCTTCGCTCGCGAAGGACGGAGCGGAGCGAAAGCGCGCGCAGCGCGAGAGGGGATGGCTCTTCCCCCGACAGACCGGGCTGTGTCTATCCGTACGTGACCGTAACGTGCAGGCGCTCGGCCGCGCGGCGCCATGCGTCCGCCATGCCTTGGTCGAACGCGCACAGGACGATGCGGTGTGGTGTGCGCGTGCGGTGTTGTTCCTCGGCCAGCACGGCCAGCGCCACGCCCGCGGCGGCATCGCGCGGATATCCGTACACGCCGCAACTGATTGCGGGGAACGCGATGCCGTCGATGGCGTGTTCGCGTGCGAGCGCCAGCGTGTTGCGATGGCAGGCCGAAAGCAGATCGGGCTCGTCATGATCGCCACCGCGCCATACCGGTCCGACGGTATGGATCACGAAGCGGGCGGGCAGGTCGAATCCCGGCGTGATGCGCGCTTCACCGGTCGGGCAACGGACGCCTCGACGTACTTCCGGGATCGCGCGGCAGGCTTCCAGCAGGCGGAGACCCGCGGCGCGATGGATGGCGCCGTCGACCCCGCCGCCTCCGAGCAGTGTCTCATTCGCCGCGTTGACGATCGCATCGATACGCAGCGTGCTGATGTCGGCCCGGATGATTTCGATGCCCATGATTCTCCTTCCCCCGCTTGCGGGGGAAGGTGCCGAAGGCGGATGGGGCACTTGCGCGCCGTCTCGATCAGTTCGATCGCTGCTTCAGCAAGTCGCGGATCTCCGTCAGCAACACAACGTCGGGCGGGGTCGGCGGCGCGACCTCCTTCTTCGGCATTGCGCGTTCCAGCAGCTTGATGACGATGAAGATCGCCAGCGCGATGATCAGGAACGTGATGATGGTGTTGATGAAGGTGCCATAGTTGATCGAGACGATTTTCCTGGGGTCGGGTGAATCCTGGATGATGTACTTCAGCTTGGAGAAGTCGATGCCGCCGGTGATCCAGCCGATCGGCGGCATGATGATGTCGCTGACCAGCGACGTGACGATCTTGCCGAACGCCGCGCCGATGACCACTGCAACGGCCAGATCGACCACGTTGCCGCGCATGATGAACGCCTTGAAGTCTTTAGCGAAGCTCATTGCGTACTCCTTGTGCTGGAAGTGGGCCAGTGCCTCCCCTGCCGCGTCGCGGCGCGTCCATTTAGGCACTACCGCGCATCGCGCGCAAGCCGCAGCGCATTCAGGCAATATGTCCTTCCAGCACGGCGACGCCTTCCAGCTCGGCGCGAAAGCGGTCGCCGCGCACCAGTGGCCCGACGCCTGCCGGGGTGCCGGTGAAAATCAGGTCGCCGGCCCTGAGTTCGAACAGCTTCGACAGCTCCGCGATGATCTCCGGCACGGGGAAGATCATGTCCGCGATGTCGGTGTCCTGGCGCGCTTCGCCATTGACCGCGAGCGAAAGGTGCGCGTGCGCCGGATGTCCGATGTCGCTGGCCGCGCGCAACGTCGAAACCGGCGCGGAAGCGTCGAAGCCCTTGGCGACATCCCAAGGCAGGCCCTTGGCTTTCATCGCCGCTTGCAGGTCGCGGCGGGTCAGATCCAGGCCCACGCCGTAGCCAAATACGCAGTCCAATGCGTGGCCTGCATCGATTTCGCGCCCGCCCTTCGCCAGCGCAATCACCATCTCCACTTCGTGATGCAGGTCGTGCGTTGCCGGGGGATACGGCACCTCGCCGCCTTTCGCCACGATCGCGTCAGCGGGCTTCATGAAGAACACCGGGTTCGCGCGGCTGACCGCCTGCGCACCCATTTCCTTCGCGTGGTCGGCATAGTTGCGACCGATGCAATAGATGCGGTGCACGGGAAATCGTGCGTCGCTGCCTTGGATGGGCAGACTGGGAACAGCAGGCGGGTCGAACACGAAAGACATGGGCTGGCTCCGTCCAGGAAGGGTGATTGTAGGCGCGCCGCGATCCCCCATCCCGGGATGACAGCTGTCAGGCACAATGCTTGATGGCTGCCGCTGGTGGCTGCGCCGGCCGCACGGCAAGCTGTGGCAGACTTGCGCGGACGCCGTTTGCGCGCATGGGGACGACAGGTGAGCGACGACCATTCCAGCCACGACCTGCTGCACGAACTGCGGATCGACCGCGCCCAGCGCGATGACGACGGATCGCGTCTGCGCTGGCCGTGGATCGTGGGTGCGATGATCGTGGTGTTGATCGTCGCCGGGGCCGTTGCGGCGATCGCGCTGCGCGGCCATGCGGCGACCGTCGAAACCAGCACCGCGGTGGCGGCTGCCTCCAGCAGCGATGCGGCGGTGTTGCAGGCAACCGGCTACGTGGTCGCGCGGCGGCAGGCCACGATTTCGGCGCAGATCATCGGCACGCTCACGCAGGTTTCTGTCGACGAGGGCGCGCACGTCAGGCAGGGGCAGATCCTGGCGCGGCTCGACCCCACGGCTTACCAGGCCCAGCTCGATTCGACCAAGGCGCAATACGCCGCCGCGCAGGCGGGCGTCATCAAGGCGCGCGCAATATTGCAGCAGGATCGCGCCAACGCCGCGCGCATGAATGCGGTGGTCGCGCGCGGTTACGTGTCGAAGCAGGACGCGCAGCAGGCCAACACGCTGGTCGCGACCGACAAGGCTGGACTCGATGTGGCCATCAAGCAGGCGCAAGCGGCGAAGGACCAGGTGCAGGCGGCGAAGGTCAACCTGGACTTCTCCATCATCCGCGCGCCGTTCGACGGCGTGGTCACCGACAAGGCGGCGGAGGTGGGCGAGATCGTGTCGCCCTACACCGCGGGCGGCGGCGGCATCGCGGGCGGTCTCGCGACCATCGTGGACATGAATTCGCTGGAAGTGGATGTTGACGTCAACGAGGCCTACATCAGCCGCGTCGTTCCCGGCATGCCGGTCGAGGCGGTGCTGGATGCGTATCCCGACTGGAAGATTCCCGCGCACGTGATCGCGATCATCCCGAGCGCCGACAAGAGCAAGGCCACGGTGAAGGTGCGCATCGCGCTGGATCAAAAAGACCCGCGCATCATCCCGCAGATGGGCGTGCGTGTTTCCTTCCTCGAAAAGAAGGACGCGAACCGCAAACCTTTGCCCGGCGTGCTGGTGCCGAAGTCGGCGATCGTGCAGCGCGACGGCAAGGACGTGGTGTTCGTGGTGAAAGACGGCCACGCCGAGCGCACGTCTATCAAGACGGGTGCCGATTTCTCGGATTTGAAACAGGTAACACAAGGGTTGAACGCGGGTGCTGAAGTGGTGACCACGCCATCCGCCGGTTTGAAGGATGGCGAGAAGGTGCGGGTGAAAGCGGGCGATGGGCAATGATTGGCCAGACGGCAAGCCTGGGCTTGTCATTCCGGGGCCGGCAGCAAGCCGGAACCCGGAATCGGTAGATGTGGTCTGGAAACCGATTCCGGGTTCGCCCCTTCGGGCCGCCCCGGAATGACGAAACAATCGGATGCTTCGAGGAGACAACGATGAACGCAGCAGTTGCGGAAATGCAGGATGGCAACCAGACCGCAGGTGACAAGCAGCCGCTGGTGCAGATCCGCGGCCTGTCCAAAACCTACACGCGCGGCAAGCAGAAGCTCGAGGTGTTGCACCACATCGACCTCGACATCGCGCGCGGTGATTTTTTCGCGCTGATGGGGCCGTCGGGTTCGGGCAAGACCACGCTGCTGAATCTGATCGGCGGCCTCGATTCACCCACAGACGGCAGCCTCAGCGTGGACGGCAAGCGCATCGACAAGATGGGCGAGGGCCAGCTTGCACGCTGGCGCGCCGGCAACGTCGGCTTCGTGTTCCAGTTCTACAACCTGATGCCGGCGTTGACCGCGCAGAAAAACGTCGAGCTGCCGTTGCTGCTCACCAAGTTGTCGGCCGCGCAACGCAAAAAGAACGCGGGCATCGCGCTGCAGTTGGTCGGCCTCGCCGATCGTGCCACGCACAAGCCGTCCGAGTTGTCAGGCGGCCAGCAGCAGCGCGTCGCGATCGCGCGCGCGATCGTGTCGGACCCGACCTTGCTGGTGTGCGACGAGCCGACCGGTGACCTCGATCGCCAGTCCGCGGAAGAAGTGCTGACCTTGCTGCAGCGCCTCAACCGCGAACACGGCAAGACCATCGTGATGGTCACGCACGATCCCAAGGCCGCCGAGTACGCCTCGCACACCCTGCACCTCGACAAGGGCACGCTGGTCGAGCAGCAGCGCACGGCCTGATCGGGAGCCCGCCATGAAATACTTCAATCTGGTCTGGAGCGCGCTGTTCCGGCGCAAGACGCGGACGATCTTCACGCTGATATCCATTATCGCGGCGTTCCTGTTGTTCGGCCTTTTGAACGCGGTGCGCGTGGCGTTCACCAGCGGCAGCGACACCCTGGCAGGCAACGAGCGGCTGGTCGTCGCGTCGCGATTCTCGATCATGACCGGCCTGCCGGAAAGCCTGAAGGGACGCATCACGGCCATCCCGGGCGTGGAAGGCGTGGGCCACGAGAACTGGTTCGGCGGCGTTTACCAGGACCCGAAGAACTTCGTTTTCAGCTTTGCGGTGGACGAGGATTACCTGGCCACCAATCCCGACATCCTGCTGACGCCCGAGCAGCGCCAGAAATTCGCCCAGACCCAGGACGGCGCGCTGATCGGCGAGGCGCTCGCCGCGCGCTACCACTGGAAGGTCGGCCAGCAAATTCCTTTGCAGTCCACGATTTTTCCGCGCAAGAACGGCGACAAGACCTGGCCATTCACGATCGTGGGCATTTACAAGACGTCGAAGGACGCCGCCAATGGCCTCGACCAGATGTTCTTCCTGCACTGGAAGTATTTTGACGAGGGCAACATGTACAGCAGCCACGAGGTCGGCTGGTACGTGGTCAAGCTGAAGAGTCCGAAGGATGCCGACAAGGTGGCGCAGGCGATCGATGCGCTGTCGGCCAATTCCGATCATGAAACCAAGACCCAGACCGCCAATGCTTTCAATGCATCCTTCGCCAAGCAGATCGGCAACATCGGCCTGATCGTCGAGGCGATCATGGCGGCGGTGTTTTTCACGCTCATCCTGCTGACCGGCAACACCATGGCGCAGGCGGTGCGCGAACGCATCCCGGAACTGGCGGTGCTGAAGACGATCGGGTTCTCCAACCGCAGCGTGCTCGCGCTGGTGCTGGCCGAAGCGATCCTGTTGCTGGTGATCGGCGGCGTGATCGGCTTGGGTCTAGCCAGCGTGCTGGCGCCGGCACTCGCCAAGGGCAGCGGCGGGATGATCCAGTTGCCTCCGCTCGGCTGGGTGATCTGGATCGAGGGCGTGGTATTGATGATCGTGATCGGCATCGTGGTCGGCGTGTTGCCCGCCTTGCGCGGCATGCGCTTGAGGATCGTTGATGCCTTGGCCGGCCGCTAAACCTTCACGCAAGCTGCTGCGCTCGGCAGCTTGCGCGCCGGCGAGCTGGTGCTCGACCGGTCCGGTACGTGGACGTACCGCTTTGCGGGCCGAGGAAATGCTCACGTACTGGCGTGTACGCTCCGCTTCCTGCGCTCCGGCGTCACGCAATCTGCCTTCGCTCGCGACGCTTGCGCGAAGGTTTTTCGAGGAGGCGACATGAAAAAGTTTCTGTTCGGTCTTGGCCTTGCAGCAGTCGTGATCGCCTGGCTGGTCGTGTGGACGGCGCTGCCGTGGTTCGTGGTACTGGCGCTAGTGATCCTGCTGGCGGTGTGGTTGCTGGCCGCGCGCACCGGCCGGCGCACCTTGTCGGTCATGCGCGTCGGTTTGAGCACGCTCACCGAACGGCTCGGCTCCACCGCGGTGATCGTGGTCGGCATCGCCGGCGTGGTTGGCGTGCTGGTGGCGCTGCTGGCGATGGGCGACGGCTTGACCGCAACCCTGCAGCAGACCGGCAGCGACGACACCGCGATCGTGTTGCGTGGCGGGTCGGGTGCCGAAAGCAATTCCGTGTTGACGCGCGACGACATCGACGTGATCGAGCAGGCGCCCGGCATCGCGCGCGACGCGCAGGGCAAGCCGATCGCGTCGGCGGAATTGGTGGTGGTCGCCAACGTGCCGAAGAAGAGCGATCCCACGACCGATGCCAACGTCGCGATACGCGGCGTCGGCGACGAGGCGTGGACGGTGTGGCCGAATGTCAGGATCACCCAGGGGCGCAAGTTCACGCCNGGCATGCGCGAGCTTGACGTCGGCGAGGGCGCGGAGCGTCAGTTCGCCGGACTGGAAGTAGGCAAGANGCTGCGCCTCGCGGGTCAGGACTGGACCATCGTCGGCGTGTTCGCGTCGAACGACGCGCACGGTTCGGAGTTGTGGGGCGATTCCAAGTCCGTCGCTTCGGCCTACCGCCGCGGCAGCAGCGCGGAATCGGTGATCGCGCGTCTGGCGTCACCCAAGGCCTTCGACAAGTTCAAGGCCTCACTGATGGGCGATCCGCGCGTCAAGGTGGACGTCAGCACCACGCGCGATTATTTCAACAAGCAGTCCGAAGGCCTGAGCAAGGTGATCCGCATCGTCGGCATCACCATCGGCGTGATCATGGCGATCGGCGCGATCTTCGGTGCGCTCAACACCATGTACGCTGCTGTCGCCACGCGCGCCCGCGAAATCGCAACCCTGCGTGCGATCGGCTTCCGTGGCCTGCCGGTGGTGGTGTCGGTGCTGCTGGAAACCATGCTGCTGGCGCTGCTGGGCGGCATCATCGGCGCCGTGATCGTGTGGTTGGTCTTCAACGGCTACACCGCATCCACCGTGGGGGGCAACTTCAGCCAGGTCGTGTTCCAGTTCCGCGTGACGCCGGAATTGTTGTGGACCGGCATCAAGTGGGCGCTGGCGATCGGCTTCATCGGCGGCCTGTTCCCCGCCGTGCGCGCTGCGCGCTTGCCGGTGACGACGGCGTTGCGGGAGTTGTAAGGCTTGCGCCCGGCTGGGCCGATAATCGGCTCAGACGGATCGGGTTGGAATGACGATTTCCCGTGTCATTGCTGCCCGACGCGCACGGTCAGGCTTTGCGCGGCGGTGCCCACCGGCCCGCGAATGTCGCTCAGGACGGAGAATGTTTCTCCCAATCCGGTCGGGCCGAAGTTCACGCGGGTATCGAAGCCGACCCATCCTGCTTCGGGCTGGCGGAAGAAGTGCACGGTGAGATCCACATTGGCGAAGAACACGCTGCCGGGGTGTTCGCGAACGACCAGTCCGTTGGCGGTATCGACCAGCTTCAGGAAACCCGCGACAGGGGGATCGGCTTCGCCCTCCACCAGTGGGCAGCGCGTGCGAATCCAACTGAGTCCGCGGCCCGGCCGGGTGTCCACGTCCTGACGCGCCTCCAGCGAGCCGATGTAGCCGCCGCCCCAGACCGACGAAAACGCCAGCGGGCGCATGGCATCGGGCGGTGGCAATTGCGTCCACTCGATGCCTTGCACTTGCGTCGTCTCCGTGGCCGCGAGGCGCCAAACACGGGCACGGATGCTCGTGCGGTCGCCATGCCGCATGCTGGCTTCGACCAGCTCGATGGATCGCCCCGGCCGCACCACCTCGACATTGATGGTGAATTCGCCGGAATGAATAACGCCCAGCACGTCGAAGGACGCCCGCGACACCAATTTCTCACTCGGCAACTGACGCTCCACCTCCGCCAATACCAGGCCGGAAGCCGGCGCCAAGTGCTGTTCACCGGGCTGCCAAGCACCTTGCGAATGCAAGGTGGAGACGAACCGATTTGCGCCCAAGCGGACATAGAACGCGTTCGGATACGTCTCGCCGGCGTGGCCGAGGTGGAGATTTGTGGCAACAGGCATCGGTCCAGTTTACCGCCACTGCGACCTGATTC
>JGI24741J21665_1000438_pt1 | contig 12587 bp, 10 predicted proteins | sample KBSCornC7_FD_21665 | JGI IMG/M metagenome (IMG submission 21665) | reverse complement strand
GCGCTGGTCCCTAAATTGTACCTGCTCAACGCATTCAACGCAGGGAAATCCAGCGGAAAGGAAGTAATGATTCTGCAGCTTGAACAGATTGCACTGAATTATTCTAAAACTCCTGAAGGGATAAGAGCTAAAGAAATGCTGATTTATCTGAAAAGCGACCTCAGCTTCCAGGCAACGGATAATAAAGGAAATGCTGTCCCACAACAACCCTCAGGAACACCTGTACAACCTAATACCCAGAACACCGGAGTTCCGCAAATGAATAATGGAAAAATACAGAAGCTGGAAAATATCAGTACGCAAACTCTGGACCCTACTCCACAGCAGGCAAATCCTAACCAGCAGCAGCAAAAAAATAAAAAATCAACAGAAACCAAACCAGCGTCAAAGGTACCGCCAAGACCTCAATAAAATAAAAAGCGAAGATCTGCTCTTCGCTTTTTTATTTTTATATAAATGTTTATTGTCTGGTACAATCTTACGATTTCTTTTTCTTTACCCCATGGAAATCTTTGAGATAGAAAGGCTCAAAATAAGCCATATCTTCAAATTCTTTATTTTCTATTTTTTCCAATGTCTTTCTGATAAGATATTGTGCAGAAGGATAAACATCCTCGTTAAAAACGGCATCAGGAAGATTCAGTATCTCTTTTGCCTTCTTAGCCCCATCTCCTATAAACAATACTTTTTTATCTCTGAATTCTTCAAAAGAAGTCTCATCCAAAATTTTAGCTTCTGTCTCAGATAGTTCTTTTCCCGTATTACCGTCATAAGCGGCCGTATACACCTCCATTCTTCTTGCATCAATCAAAGGTATTATAAAGTCATAGTTATCGCCTAAAAAAGGCTCTATCATGCTTTCAAGAGAATTCACGGCAATCAAAGGAACTCTAAGACCATAGCAGAATCCTTTTGCAGAAGCTGCGCCAATCCTTAACCCTGTATAAGATCCGGGACCTTTCCCTAAAGAAACAGCTTCAATATCTTTAAGAGCAATACCTGCACCTTCCAACGCCCATTCTACATAGGTATGAAGGCTTTCAGACTGTTTATAATTTTCGGAAACTTCTTCACACACGCACAGTAGTTTTTCATTGTCTGATACTGCTACCGAACAGTTTTTGGATGATGTTTCCAGATATAGAATTTTCATTTTCTTGTTTTAAGCTAAACAACGATCTTGCTTTTGCAACATTGCTTTAATATTCTGCAAATTTAATCCATTATTTTGACTATTTTCTATAAATAGTTCTCGGTTCTGCCTGAGCACTCGGGTAGATTGTCATATCTGAAATGGTAACGTGTTTCGGAGCATTTATACAATAAGCAATGGCATCAGCAATATCTTCTGCTTTCAGGGCATCATAGCCTGCATACACCGTTGAAGCTTTCTCGCTGTCTCCTTTGAATCTTACCAAAGAAAAATCGGTTTCTACAGCTCCCGGCTGAATATTGGTTACTTTGATTCCAAATTCGGTAAGTTCCAGTCTCATTCCTTCTGAAATAACGTCTACTGCTTTCTTCGTTGCACAATACACTACTCCATTTGCATAAGTCTGCCTTGCCGCCACAGAACTGATGTTTACTATATGACCTAAATTTTTAGTTTTCATATTTGGAATGATCATTTTAGAAACATAGAGTAGTCCTTTTACATTTCCGTCAATCATAGAATCCCAGTCATCAGTCTTGCCAGCTGAAAGAGGATCTAATCCATGAGCATTTCCAGCATTATTGATCAGAACATCAATCTCTTTCCAGTTTTCAGGAAGTGAATTAATGGATGCTTCTACTTCTTTGAGATCCCTCACATCAAACAACAAACTAAATACTTCGGTATATTGAGATAGCTCTGATTTTACAGTTTCCAATACTTCGCTTCTTCTTCCGCAGATAATGATTCTGTTTCCCTGTTTTGCAAGAAGCTCTGCAGTGGCCTTACCTATACCGGAAGTAGCTCCGGTGATTAATATTGTCTTCATAATTTTTTTATATTCTTAAATAATATGTTTTGCTCCCTGTATCCCTCCATTTCCAAATGACCAATCTTCCTGTCCGTTATTTTCAGTTAATACAATAATGATATTATTTTTTGTAATTGTGGTTGATTCTGCTATTTTTTCAGCGATAGAAGCATAAAGCCTTTTTTTCTTTTCAAAGGTTCTTCCTTTGCCTGCAATAATCTGTATATAGACTATTTCTTCTGTATGTGGGATCTCAAGATAACTTTTGGGAAATTTAATCTGGTGTGAATCTAATTCTTCAATAACATGAAAATAATCATCAGCAGGGATATTAAATTCATTGATCAAACTCTGGTGAACAGAGATAGAAATTTGATCTTTTACTTCTTGTCTCAGCGTTTTAGGTAAGCTAATTCTTACAAAAGGCATATAGTAAGTTTTTAGATTAATAATTATTCTATATTCAAAGATAGAAAAGATATAACTAGTTGGCATCAAATGCTTCAAAAGCATTTGTAATATGGTCAATAATTAAGGTTTTATTTTCATCAGGAAGAACGGAGATAATATCAAATCTGACTTCGTTATCTTTATTAAACTCTTCTAGATAATGATTGGCTGCAGAAACAATTGATTTTATTTTTGTTTTGGTTACAGCTTCCTGGGGGAGCATAAATGCATCAGTAGATCTTGCTTTCACTTCCACAATGATAATCAGATGATCTTTTTCAGCAATAATGTCAATCTCCGCTTTTTGAAAACGGAAGTTTCTCGCAAGAATTTTGCAGCCTTTTTTCTGAAGATAATGGGCTGCCATATCTTCTGCTATTTTTCCAAAATCGTTATGATCAGCCATATTTTGTATTTAAGAGTTTGAAGATAGGAGAGTAGTTGTCTTTTTAAAATTCGAGCTTTACTTTAGTTCCAACCTTCATTTTAACATTACCACCGATTAAAAGTGGTCGGTTATCTTTAATATGTCCATTCGGGAAAGCAAATACTACCGGGAATTTATATTTTGAAATTCTGTCAGAGATAAGTTTATAAGCAAATTCATCAAAGCTTTCTTCATAGCTTTTATTTTCTTTTTCGTCTCCCATATTGGTCATCCCGCCAACGATAAGACCTTTGATCTTACTGAAGACTCCTGCCAGCTCCAGACTCATAATCATGCGGTCCAGTGCATAGAAGTTTTCTCCGATATCTTCGATAAACAAGATCTTGTCTTTAAAGTAGAAAGAATACTTAGTTCCTAAAAGGGCATAAATAAGGGCTAAATTACCTCCAACCAATTCTCCTTCAATATTCCCTTCTTTATTGAATTGATTTGATTCAAGGTTATATTTTGGCATTTTTCCTTTTAAAATATCGAAGATCAGATCATAGCTGCCATCGGTAACTCCAAAACTTGATGTCTTAATGGTTTGCCCATGAATGGACACAAAACCTTTTTTCAACAGATAGCTTTGTATAACCGTGTTATCAGAATACCCGATATACCATTTCGGATTTTCTGTAAAACCTTTCATTTTCAGATGCTGAACCAGGTGCTGGCATCCATAACCTCCTCTGGAAGCCCATACCGCTCTGATTTCTGTATCGTTTAAAGCCCAGTTGATATCTTTTATTCTTTCCTGTTCTGTTCCGGCATAATTGTATCCGTTTGAAAATTTAGTGAAGAGATGTTCTCCGAGAACGGGTTCAAAACCTCTACTTTTAATCATTTCTATTCCCTTTTCCAATTGGGTGGCATCTACTGCTCCAGCAGGGGAAATAACAGCTATTTTGTCTCCTTTTTTAAGAGACTTTGGAAAGATCATTTTTTTCATTTTGTTTTTTGATATTTTACTTCTTTCTTTTCTGCTTCCTCCAGCTGTCTTTCAAACTGATTGAACTTTTTGAAACTTTGCAGAAAGATGAAGAAACTGAAAATAATAAGAATACAGCCAACAACTCTTCTGATTTGGTTGGCCAGTTTTTGTGTTAATTTATCATGAAACTGCTTGGCAAGAAATATCTTGGCAAGATCTATTGAAAGGTAAGTGGCCAGTACTATCCCTATGTATAAAATAAAACTGCTGGTGTCCGGATATTGATTCCTTACGGAAATTACCGTTACCAGCCAGAAAAGGATGACTCCAACATTGAGAAGATTAAAGAAAAAGCCATTAAAAAATGTTTTAATATAATTTTGGCCAATGATCTTTTCTTCGCCGGGCAAATGCATTTTGGTTTTGGTAACCAGCATTACAATTCCATAAATGAAAATAAGAATAGAGGTGATTCTGTAAAATCCGGGATGCTTATCAATTAACGAAACAATATCCGTACTGGCATAATAAGCCGCTACAATGCATAATAAATCTGCTGTAATCACACCAAGATCTAGTGACAATGCATGCTTTGGGCCTCTGGAAAAGCTGGTTTCAATTAAAAGGAAGAAGATAGGTCCTATAAAAACCAGGCTCAGCATAAATCCTAATATGATGGCAGATAGTACAAGTTCTAGCATTAAGTGGTATTTTAAAATGAAAATAAATTCATTTCGTTTTATACAAAGTTATACTTTATGATTTAATTATTCAATAAAGTTGTGATATATCAAGTGGATTTTAAGGAGAGTTTAATGTAAAATTTTTAAGAAAATAGGAGAGGAGAGTATATTCAAAAGCTTTTGCTTAAAAAAATAAAAGGCTGAATGTTCATTAACATTTCAACCTTTCTATAATTTATCTACAGTCTTATTTTAAGACATGTTTCTTACTTCACAATCTGAAAGTCAAGCTGCTTCTGAATAAGATTTGCTTTTACCACTTTGATCTGAACTTCATCTCCCAACTGATACTTGTTTCCGTGTCTTATTCCGTATACCGCATGGGTTTTTGCATCATACATATATGAATCATCCACAAGATCTCTAAGTTTGATCAGACCTTCAGCACCATTTTCAGGAATTTCAACCCAGAAACCGAATTCTGCCACTCCGGAAATCACTCCTCTGAAAGTTTCTCCCAAGTGTTTTTCCATGAATTTCACCTGCATAAACTTGATAGAGTCTCTTTCCGCATCTGCTGCCAGTCTTTCCATAGCGCTGCAGTGTTTTGCTTTGTCTTCAAGCTCTCCTCTGTTTGGAGATTTTCCCCCATCCAGATAATGCTGAAGAAGACGGTGTGCAAGTAAATCCGGGTAACGACGGATAGGAGAGGTAAAGTGGCTGTAATACTCGAAACCAAGACCATAGTGGCCAATTGGTTCTGTAGAATATACCGCTTTGCTCATACTTCTCATCGCAAGGGTTTCAATCATATTCTCTTCGCCTTTTCCTTTTACATCATGAAGAAGTTTATTCAAAGATTCTGCAACCTTTTTGGTGTTGGCAAGATTCATTTTATATCCGAAAGTAGCCACAAAATCTCTTAAAGATTCCAGTTTTGCCGGATCCGGATCATCGTGAACCCTGTAAATAAATGTATTGTTGGTGATTTCACCTTTTCTACTCAGAGATACATATTCAGATACTTTTTTATTGGCCAAGAGCATGAATTCTTCGATCAGGTGATTGGAATCCTTACTAATTTTAAAGTAAACTCCAATCGGTTCATTATTTTCATCCAGATTGAATCTTACTTCACTTCTGTCAAAAGTAATAGCTCCTCTTCTTATACGTTCATGACGCATAATCTTTGCCAGCCTGTCAAGAGTATTAATCTCTTCTGCCAGATCTCCTTGGCCGCTTTCTATACGTTCCTGAGCCTCTTCATACGTAAACCTTCTGTCTGAATGAATCACTGTTCTTCCAAACCACTGTTTCTGAATTTCAGCCTCGTCATTCAGTTCAAAAACTGCAGAAAAAGTATACTTATCTTCGTGAGGACGAAGGGAACAAACATCATTACTTAAAACTTCCGGCAGCATCGGAACAACTCTGTCAACAAGATATACCGAAGTAGCTCTCTTATACGCTTCATCATCAAGAATAGTTCCGGGAACTACATAATGAGATACGTCAGCAATGTGAACACCGATTTCCCAGTTTCCGTTTTCCAGCTTTCTAATGGATAAAGCATCATCAAAATCTTTCGCATCTTTCGGGTCAATCGTAAATGTACAGATATCACGCATATCCCAACGTTTTGCAGCTTCTTCATCCGTAATACTTCTGTCTATTTTATCTGCATCTGCTTCTACTTCTGATGGAAACTCATAAGGCAGACCATATTCTGCAAGGATAGAGTGGATTTCCGTTTCATGTTCTCCCGGAGCACCCAGCACCTGGATAATTTCTCCTTCAGGATTTTTATCTCCCGGTCTCCATTCTGTCATTTTTACGATAACTTTATCTCCATCTTCAGCATTGTTGAATTTTCCCTTCGGAATAAAGATATCTGTATTGATTGATTTTTTATCACAAACAACAAACCCAAATTCTTTATGAGCCACCTTCTGAAATGTTCCTACAAATTCAGTTCTGTTACGCTCCAAAACTTCCAGAACAGAGCCTTCAAGTTTCTTTCCTTTATAATGATAAGTTATAATTAGGACCTTATCTCCCTGCAGGGCATCCTTCACATTTTTCGCATGAACGAAGACATCATCTTCCAAACCTTCCACACTTACGTAAGCATTTCCACTTTGATTGAAGTCAATAATTCCGGTAAGCGTTCCTGCTATTTTCAGGTTCACTATATATTTTCCTTTTTCTACTTCTTTGATTTTTTCAGAGCCCTGAAGTTTATGCAGAGCCTGGATTACAAGTTCCCTTTGTCTTGGATTTTTGTAATCTATTCCGTCAGCAATCTGCTTGTAATTATAAATTTTAGATGAATTCGCATTCATAAAACGGAGAATCAGTCTTCCGATCTCCATCATTTTTAAATCATTTTTATGACTTATATATTTTCTTTTTTTTGGCATTTTAAATTTCTTTTAATTGTTTTCGTCTTATCTCAAGTAAGACCTTTTTCTAAATCTTCCTTATTCGTTCCTTTATATAAGGTCATTCAATTTCATCATTGGAATCTTTCCGTACATCATCAGAAATTATCTTTCAGTTTACTAAGAACGGGAGCTTTAGTTTTGTATAAATTTAATACAATTCTCGAGAAGAAAAGAGAAAAACCTTCTATTAAATATGTTTCAAATATAAGAAAGGCTTTGGAGAATAATAGAGTGTAATTTCTATTGGACACTGCAAATGTACAAATAAAAAATAAATAAGGCTTGTAATATGATTTACAAGCCTTAGTATATTTTAGCAAACTGCAATTTTATCAACTCTGTTCTGGTGTCTCCCACCTTCGAAGTCTGTTGAAAGAAATCTGTCTACAATCTCAATCGCCAGTTCCTTTGATATAAATCTTGCAGGCATTGAAATCATATTGGCATCATTATGCTGTCTTGCCAGTGTTGCAATCTCCGGCATCCAGCAAAGTGCGCATCTTATTTTCTGATGTTTGTTCGCAGTGATCTGAACTCCGTTTCCGCTTCCACAGATCAGAATTCCTAGCTCATTTTCTCCATTTTCCACAGAGGTTGCAGCAGGGTGTACAAAGTCCGGATAATCCACACTGTTTGTGGAAAACGTTCCAAAATCCTGAACTTCAAATTGTTCTGAAAGATAGTTCTTAACAATCTCCTTATATTCATAGCCTGCATGGTCCGCTGCAATAGCAATTTTTCTTTTCATAATACTCTTATTAAGCTTTATTAGATTCTATTTCCATACAAAGGTAAGAATAATAACAATTCGTGTTAGTAAACCCTGAGTTAATTGTTAAGAGGTATGTTAATAACTGTGGAAAACTTTTATCAACTTTCTATTTTTAAAGACCAATTTATTTCGTAATGGAAAATCTTTCCGTAAAATTTTACCACAACTTTCCAGATCTTTTCTCAAGCTATCCCCAGATTTCTCCATAATAAAATAACTAATAATTGATTCTTCCCAAAGTTACCAACATTTGTTAATAAGTATGTGAAATAGCGGGTTTACAAGGATTTATATTGTGAGTTAAATATGAATTGAATAAAAGTTGAGTGTTACCAACTTTTAGCCTAAAACTTATCCCCGAAACTAACAACACTCAACAACAACTACATTATTTCTTTTTTTTAAAGAGAAAAAATTGTTGATTAATGGGTGATTGGGTTCGGGGAAAGTTTTTGAAAACTTTTATTTTAATCAATCTGTTGAAAAAGTTTAAAACCTTACATTTGTGAAACGAAAATTCAATGAGATTTATGAAATTGTCTTTGCAGGATTTACGGAAAAGCAAACCGGGATCTGGACACAGGAGTTTCATTTGACTCAGAAAAAAATAAATCTACTTATGAAAACAATCAATGATTTCAATTTTAAAGACAAGAAAGCTCTGGTAAGAGTGGACTTCAATGTTCCTCAGGACGATCAGCTGAAGGTGACAGACAATACAAGAATTGTTGCTGTGAAACCAACAGTGGAGAAGATCCTTAATGATGGTGGTTCGGTCATTTTAATAACACACCTTGGAAGACCTAAGGGAGAGGTTAAAGATGAATTTTCTCTTAAACATATTCTTGGCGAAGTTTCTGCTGTTCTTGGACAGGAGGTTAAGTTTGTTGATGAATGCATTGGGGAAAAAGCAGAGCAAGCTGCTGCTGAATTGAAACCGGGGGAGATCTTATTACTGGAAAATGTGCGTTTTCATAATGAAGAGGAAAAAGGAGATGCAGGTTTTGCTGAGAAATTTTCTAAATTAGGAGATGCTTATGTAAATGATGCATTCGGAACTGCACATAGAGCTCATGCTTCTACAGCGGTGATTGCTCAATATTTCCCATCAACTAAATATTTCGGTTTACTGATGGCTAATGAGCTTCAGGCAATCGATAAGGTATTGAAAAGCGGTGAGAGACCAGTTACGGCTATCCTTGGAGGATCTAAAGTTTCAACTAAAATTACCATTATAGAAAATATTCTTCCTGCAGTAGATAATCTGATTATTGGTGGAGGAATGGCGTTTACATTTATTAAGGCTCTTGGAGGGAAAATTGGTAATTCTTTGGTAGAAGAAGACAAACTTCCTTTAGCACTTGAGATTTTAGGGAAAGCTAAAGAACATAAAGTAAAAGTTTATCTTCCATCTGATGCTATTATCGCTGAAAGTTTTAGTAATGATGTGGAGAGAAAAGAAGCTGACATCTACGCAATCCCTGAAGGATGGATGGGACTTGATGCTGGCCACAAATCCAGAGATCAATTTAATGATGTTTTATTAAATTCAAGAACTATTCTTTGGAATGGACCGATTGGAGTTTTTGAAATGTCAAATTTTGCTGGTGGAACTGTTGCATTGGGTGAGAGTATTGCTGAGGCAACAAGATTAGGAGCCTTTTCTTTAGTTGGAGGAGGAGACAGTGTTGCGTTCGTTAAGCAATTCGGATATGCTGATCAGGTAAGTTATGTTTCAACCGGTGGTGGAGCGATGCTTGAAAGCCTTGAAGGACTTGAATTACCAGGTGTAGCTGCAATCAATAATTAATACAAAAGAATAAATATTTCGAAGCCTGCTAATATAATTAGCAGGCTTTTTTTATTTCTAAAATTGTAAGAAAATCCTTTATTAGTCGAAGTTTTTAAAGGGTTTTAGATATAACCTGTGGTTATATTGGTTTTGGTTTAATTCTTTTTCAGTTACTTAGGTTTTTCGGAAAGTTTTTGCGTAGGTTTTCTATTCAAAAATTGAAAAATTTGAGAGGTTTAATTCTTATTATATGCTTTGATTTTTGTGCTAAATGACTATATTTTTTTTGCAATAAAATAAGAAATCAAGCTAGTTTTTTTCTTTAATTGGTTCACATATTTTAATAAAAAAGATAATAAAATAATATAGTGAGAAATAAAATTTCTAAAAGATATGAAGGTATTTTATGATGATTATTTCTTGATCGAGATGAGACGCTGTAAATTTTTTGAATTATATCTTTAAGATTTAATTTAGGAACTCCCGAATTCTTTTGGAATTTGATTTTATATGATACTTAATATCTAATTTTTTGACCTTTACACAGATTTTATATTATTAAGCATAATTTTTGAGTGAATTTTTATATTTTATTTATTTCACATAATTGTGATAGTATTGTATGTGATTGTATATCAATAATTAAACTATTTTATAATACTGAATTATATAGTCTTTTCATTTGATATTATAGCTGATGATTAGAAATTACTCATTTAATACTATAAAAAAGAAGCAATCAATTTTTTATAAAGCACTTTTATTAAAATTTTTAGAATTGACCTATTTTCTATTTCTGGATTAATAATTTTTTTTTCTATCGCTTTACATTTATAAGCATTATCAATTATTAATTTTTAAATTTCTTCTTATTGTAATTTTCAGTTTTCATTATTTCTTCGAAAATTATATTTTAAAAATCTTTTTCAATTTTTTTGATATTGATAGGAGGGAGTAGGGGAGTTATAAATTCCATCTATTATTTTTTTTTTGATTTATAATGAAATTATTTTGCTTACAATAGATTTTACACTTTTGAATTTAATGAGAAAAATATTTACCAATAATGTAAAATTTAGAATTTTTGAAAAAATCCCTGAAAATTGACCTCTATAATCACTTCTAAAATTAAAAAACTATTTTTTTCTGGGTATTTATACCTTTTTCTATTTTTACGGTAAATTAGTGGCTTTTATGAAGGAATTTATCATCTTAATCAATTTTTTTTGTTTTTATACCAGTTTTGAGGTAGATATTGAAAACAGATTTAAATGTTCAAGGAAAACTTTAGGTAATGAATAAGAAAAATACTTATTCCCTTTTTATACTGTTTTTAAAAATGGAGTAGGGGAGATTAGTTCTGAAAAATAAAACAAGGATGTTAAATTTTTATAAGATTGAGTAAATTTTGAAGATCTTCTTCATCAGAAAAAAATAAAACTCAGGAGAAAAAATCCTGAGTTTTTGTTTTTAAAGCTGAAAAATGCTGAAAATTGACCTTCAGAAATGGGTCAAAAATCAATTTTCTATCTTTTTTCGATAATGTATATCAAACTTGAAAATTCGTTTGAAAATAATGCCTTTATGTTCGAAATCGTTCCATACACCACAGCTTTTATCCAAAATAGGGGTGATTTTTTGTATTTTTCGCTTAACATGGAAATGTAATAAGAATCTAATACTAAAGGTTTAATTTTTCTCATTTTCCAGTCTGGTTTTTTTGAAATCAGATTTTCCATTCCATTTTTTGAAAAATGATAAATGTGCCTCGGTACATCATAAGCTGCCCAATATTCTTTATAATGTTTTGCATCGTATGAAGTAGGGTTGGGAACAGCGATGATAAGAATTCCTTTTTCTTTTAATTTCCCGTGAAAAGTATTAAGCATTTCATCCTGATTCTCTATATGTTCAAACACATGCCATAGTGTAATAGCATCTAAGCTGTTTTCTTCAATTGTATTGATATTATCCAATATGGAAGCTTTTGTAATTTTTCCTTGTGCTGCTTTTCTCGCATCTGCATCAGGTTCAAAACCAAAAGTCTCAAAATCATTTTCTATAAATTTAACAAACTCTCCGGCACCGCATCCATAATCAAGAACTTTTGATCCTTTTTTTATTCTGTCTACCAATACATTTTTTTTGTATTGAAGATTGAAAGACTGAAGAAATTTGTATAGCTTTTCTTTCAGACTTCCGGAATCCTGATGATGAGAAATATAATCTTCACTTTCATAATATCTGGAAATATTGGATGGAATAGGAGTGGTCTTGAAGACCCCTTTGGTTTCTGTCTCTTTAATTTCAAAAATTTCCTGTGAAAGAAAATGATCTTTTATTTTCATTGAAATCGTTATCTTTTATATTGTAAAAAAAATTAAGATATTTTGAGCTTGATATGCTCATAAATACCTTAATTTTTGTTTTATTTTTTTAATGTTTCACGTGAAACATATCTTTTTAACGTCCTAAATAGACTAGTAAAACGTTTATATCGGCTGGAGAAACGCCACTTATTCTTCCTGCTTGTGCAATAGTCTTCGGACGTACGTTAGACATCTTCTGTTTTGCTTCTGCGGAAAGGCTGCTTAGCTTTGTATAATCAAAATCCTCAGGAATTTTAATGTTTTCCAGACGGTTCAGTTTGGCTACATTTTCTTTTTCTTTCTCAATATATCCTTTATACTTAATATTGATCTCTGCCTGTTCTCTTACTTCATCGTTGTATTGACTTGAAACTTCTTTAATGAAATCAATTTCATCCAGTTTTCCTAAGGTCATATGAGGTCTGGTAAGAATTTGTGCTGCTCTGTACGCCTGATCTACAGGATTACTTTCTATAGATTCAAGAACTGGATTGATAATACCTGGTTTTAAAGAAGTTTCGCGAAGAAACTCTTCAAGTGCTTGGCTTTCAGATACTTTAGTTTCCATTTTTCTTAATCTATCTTCTTTTGCCAATCCCAACTGGTAAGCTTTTTCGGTTAGCCTGATATCTGCATTATCTTGTCTTAAAAGAAGTCTGTATTCGGCACGTGAAGTAAACATTCTGTAAGGTTCTTCAGTTCCTTTGGTAATAAGATCATCTATTAAAACTCCGATATATGCTTCGTCTCTG
>JGI24741J21665_1000433_pt1 | contig 12633 bp, 11 predicted proteins | sample KBSCornC7_FD_21665 | JGI IMG/M metagenome (IMG submission 21665) | reverse complement strand
TGGAACTGTGATGCTGAAATTGCCCGCCTGCAGCAGGCCGAGGCCGAAGGCCTGAACGTTATCCGTTTAGGCTACGTTGACGATACCACCCGTTTTACGCTGTTCCAGGCCGCCAGCCTGTTTGTTTCCAGCAGCAGCTACGAAGGCTTTGGCATGCCGCTTTTGGAAGCCATGAGTTACGGCACGCCCTGTGCCGCCAGCAACATTACCGTCTACCACGAAGTTGCCGGCGATACCATCCAGTATTTCGACCAGACCGATGTTACTGACATCAGCCAAACCATCCAGCGGCTGCTGGAAGATCCCAAAGCCCTACAGCAACTTGCCCAACGGGGCAAAGCCCATGTCAGCACCTTTCAGTGGAGTGCCGTTGCAGGGGACCTCTATAAGCGCATTTGTGCTGCCATACCAGACCGGCGCTAGCTTACGCTGCTATCAAGCTTATACGGGTATAGACTTATCAACTTTGTCTTTATTTTTTGACCGGTCTGCTAGCGGCCGGCTGCTTGCGGACATACCGGCAGCCGCCAGCCCGGCTAAAATCCACCACTGGGCGGCCACCGCCTCATTACTCCAGGTATGCAGCAGCATATTAGTAAGCACATAGGCCCAGAAGCTGGCCAGTAATACCACCGACCACCTGTCATGGCGGCGCCACATTAGCTGATACAGATACGCGTTGATGGCCACAAACAAGGCCAGGCCCACCACGCCCACTTCATATCCGATCTGCACAAAGTAATTCTCGGTTAAAAAACTTCCCTTAGGGTTCTGAATAGAGGCCAATCCGGCGGTGCCCGGACCGTGCCCCCATGGCTGCCGGGCAATGCCTTCCAGGCCTTTCTTTACAAAAATCCAGTGCAGCTCGTTGGAGTCCAGCTCACTGGTATGCGCCGAACTGGTGTGTATAACGTAAGCCTGGATAAAGTGGCTGTCACGAAGCAGAATAACACTGCTAACACCTAGCAGTACTACTGCCAGCGCCACATACCAAAACCGTCTGACAAGCTGCATAAACCACTGCCGGTATTGCCACAAAAAAGCAATCACTACCGCCAGCAATAAGCCAATCCACGCACTGCGCGACTGGGTTAGTACTAAGGCCAGCAGATGTAGCAGCAAAGCACCGCTTACCAAGAGGCGTTTATTGCGGTTGTGCACCTTGATCAGCAGCACTCCCAGGGCCACCGATGGCACAATAAGGTACGCTCCCAGGGCGTTGGGCTCGCGCAAGGTCGCCATAATACGAGGGAAGAGCGGATTACTATCAATCGCAAACGACGGCATCACGCCGCGGTCCAGGCTGTAACCAAAATGCGTTAAGAAATTGTTTGGCAGCATCAGTTGCAGTACGCCCAAAGCGGCGACGATTGTGCTAATACCAAGCACCAGCTTCATGACCGAACTAAAAGCGAACTTAAATGGGTACAGTAAATAGGCTCCGAAACCTAAGAGTGCGAATAATGGTACGCGCATGTTATAGGTCAAACCCAGTATGGCAGCCCGCTTATACAGGTCTGGATACGCTATCCATAGCGCCAGATGCACAGCGCCGTAGGCTGCCGCCAGCAACAGCAATACGCGAAAAGCCCGGGTAGCCTTTCCCTGCCAAAAAACCAAACAAATAGTGAACACTACCAAAGCAAGCAGCACCACATCCTTGGCTACCTTCCACTCCTCTAGCCCCCCTGTTAACAGGCTTAGCGATTGCGACAAAAACACATGAAATGGCATATACGCCAGGAGGATCAGACAGCCAAAAAGTGGTATACGCTTTAGGATTTGCATTTCTTGGTTATAATTATAGCAAGATGCCCACTGTAAAACATATTGTCATCGATGCCCGTATCCGCCGCTCCAGTACCGGCCGATATGTGGCGAGATTGCTCGATCACCTGCAAACCATTGATACCTTTCACCGTTACACCGTTCTATTGCAGCCCGACGATGATTGGCAGCCTACCGCCGCCAACTTCCACCCTGTCCCCTGTCGCTATCCGCAATTTTCGTTCAATCCATTCAATGAAATCGGTTTTGCCACTCAGCTGACTCAGCTTAAACCCGATCTGGTGCACTTTACTATGACCCAGCAGCCCCTCACCTACTTCGGTGAGATCGTTACCACCACCCACGACCTGACAATGTTCCGCTTTGTACGCCGGGGTAAAACCTCCAAGCCATTATTTGCGCTCAAGATGTTCCTATATCGTTTCTTGATGAAATGGAGCCACATGAAGTCGGACAAGATTATTGTGCCCACCAAATACGTTGCCGCAGACTTGGCTGCCTACCAGCCCTCAACCAAGCACAAAATCGTCGTCACCTACGAAGCCGGTGACCTGCCCGAGAATGTTGGTGCCCCGCACAAACCTATCGGCATCTCCCCCAAGGATGAATTTATCATGTATCTGGGCACAGCATTTCCGCACAAGAATTTGCCGCGGTTAGTAGAAGCTTTTGAGATTCTCAAACAGAAACACCCCAAGCTCAAACTGGTACTTGTAGGTAAAAAAGAAATCCACTATAAAGAACTGGAAGATTTTATCCGGTCTAAACCCCACGCCAAAGACATTCTGGTTACCGGTTTTCTGCCCGACGAAGAGACCAAGTGGCTATACGAACATGCGCTCGCCTACGTAATTCCCAGCCTCAGCGAAGGTTGGGGCTTGCCGGCACTCGAGGCCATGGGATACGGCGCTCCCGTTGTCTCCAGCAATGCCACCTGCCTGCCCGAAGTTTATGGCGATGCCGCCCATTACTTCAACCCCGAAAACCCCAAAGACATCGCGCAAAAAGTTTCCGAAGTCATTGGCAATAAGATCCTGCGTGACCAATTGGCCCGTAATGGCCGCGCTCAGCTAAAGAAGTATTCCTGGCACACCATGGCCGAAGAAACGCTTATTGTCTACAAAGAAATTCTGGAAGAAACGATTAACGCCTAAGTAATACCGAGCTAACGAACCCGCGCAGCATAGGGGCCAGTTGGGCATGTCCCTCCTGGTAGTCCAGGCCTATAGAAGCGAAGGCATACTCAGGAATTTCGGTTTTCAGGGTAGGAACCTCTGCATCACGGGGCAAAGATCCGTAGCCGGCTACTAACATTTGCCCGGCGTCGGTTTTAGCAATATTACCGTCCATAATGTCCCGCAGGTCGGCAACATCGCCACCAAACTCGGGCTGGATACTAAACTCAAAACAACCCAGCTGTTTGGTTTCTGCCAACCGCGCAACCATCGCAGAGGGGTCAGCCAGCCGACTACCGTTACTTCTAGTCATATTGGCGTGGTTGGTGTCAAAGGCCGCCCGGCCATGCCCGGTAAACTGGACCATACTAACCAGCCGATCAGTCAGCATGGGGGTCGGCATCGTTTCGTCAAAATCGAAGAAGCGGACCAGCTCAGCGGTTGGCTGCCACTGCAACTCACCGATCTCCCGCGGCCGGTGTTCGTCGCCGATAAAATCATGATATTTTTCTTCGCGGACAGCCTGGTTGTATACAACCGTATCGCCTAAAAGCTGGCCCACAGGATGGACCACTACCGGGCGTAGTTCACCACCAAGGTACTTCTGGGTGCGGACTATCCCCGTTAGACTTTGGTTAATATGCGGCATGTCCAGCAGCGCGGCCGTCTCTAAAACAGCCTGCTTAGCCTGCAAAGGGTGGCTCAGCACCTTGGCTACACCTTTAGCAGCCACTGCAGCACGATTATCGGTACGATACGATTGTTGGAATGCTAAGATAAAATCTTCGGCCTTTTTGCCTCGCGCAATATCGAGTGCCAGGCGGTTAGCTAACGGGTATACCGCCATCCCGTCATAGCCCGTCTGCTGGACAAAATCGCGGTACTGCTCGGTACCCCAGGCTATGGCATGCCGGGGATGGAGGTTTAGCGTGTTACTTATAATTGAAAGTTGTTGGCTATTTGGATTCGTCTTCATCTTTGGTGGTATCGGACAGTACGTTGGCATCGTCTGCCAACTTAAGTACAATATGCCGATCACGGCCTTCCCCCACCGATTCGCTCGTTAGGCCGTACTCTTGAGCCAGTTTGTGCACCGTACGCCGGTCAACAGCATTCATGGGCTGCAGATCCATCGGCTGGCCGGTTTCTTTAACTTTTTTAACCCAATCTTCGGCGCGTCCACTTAAGCGTTCGGCGCGTTGTTTTTTATATTCGGCAATGTCAACATTGACCCGGATGTAGGCAAATCCCTGATTCTTCAAAGCGTTGCTAACCAGGAACTGCATGGCGCGCATGTTGTCACCACGCTGCCCAATCAAGAAGCCGTTTAAGTGCGTAGATGGTACTTCTAATTCGATTACGTCATCTTCGCTCGTGGCGTGCACCTCAGTATTGAGGCCAAAGAATGATAACAGGTCTTCTAGGTACTTCTTGGCATACTGGATGGCTTCTTCCATCGTCTACTTCCTCCGTTTTTTGCGTGCTGGTTTTTTGCTGGCCTTCTTCTTAGCTGGTCCGGAAATAACTTCGGCTTCAATGGCTTTCTTCTCACGATCGGCAGCCGCCTTTTCAACTGACGATTCCATTTCATTGGTATCCTCGCGCAGAATAAGACTCTGTTGAGCAAAGGCCACCAGCCCGCTTACCAGCCAATATAGGCTAAGTGCTGAGGGCAAATGGATAGTAAACATAAGGATCAGGGCCGGCAGCAGATACTGGGTACTGCGGGCCATAGCGGCGTTAATTTCAGATTGATCTGCTTGTTTGCCGGTCTTAGCTTCGGCCAAAATAGTCCGCAGACTACGTGCGTCTTTATCTTTAGGGGTTAGCTGCTTGCTTTGGAAATACTGGGCTATCGCCGAGCCAACCACGATCACCAGTGCCGGCCAATACACACCACGGGTTTCTAATGCCGGTCGGGTAAGGTTAATAACGTGGAATAAGGTGTTATCAAACAAATGAATGTTAGAGCCCAGCTCTTTAAGCCAGCTTAAATGCTGTAAGAAAGGATAAGCAAAATCAACCATCTGGTGCGGGTCCTTAAGGACCTTCTGCAAACCGGCATATAGACCCAGTAATATCGGAATCTGGATAATCAGTACGCCAATCTGGCCAAAAGGACTAATCCCCCGCTCTTTATAGAGCTCCAGCATCATGGCTGATTCTTTGCGCTTATCACCGGCAGAAGCTTTTTTAATACGCTTTAATTCTGGCTGAACCTTGCGCATTAACTTTACCTGATGCAGTTGCTTCTTAACCAGTGGCCACATCAGCAAACGCACAACAATGGTGAATAGAATAATTGCCAGACCAAAGTTGTGGCCAGGGATAAGTGCGTAAATAAACACTAACAGGTTAAAAATCGGTTGGACGATTAATGTTGTAAACATTCGGGGTTAGCTCTCCTTAGCTTTAACTATATCACGGCCGGGATCCTCCGGGGCGCTTTCCGCCCCTATAATCCCAGCCTTTTCCATTTTTTCTTGAATGGCGTATCGTAGCTGTTCAGCGGGCAGTTCTGCCAACTGATCACTATACACGATAAACACGATATCATACGGCGCCTCAATTCGAGGTGCCGTATGACGGACAATCTCATATATACGACGGCGGATGCGATTGCGGACAACAGCCGACTTATGAACTTTCCGGCTAACCACAACCGCCACTCGATAGGTAGAACGACGTCGATTAGCGATAAACTTCAAAGCACAGAATGGTCCGCGGATCGTCTGACCCTTCTGATACACAAAACGGAGGCTGCCGTGCCCCTGGAATCGGTGTGTAGTGTCGATCATAGGTGTGTCCGGACAGTCTCCGTCTTAGTGTGGCCTATCAGTAAGACCTATTTAACATTTAGTGCGACAAACGAGCGCGGCCCTTAGCCCGACGAGCGCGCAAAACTGCGCGGCCGGCACGGGAGGCCATACGCTTCATAAAACCGTGCACGCGGGCGCGGTGACGCTTCTTTGGTTGGTACGTTCGTTTTGGCATACTGCTTTCACTTTACCGCATCCTGGGGTACTTGGACAAATATAAACAACGCTGGTTGTTTGCTGCCCTGCCCGTTTGCGTTCCTTTAATTGCTACTTTTGGTGAAAATAACAATGTTTAACCCCCTAAGTTTAGCAAGTTTTCCACTTTTAGCCAAGTACTTTCCACAGTTTCACCAGAGATAGCCGTATCCTGTGCATAACTTAACCCCTAAAATAGAATTTCGTGCAAGATTTTATTGTAATCAATACAAACTTGTGGAAAAGTCAGCGACCTTACGCTATATTAGCTGATAGACGTGTGTCAATTGTAAATGTGAGGGTAACGAGGCAAGCCATGCAAAATAGCTTATGGCAAGCGGTTTTAGGGGAAATTGAGCTATCAATGTCCCAGGGAAATTTCATCACCTGGTTTAAAAATACCAGTGTGCTCCGCCAAGATGATGAAAGCATTGTCATTGGCGTGCCCAATGTATTTATCAAGCAGCACATCGAACGTAAGTTCAATACTCTTATTACTGACATTCTGAAGAAAAAGGGCCTTAACCTCCGCGTGGAATATAAGGCCTCGGCCACGCGCCGCCCAGCCGCCCAGGAAGAGCAGATAATTCTGACTCCAGCCCAGGCCCATCCCGCCAGTGCCCCCAAGGAAATCACCAAGACGCCGGTACGCAGCAGCGCCCTGGCCCACAATTACCGCCAAGGACTAAACGAACGTTATACCTTCGAGAATTTCATTGTCGGTTCTGGCAACGAGCTGGCTTACGCCGCCTGTCAGGCAGCCGCCACCCAGCCCGGAAAAAAGTACAATCCCCTCTTTTTATACGGTGGTGTTGGTATCGGCAAAACTCACCTTATGCAGGCTGTCGGCAACAGCATCCTGGCCGACAATCCCAATGCCCGCGTTGTCTATGTTTCCAGCGAGCAATTTCTACAGGAATTCGTTGACGCGCTTCGTTTCAAGAAAATCAGCGACTTCGTTGATTTTTACCGCGGCGCCGATGTGCTCATTGTTGACGATGTGCAGTTTATCGCCGGCAAGGAGAAGGCCCAGGAGGAATTCTTCCATACCTTTAATGCCCTGCACCAAGCCAACAAACAGATCATAATCAGCAGCGACCGCGCCCCGCGGGAAATCGCCACCCTTGAAGAGCGCCTCCGTTCACGATTTGTCTGGGGCATGAGCATTGACATGCAAACACCGGACTTTGAAACCCGCTGTGCCATCCTGCAAACCAAAGCCGCCGGCCATGATATCGAGCTCGACCGCGAAGTTACCGAGTACCTGGCCACCAACGTCCAAACCAACATCCGCGAACTAGAGGGCGCCCTTAATCAGCTGCTGGCATTTTGTGAGATGCGTGGCCTGCAGCCTGATATCAATGTTGCCAACAGCCTGCTTGGTTCGCATCAGACGCGGCCCAAACACATTAGCGCCAAGCAAATCATCGAACGTACCGCCCGGCATTTTCAAATTCCCATTGAAGACATGCTGGGGCCAAAACGCGACAAGGACATCGTTGTTCCCCGCCAAGTTGCCATGTACATGTTACGCAGCGAGCTGCACCTGAGTTTCCCCAAGATCGCCAAAGAGCTGGGGCGTAAAGACCACACCACCGCCATCCACTCAGTTGAAAAAATTGAAAAAGAGTCTCACTTTGACGCTGAACTTCGCACCGCCATTGCCGAGATAAAGGAACGCTTACATGTGTAAAAGCTGTGTACATAAGGTGCAAAGTCTGCTAAAAAAGCTCTCAGCTGTACACAAATTGTGCGCAGGCCAGTGGATTACTTGCCGGGCAGCTGTGTTAAACCACCGTTTCAACCACAGTTTACCCCACCATCCAGCCACCGCCTTTTCCACTGTTAAAACTACCTTTTTCAATCTGTTATCTGCTCAGTTATGCCCACAATCCACAGTACCTATAATAAGAACCAATAAATAAGGGAAAGAAAATTTAGGAGTATATAGTAATGAAACTGCAGGTCACCCAGGAAAACCTAAACAAAGCCCTCTCCACCGTGGCACGGGTAGCTAACGCCCGGGGTACACTACCGGTCCTTGCTAACGTTCTTATAAAAACGGTCAACGGTCGCCTAAGCATTGCTGCTACTAACCTGGACATTGCCATTACCCACTATATTGGTGCTAAGGTTAGTGACGAGGGTTCGATTACCGTCCCTGCCCGCCTTATGCAGGACTTTGTTAACAGCCTGCCGGCTGCGGTTATCGACTTAGATCTGGATGACTTCCGGCTTAATATTGCGACCGATCAGTACCAGTCGGTCATTAATGGTGTTTCGGCTGAAGAATTTCCGGTCATGCCGGCTATCGAAAATGGCACCAGCTGGACAGTTCCCGGCCCCATCCTTAAAAAGAGCTTGCAGCAGGTGGTTATGGCGGCCTCTAATGACGAGGCCCGTCCGGTACTTACCGGTATTTTACTCCATACCAATGATGGCAAGTTGTATATGGCAGCCACCGACAGCTACCGCCTGGCCGAAAAAGAGCTTGGGGAGCACAGCGAAGACATATCACTGCTTGTACCGGTTACTGCGATGCAGGATGTACTCCGCATTGTCAGCGACTTTGAAGGCGACGTCACTATCTCTAACGATGAGCAGCAAATACTCTTCCAGGTTGGTGATGTAGAGCTGGTGGCCCGTCTCATCGAAGGCCGCTACCCCGACTACCGCAAGCTTATCCCCCAGGACTTTGCTACCAAAGCTACGCTCAAGCGTGCCGATTTACTTAACGTTACTAAGGTCTCCAGCTTGTTTGCCCGTGAAAGCGCTGGCAGTATAACCATTAATGTCGACGAGACCACCCAGAGCCTGAGCATTCGTTCGGTAGCTTCCCAGCTGGGTGAAAACACCGCCAAGGCCGAAGCCAAGGTTATGGGGACCGGTTCCATCACGTTAAACTCCCGTTATCTGCTGGATGCGCTGCATGCTCTAAGCGGTGACGATGTTCTATTCGCCTTTAACGGCAAGCTGGAGCCTACGGTGATCCGTGATCCGGCTGCCGCCGATTATACCCATATTGTGATGCCTCTCAAATCATAGGCTACAATATATAGATATGATCAGTTCCATTCGCTTGCAGCATTTCCGTTCGTATACGGACGCCTTTTTTGAGCTTGATTCGGGCGTTAATATTATTGTTGGCCCCAACGCTACCGGTAAGACCAATCTGCTTGAGGCGGTGCTGGTAGTGGCTCGCGGCAGCTCATATAAAGCCAAAGATGGCGAGCTGGTCCAGTTCGGGCAGGATTGGGCGCGTCTCGATGCTGTCACCCTGTCGGGTCAGCGCATTGTAAAAATAAAGGCCGAACCTGTACCGGGCAAAAGCTTTGAGATTGACGACCAAGTGGTTACCCGTCTGCACCAAACCAAGATGCTTCCCACGGTGTTATTTGAGCCTAATCACCTACTGCTGCTTAGCGGTTCGCCAGACTTACGCCGTACGTTCCTGGATGACCTTATAGAACAAACCGAAACTGGCTTTGGTGCGGTCCGCCGTCATTACAGGCGGGTATTAGCCCAGCGTAACAGTCTGCTCAAGAAAAATCCTCCCGATATCCATGAACAATTATTCGTGTGGAATGTTCGTCTTAGTGAGCTGGGGGGTCAGATCGCTAAACGCCGCCAGGCACTAATCACGCATTTCAATGATCGCGCGCCAGAGCTATATGTGCATCTGGCCGGTCGTGATAACCGCATCGTTTTGGAGTATGCCTCACGCTTTTCGGTTGAGCATTATGAATCGCAGCTGTTGCATAAGCTGGAGTCCAGCACGGAGCTGGACATCCTCAGGGGCTTTACAGCCTATGGTCCTCACCGTGATGACCTGCAGGTTCTGATTGATGGGCATGCCGTACAGGAGAGCGCCTCACGCGGTGAAACACGCACACTGGTACTGGCTCTCAAGATACTGGAGCTGCAGATTTTAGAAGAAGCCCGTAACCAACAGCCGATTCTGCTGCTGGATGACGTCTTTAGTGAGCTTGATGCCAAACGCCGCCAGGCACTTACCCATTACGTAGAGCAATACCAAACCTTTATTACCACTACCGACGCCGACATCGTGGCGCAGTATTTCACCGCCACTAATCGCATAGAACTTGCCACCCAGCCGTAACTAACGGCCGGTTAGCGTTTCTTGGACAACTTCGTAATTAACCGTGTAATTATTGATGTCGATGCCCCTGCCGCTAAGGTAAACTCGCGCTTGCTCTTTGTATTTGGCCACCAGAGCATCTGTTTGGTCCGGAGTCACATCCGGCGCCAGAAGCAATTGGATGTGCAGCGTAATTTTGCCATCTACCGACACCGGATCAATCCGATAATCCAACGTTGCATAAGGGACATACTTTAAAACCGAATCGGCAGCCGCAGCCGGAATACGCTTTTGCTGCTCATCTAGTAATTTATTCTGTTCCTTTTTTGGTATTTTTTCGGCATTGCCCGGTGCAGCTGTAAAGGTGTACGTTAAATTGTGCAGTACCCTGCCGCCGCTATCGGTTACTTCAGGAACGGTTATAGTGTACTTTTGGTTACTGTTCAAACCGGTCAAACTGACGCTGATCTTTTTACCATCAACTTTGTAGGCACTAATAAAATCAGCTTTCTTAACCGATGTTTTACTACTGTTCAAAGCATGGTTAAAGGTAATGTCCAAGGTGTAGTCCAGGGTAGTAACTTTGGAAAGGCTTGGAGAAGTACCGGTTTGGCGGAACGGCACCAACTTCCAGGCCAGCAAACCGCCCACTAACAGCACCAGCACCACACCAAGGAGGATTAATTGCTGCCTTAGGCGAGAGGTTGGTTCTAATTTCATGATTAATGCTCCTTGCTGCTAAATTGGCTGTTCGCTGGCGCCTGTTGGTGAAACGAAGCCGCTGATGTCACTGGCCTTGTAATCTTTGGCGCTGTACTCCGAAACGTTGCTGGTATGGAAATCGTAGGTTGACTGGTTGCCGCCAATCATCTTGATAGTGTTGCCACTTACTTCGGAAACCATGTTGACGTGGCCCGCACCACCGAGGTCATGGATAACCAAGTCGCCTGGGCGTGGCACGTAACTACTGGTTGTCGGATAGAAGGTAAACTTCCCGCCTTTTTGTCCCAGCGTCTTGATGGCGCTAACAAGTCCCACTGCCCCGTTGCCGCCGGCCATTGGATAGCCGGCCTGTTTGTATATCCAGCTCACAAAGAACCCGCACCAGTTATCGTCGACACCGTAGCTGTATTTAAAGAAGTCGGTTCCCGGCTTTAGCTGTCCGGCTTTCCATATGGCAAGCTCGGCCCGGGCCAGGCAGACAGCCTTGGTGGCTACGGCCTTATTCCAGGTGTCAACACTGCTGGTTGGATTGCCAACATTAACCGTGCCGCCACTGGCCCCCTGGTCGCAGTTTACATTTGCTACTCCATTGGCACAGGTTAAGGAAACCTGCGTTGCGGCCGGTGGTGCTGTTGTAGAGCCGGTGTCGGCCGTGCCTCCTGTAGCGTAAAAGTTATAATACATCATTACAGCGTCGACATACCATTGGGCATGGTTGTAGGCAAAAATGGCATTTTGCCAGCTGGCCGGCGGTTTATCGGCCGTGGCCCCGTTGTGGGCTACGTAATTAGCCGCTCCGGCTGCACCGTCAGCAAAGTGCTGGGCGTCTTTGACGCCGTCCCCATCGCCGTCAGCGCCATAGGCTGCCCATGTACCAGGAATAAACTGGAAGGCACCCATGGTGTGGAACTCATTGGTTGGCCAGCCACTGTTGGGGTCAGGATGCTTCTTTAGGAAGGCTTGCCAGCGGTCGGCTAGAGTGCTTACGTCACTATGGGTAAAGTTCTCTTCGGTAAACAGCGCCGCAATCAGCGCCGGGGCCACTTTAAACTGGTTAGCACCCTTGGTCATCATCCCGTTGTAGGGTTCGGGTATGATTTTTGGCAAAGTACCCGGAGGAGTATCGCCACCGCCAGCACAAGAGGCATCGTCGTAGTCAACATAACCCAGACCTTCACTGAACAGCTTTCGCTGTTCCGGTTTAAGCGCGTCAGCGGAAACGACCGGCTGAGCGGCCACAAACGTCAGTACAACCAGCGATAAACCGCAAAGAATTCTTTGTAAGATGGTTCGTGTACGCATGCTAGTTTTTCCTCACATCGATATGAAGGTGGTCACAGCTGTCAGCAAAATAGCTGACACCATCGCGTTTTGGCGGTAGATTGGAACCGAAACATTCCGCAGTGTACTGTCCCATACCACCCTCTTTCTCGGGGAAAAGATTAGCCACTGCCTGATAGAATTCTTTACCCAGGGCCATCTGTTCGGCATTAAGCTCTTTCCAGTGCAGTGTGGCGCCGGTACTGACATTCCCTTTAGCCACCCCGTTAATGTCCACGGCATTACCCAGCGGGTGCTGTCCGTCGGTACATTTGTCGATTGACTCGTGGCCGGCACCAAATACGCCGATGGTAATGGTGTACGTTTTCATCAGGCTTACCAGTACGCCGAGCAGGTCGGGATTAATAGCCAGCTCTTTACAGGTTGTGGTTTGGGTGCCCTTGTCGGCAATCTCCTTGAGTTTTTTACCGTTGAACCCGTCATTACCACCCTGGAATTTAACATGGCCATCCGGTTTTTGGGCTTCATCCCACAGCTGCTTGGCAAGTGACTT
>JGI24741J21665_1000430_pt1 | contig 12686 bp, 12 predicted proteins | sample KBSCornC7_FD_21665 | JGI IMG/M metagenome (IMG submission 21665) | reverse complement strand
GGTGCTGGCTGGCTGCGAGCCATTAATCCGTTTTGCTGGATTGATAATGTTCTGCCGTTTACCGATCAGCAGTTCATATGGTTTGTGCCAATGCTGCTGCTTGTCGTGCTGCTCCTGGGGCTGGCAGTACTGCTCTCGGGGCAACGGGATCTATCGGCCAGCCATATCCGGCAGCGTCAAGCCACACCAGCCCATCTGCGTTTGCTAAAGCATCAGTTTGGCTTGTCGCTGCGCTTATCGCGGGTCCAAAGCCTCAGCTGGCTGGCCGGCCTTACGCTGCTGGCCGGTATGTTTGGCTTTTTGGCTAAAACGGCGGCCAGTGCCTTCGAGGTTTCGGGGTCACTAACCCAGGCACTTGGTAAAATCACGCAGCAGGCTGCTGAAACCAACAGTATGAAAATTTTCCTGGGCCTGGCTTTCTTTATGCTGTGTGTCTTTACTATGCTGCTTATCAGCGGCACCGTTAACGCCATCCGCAACGAAGAGGCGCAAGGTACGTTGGAAACCATAGCCGTGCAGCCGGTCAGTCGGATACGCTGGCTGGCTGGACGGCTGGCTATTGTTATCGGGCTTATCGTGCTGGCTGGTGGAATCAGCGGTTTGGTAACCGGTATTGCGCTGAGCTTGCAGCACAGCGCAATACCTTTCGGCGATTTTCTTAGGGGCGGTCTGAATATCATGGCGCCGGCCTTATTCGTCGCTGGCTGCGGATTAGCAGCTTTTGGCTGGCAGCCGCGGCTGACCTCCGCGGTGTTATACGGGGTTATCAGTTGGAGCTTCTTATTAGAAATCCTGGGCTCGATACTTAACCTTAACCACTGGCTTCTGGATACCTCGCTTCTGCACCATCTGGCTGCCGTGCCGGCAGTTGCGCCGGTTTGGCAAACCAGCATAAACATGGCCGCCTGCGGCCTGCTGCTGATGGCCGTTGGTGCATGGAGATTTGTCCGCCGCGATCTACAGAACGAATAGCTTCTCCAACAGGCGTTCAGCCGGGTCGCTAAAAGAGCAGGTCTTCAGCAGTCAACGGCTGGTGTGCCAGCTTGGTAATAATTTCGCCGGTCAGTGCATGCTCGCCTAAAGTACCAAGGTACGAATTATAGCGACTGGTGCCGTCTTTGCTGGCCGACAAAAAGCCTTCGATTTGGGTAGGGCTAAACTTGCACTGTCCGACCCTGCCGGTTACCGTGGCGTGGGCGTTAAGCGCCCGGATAGCACTGAGGCCATTACGCCGTGCATCTTTACAGTCTTTGTCACGTAAGTGCGCGGTGTCATATTTTTGCAGGTTTAAGGATTGGTTGTTGAGCTCCGCATCCTCGGGATATAACGTGGCCATCTGGTCGTACACAATAGGCAGGTCCGGCACCCAGGCCGCCCGGCGCAGGCCGACACTATATGATTGCAGCTTTCTCTCGCGGCGTTCCAGGCCAACCAGGGAAATTTCGGCACTCTTTGTCAGACGCACCAGGCCAGGGTTGGGTGTGACCTTACCGTCCAGTTCAAATACTTTGTAAATTTCGGTATGGTGACGATAGACAGGCGGCGTGGCCGGAAAGTGGTATAACGCCTCGTTCTCCAAGAGCTTACGGAAATCTTCATGAGACGAAAGATTCTGCCAATCCAGGCCGGTCATATTGTCAAACAGACGCGTAAGGTAGCGTGGTTCGTCAGTGTCGCGGCTATCACAGCGCAGAGTACCGCCGTTCGGGAACCAAAACCGGATATTGACATCATGAAGGTCGTTACCATCGTCAAACATAACCTCGCCCATAACTGCCATCGGACCGGCGGTTATACCCAAGTCCTCGATACCGTCCTTATCCATCGTACCGGCCTCGCGAAAAGCGGCGAAGGACCACCACTCGGTGGGGGATTGGTATTTTTTACCATCGGGTAATGTACTGGCAAGCGGGGCGGCAAAATAAGGTTCGAGGGCAGCGGTGTCTACATCCTGATACCCGGGAATAGCCGACGGTCCGCTTTCAAATGTTCCGGCGTATGGTGAAAATGACATGAAACTTTTATAGCATGTTTGCGGCACATTGTCTGTAGCTGACAGTGTGCTGTTATTTTGCAGCTACTTCGCGTCTGCAGCTACTTCGCGGCGCCAGCGGTTTTCTTGGATGCCTTGGTGGCGGCAGTTTTGGCTGGCGACTTTTGACCATATTTCCTGATAAAAGCTTCTACCAGTTCGCGGGCCCTACGGTCCTCAATTTGCTTCGGCGGATGCTTTTGGAAAAAGGCAGCCGGCTCGATAATGGGGCCGGAAAGCTTGTGGTCCAGGGCCAGCTTAAGGCAGCGGATAGAGTCGATAGCCACACCAGCGGAGTTTGGCGAATCTTCAACCGACAAGCGTACCTCAAGGTTCATCGGCACATCGCCAAAGTGGTTGCTCTCGATGCGCAGAAAGCATAGCTTGTTATCCTTTTGCCAGGGGACATAGTCGGAGGGCCCGACATGGATATTCTCAGGATCAATGCTTTGGCCCCGGGCTTCTATCTGCGAGCTGACCGCTTCGGTTTTGGAGATCTTTTTATACTGCAGGCGCTCGCGCTCAAGCATATTAAGAAAGTCGGTATTACCGCCGGTGTTAAGCTGGTAGGTACGCTCAACTTTCATGCCCCGATCCAAAAATAGATTGACCAACGTACGGTGGGTGATGGTTGCTCCTACCTGGGCCTTGATATCATCGCCGATAACCGGCAAACCGGCCCGCTTGAACTTGCTGGCCCACACCGGATTGGAGGCAATAAAGACCGGAATACAGTTTACAAAACCACAGCCGGCATCGATGGCCGCCTGGGCGTAAAATTCGGTAGCCTGTTGCGAACCCACCGGCAGGTAATTGATAACCGCATCAGCCTTGGCATCCTTCAAGGCCTGTACAACATCAACCGCCACCTGGCCTTCCTTCACGGGAACCAGCTCGGCCGTATACTTGTTAACGCCATCAAGACGCGGGCCGCGCAGCACCTTTACACCAAGCGGCGGCACTTCGGCAAAAACAGTCGTGTTGTTTGGTGCGGCATAAATGGCCTCGGCGACATCTTTGCCGACTTTATTGCTGTTTACGTCAAAAGCGGCTACCACTTCGATGTCATTAATATGATAACCGCCAAAATTGACATGCATGACGCCGGGGACGAAAGCATCGTCTTTGGCGTTTCGATAATAATAGATTCCTTGCACTAAAGAGGAGGCGCAGTTGCCCACTCCCACAATTGCCACACGAATTTTCTTACGTGTCATGTTGTTACCTCCATCTTGTTGACTTACGGCCTATTATTACCGGCCGTATGATAAATAACAAATATAGAATTATTATGTTACTATAAATTCAATTTATGGAAGATCGTTTGCTGAAATTTGCTCGAATCGTTGACGCCGGAAGTTTTACCCGGGCCGCACAGGTTATGCATATTTCGCAGCCAGCGCTAACAACAGCTGTTAAAAAACTCGAGAAGGAGTTGCAGGCGCCGCTGTTGTTGCGCGGTGGCCACAGCTTGCAATTGACGCCCGCCGGTCAGCTGGCTTACGCCAGTGCCGGCCAGTTATTGCATGAGACAAAAAATCTGCGCACTCAGCTGCAGCAAATCGGTAAACAAAAACCGCTGTTGCAATTAGGCATGATAGACAGCCTGGCAACTATGTTGTTTGTTACTAATGCGCTGTTACCCCAAATCGAGCACGATATGCAGTTGTCGCTTACCATCGACAACTCCGCCCGCCTCATCGAATTGGTGCAACACAACGAATTGGATATAGCCCTGGTAGCCCAGCCCCAGCAATTGCCGCGCAGCATCCAAACACTACCAGTGGGCGAAGAGCCGCTTGTCCTGGTGGCACATCCGGCCATACTACCGGCGGTGCAGGCGCAGATCAAACAAAAAAAGCTATCTATGGCGCTGGGGTACAATCAGCGCTCTAATACCTACCGGCTTATCGCCAGCCATTTTGCCCGGGCCGGTATCGAGTTTGAGCCGCAGTTCTTTTCCACCAGCCCGGAAATTATCCTCCAGCTGGTGCTAGCTGGCCGCGGCGCAGCCGTACTGCCCGTCCACCTGGTTAAAGAGCATCTGGAAAAGCAAAACCTGCTGTATCTGTCAGTTGGCGGCCAGCCAGTTATTAAGCGCCAGATAATCGCGCTTCGTCAGCGGGGGCGCCTGCTGCCAACAGCAACGCAAACGCTGCTATCAGCCGCCAAACAGCACCTTGACGAACTATTAGCGGTCATCGGGTAGCTGTTGCAGCTAACCGGGTAAATGTTGTAATAATCATACGGGCAGCTGTATGATATGCTTATGATTGAAAAATTTCTACCGGCTGCCGATCCTAACGATCCGCACGCCACCCGCTATTTTACTGAACGAGAATCATCAAGCGTACCGGTGCAACGGACCGCTGAAGCTGACGCCGCATCCGCGGTTGATGCGTATCCCACTGAGGGGGTTGCTCCGATTGCCTCGGCTTCAGAAGACACCAGGCAATTAACACCGGTTGAGCCACCTATAGAACAAGCAGCAGCCGATGCAGCAGCACGCATTGTAGAGCCTGCCACCGAAATTATGGAGCCGGTCACGAAGGTCATGGAGCCAGCCGCGCCAGCCGCTGCCATACCTCAGCCGGAAAGGCACGAGGCCAAAGTAGCTACCGTTGACGAAATTTTACGCGATCCCCATATTGTCCACCGCCTCGCGGTTTGGGACCAGGGATATAAAACCAGCGAGTACGACAGCGGCGAAGAAATACCAGGCATGAGCCACGACGGCATGGGCGTGATCATCAAAGCAGGCAGCCCGGCCGATCAGCTTGCCCTAGTTAAGACAACCCAAGTATCGAATATCAACGCCAAGCTGCTAGGGAAGCCCATAGGGGGTAGCCAATCGGTACAACTGCCCCGCGACGAGGCCTACGTTGTTGAACTTGTGGATGACGAGCCTGGCCATTACCGGCACTATGCATTAGTATCGTCAAACACCTTGCAGGGATCTCGGGCAAATTTTGGGTATTTTATGGATGTACCAGCAGACGAAACAGCAGTCACCGAAGCATTTGCCAAAAATCCTCACACAATGATGGATGTGCTGGCCGGGCACTTCGGCCTGGATCGCTCGAACCGGGAAAAGGTTTGGGCGCATGATGCCGCCCGGCGCGAGGCTGATCTGCGTGACATTAATCTCCGGTGGCACGAATTGCCTTACAAATTGCCTGAAGACGTTAAGATTATGAACCAGGACAGCGGCGTTATTCAGTTGTCTGCCTCTGAGCTTGGCTTTCAGCGCGAGCGTCGTTCGCCCCAGCCAACGGCACCAACGGCACCGGGACCACAGCCTGGTCACCCCGCTGGGCCCCAGCAGGCCGTACCTTACTCAGAGTTTATGAAAGGTAAGTAGCGTCAGCCGGTCTTTTCTTCAGCCAAATACGTTATACTAAGAGTAATGAGGCACTACCAAAAAACGCGAAAGCGCTGGCAGTTTTCGCCGCGTACTTACAAGCGACTGCTGTTATGGGGCAGCGGGGTGTTCGGCGTGTTTATACTGGCCAATCTTGTTTTATGGGGCGTATATCATAGCCGTACTTATCCTGGTACCAAAATTATGAACACCACCGTCGGCAGTGTAGCCTATAGCGACCTTGCCGCCAAAGCCAGCGCGCTGCACATCTTACCTGAAAAAGTTACCCTCAGCCACGGCCGCCAAGAACAGCAGGTTTCTTTAGCTGATCTAGGCATTTCCGCTGACATCCAGCGAACCGTTACCAGCGCCAACAGCGAGCGCTCCTGGCTGCCTGTGCTTAATTTCTTCAGCCCGCCCGAGTTAAAGGCACCCATTGCCGTTAATAACCAGAAGTTCTCCAGCCAAAACACGGCGCTTAGTAAGACGCTGCGGCAAAATGCCAGCGATGCCCGGCTTACCCTTGATGGCACCACTGTCGGTATCGCATCGGCCAGCGATGGTTACGAGCTTAACACCACCGCGCTAAAAACAGCCGTTACTGATGGGCTCGACCACGCCAGGGTCATAATCGCGATCCCGGTGACCATAACGCATCCAAAAGTGCAGGCCAGCGACCTTAAGGACAAAAAGAGCGATCTGGAGGCCCAGCTAAAAACCAGCATCACCTATACCTATAATGGCAAAAGCAAAAAGCTCAGCGCCAGCGAGATTGCCGCCTGGTATGCCGCTGACGAACACGGCGATTACACCCCGGTAGCCGGCAAGGTCCAGGGCTTCGTAACCGAAACGGCTTCCGGTTTCGGCATTCGACCTAAAAACAGCAGCCAGCTGGCGGCCAGCACCATACAGGCTCTGGCCAAGCATCAGGCTTATAGTGGTGCCATCGAGCAGCAAATCGCCCTCAGAACCTTTACCTACTGTACCGCCGTGAAAGGGGTTGATGCCGGCAACCTGGCTGCGCTGCGCTCTAAGGCGGCTGAATCTTTTGCCAGCAGCAAGGGCTGGTCTGTCGGTGGACTCGTCGAATTTAAAGAGGTGTCCAGCGGCTGTGATTTCACCATTTGGCTGACAGCCTCCAACCTTATGCCCAGCTTTGGCGAGATTTGTGATGCCATGTGGAGCTGCCGTATAGGGCCCAATGTGGTCATTAACTTCGACCGCTGGCAAAATGCCAGCCCCACCTGGAATGCCGCCGGTTTAAGCCTGGATACCTACCGCAACTTGGCCATTAACCACGAAACAGGCCACTGGCTGGGCTTTGAACATAGTGGCTGCCCGGGAGCAGGGCAACCGGCACCGGTTATGGAGCAACAATCCATTGACCTACAGGGCTGTACGTTCAACGCCTGGCCAACTGCTACCGAAATTGCCACCTTGCGGCGAACACTAGGCATCTAGCAGATACATTCTCAGGGCAGTCTATTGCATGCCTTACGCCACAGTGGTATTGTCGTGCTAATGACCAATGAGTCTGCCCCAAACATCGGATTATTTGGCGGTGAGCGGTACGTAGCCCCTTCCACCGGCGCGGTATTCCATGTTGCAGAAACAAACCTTGCCTTCGGGCACGGCGATGATGCCCAGCGCGCCGCTGCAGCTGTAGAGCGCGAGGAACGGGAAGAGCTGTTTTACCACGATGCCCGTGAGGCATACCGGGCAGACATCGCCTATCCGCTGGGGTATTTTGGTCTCCAGACTTGTTTTGCAAATTCCTGGGCCAGGCTATCCGATGAAGATTTTTCCACCGCCCTGAAAGAGCGCACCACGGTGGTGCGTATAACCCGCGGCAACCACACGCCGGCTGACGCCGAGGATCCCAAGGCCTTGACCGAGCTTCTGGCGGACGTCCGCCTTGAGGATGATCCGCTCCAGGTAGCCACGGCCTTATACAATATCTACCTGCAGCAGCCATACAGTGCCTACGCACCACCGAAATATCCTTTCGGTGCCTTTATCTACACAACCCGGCCCGACATTAAGGGTATACAACTTCACTTTGACAGCCCGCAGCGCGGCAGCAACCCCTTTGCCGACAGCGAATTACGCCACCGTGAGTTTGCGGCCATGCTGGAAGATATTGCCGTTAACCATCCAGACGCCCAAAAGTTTTTGGCAGGAACCTGGTTATTTAAAATTCCCGGTTTTCGTCAGCTGTTTCCGCCAGATATCCAACTTGGGCCGCCGCCGCAGCTCCGGATGGCTGGCGATTCGCTATGGGGACAATTTTTAAATAGAGACGGTGAGATACATAACCGCTTGCGCCGCATATTTACCAATAAGGTGTACGCCGCCAACACCACCAAAGACCTGCTGCAGGCTTTTCCTGCTCCTGTATTGTTTACTAACGACGACATAAGGAAATATTATGAGTATTACAAAACAGCCCGCAACGCCTGAAATGGGTGGCATTGACGCCTTTCGGACCGAGCCCTGGAACGGGGATTTTAGTCTGGACTACTATTTTGAACTGGCCGATGCTATTCAGCGGGACGGCCGCCAGTTATGCACGTTTACCCAGGCCGAACAGGTGCTCCACCAGAACCCTCAGGCACGCATCGGACTCTTGCGGCACGATATTGATGAATCGCCGGCCGATGCCTTGGCGCTGGCGCGCCTGGAAGCCGAAAGAAATTTGCCGGCGACCTACTTTGTCATACCCAATAGCGAACACTACAATATTACCGATCCGGAAGTACTGCACACGCTGGGTAGCATCGCCAACCTGCCCGGGCTAGAGGTAGGCCTGCACTACAATCCTAATTCCTGGCGCCGGCAGCATGTGATGGATGTACAAGAACTCGAAAAAGACATCCGTGAACAGGCCGATACCCTTGCCGAGGCACTGGGCAAACCAATTCGTTCGGTAGCTTTCCATATGCCCGGCAGTGACCATCCTACGTGGATGAACGGCCCCGAACGCCTGGGCGGATTGCACAATGCCTACGCCGGCGTATACATGTCACCTGCCGAGGGGGCAATGTATGCAACTGACTCAGGCGGCTCCTGGAGCTTTGGCGAGCCAAAATTGCGGGTTAAGCGGGCTTCCGAAGCCGGGGCACGAGTTTTGCAGATCCTGACCCACGCCGAGTGGTGGCTCCACTAACACCGGCTGCATAGCTAAGAGCGGGGCTCAGCTGCCGATGCGGCAACTTTTGTATACAAAGGTCTGATACGAAGAAATACCATCAGCCCCGGCAGCAACGGCAGCCAATACGTTAGGAAACGGTATAGCAGCGCCACTGCCAAGGCCGTATCGGCGTGGACACCGTAGGCGATCAGACCGCCGGTGAGGCCGGCCTCCGCTCCCACCAGGCCGCCTGGCGTCGGCGTAGCCGTAGCGGCGATCATACCGATGGTAAATACCAAAAAAGCCTGCGCCAGACTAATCGGTGCGCCAACGGCCAGGGCGCACAAGTAAAAGATAGCTACATACGTAGTGGTCAGGCACAGCGAGAACCCCAAAGCTATCGCTAAACGATGTGGCCGCTGGCGGTATTGCCAGGCGTAGCCGAATACCTCTTTGGTAATGCGATAGGCGTATTCGCGTAGCTTACGGAAAACCAGCAAATTCGCTGCCACAACCACCACGAAGCCACCGGCAACCAGCCAAACCGCCGCAGCCGACGGCAGCCTGACCTCGGCAGGGTAGGCGTTGCCGGTAACAATCAGCACAAGGGCCAAAATCAAACCGTGGCCCACCATACCCAGCAAGCTATTGGCGCCAGTGACAGTTACTGCCTGCGTTAGGCTGTGATGATTTTTGCGCAAATACTGGACGTACAGGGTTAACGTGCCCAAGCCGGCGGGCAATAGCCGGTTAGTGAAGCCACTGGCAATCTGCACCAGCATAGTAGGCCTGAAGCGCAGCGGACGTATAGCCAGCGACCAGTAAATAGCTGCCGCAAACAAGTACGTCGCCGACACCAGTACGACGGCTACAGCTACGTAGCCAGGCCGGGCGTCACCCGCCACATCAAAGCTATCTGAGAAGCTGCTTAGCCGCGGCGCGACGATATAGATAAGCAGCAGGAATATCGCCAGAGTAATTATGCGTTTTTTGGTTAAAAGAGCGGCCTTTTTGGCTGGTGGTTTATCCATATCCCTCGATTATAAACCACAAGCGTTATATGATAATAACAACGGATGCATTATATTATGAGTATGAACGGGATTTTTAGCGCTACCCAGCTCGACACTTCGATCGAGAAAACTAAGGGTGTGCTTGATCAGATTACCAGCACGTTCCTAAATGGCAAGTCTATCATGACCTTTATCATCGCCATGGCCGTGGCCATTATCCTGGGGCGAATTATTGCCGCCATTCTGCGGCGGGTAGCCCGCAGCGTCAGCCGGACAGCCGATAAGGTCCAGGACCTCAAAGAGGTCAACCGCTTACGACGGATCGAAACGTTGATTGTACTGTTTGTGGCCCTAATCCGTATGGTGCTGGTTATTATGGCCGTGTACTTCTGGTGGGTCTATGCCCATCCCAGCCAGCAGCCTTCGGCCTTGATTGGCGCCAGTGCCCTGGTGGTTATTATTGCCAGCGCCACAATCGGGCCTATCCTCCGCGACCTGGCTTACGGCGGCGTGATGATGGCTGAACACTGGTTCGGGGTCGGTGACCACATCCGCGTGGAGCCATTTGCTGACCTGCAAGGTGTTGTCGAGCGGGTCACCTTGCGCTCCACCCGTATCCGCGGCCTCAACGGTGAAATCATTTGGCTGAGCAACCAAAACATCCAGGGCGTACGCGTACTTACCAAGGGTGTCCGCACTATTGCTCTGGAGATTTTTGTCACCGATCTGGATAAAGGCCTCGACATTATCGAGGAAACCAACTTACGCCTGCCCACCGGCCCGCTTATGGTGGTGCGGCCGCTGCATATTATGTCCAAAAGCGAAGTAGGCGAAGGGCTGTGGCATATTACCGCTATCGGTGAAACCGCTCCCGGCCGCGAGTGGCTGCTGCAAGACTATGCCCGCCAAATTATGATGGAACTTGATCCCGACGATGATCCGGTCATGAAGACCGAGCCCATTGCTCATGACGCCGACAGTGATGCCGAGCGTCGTTTTGCGCGCACTGTCCAAAACGCCCGCAAATCGCCGTTGCAGCGCAAACGTCTACCACTGCCTGAATCGTTAACTAAACAGATCGAGAAACCACTGCACGGTGCCAAAAAGGCTACCCGGGCCACCAAAGCCAGCGTTAAACGCCGTCATCACCGCAAGATCCAGTAAGGCTGTTCTTTCGGTCATTAGTGATTATAAATACATCTGCGACGTAATAATCCTTACAGTGAAACCGCAGGTTTGCGGCCTATGATGAGAATGCTGGTAACAGTAAGGGGGATTCACAAATGAAAAAAATCAAAATCCTATCACATCCAACACAGATAGCCACAATCCAGTTGGACGACCTGGATAACGAGGCCGCCCGTCCAGAAGATAAACTGGCCAAAATGCAAGTCCGAAAATGGCGCAAATTGCGTCACCAGATGATGTAAAGACATTACAAAAATACTATTTGCTAAACATACTATTGCCACAGAAATTCAATGAGCCCGATCCGGGCTCATTTTTATGTATCGCTTTACGTACTCTGTTAATACTCGTTAATACTCAGCGTACTATGCCGAGACTTTAGCCAAGGCGCTGTTCATCCTCGTGCTCTTCATCGTCTTGCGCGTTAGCGCCGGAAGCCGTAGCCGTGCCGGCGTCATAGGCCTCGTGCTGATCGACGCCAGTATCGGTTTGTGGATAGTCGGCAGGGAAGTTTTTGTCAGCCTGCACATCATCTGGCGGGGCAGCCGGCGTGGCATAGTCTTGCGACATGGGCTGCTCCGGAACGTCCAAGCCATCTTGGTCGTCTTGATATTGCGTATTGTCAGGTGCGTTGTCAGCCATCACGAGCTCCTTATCTTTATATGCCTATTACAATACAATAGCCGCAACGGTGCCGTGAGATAGTTCACTTATACCCTTATACTTATAGTTATGGCTATGCTTATGACGGCCCAGCCATAAGCGTGCTATAGTACAGGCATAAATCATATACAAACTACGTCGGTAGCGCACAATATGTTATACCGTCAGATAATGTCGTAATATAGGACCCTTCATGCAACAAACCGTTAAAGCTTACTACCAGCTTGCCAAGCCAGGTATTATTTATGGCAACCTCATTGCAGCTTTGGCTGGCTTCTTTTTGGCCTCCAAAGGATCAATAAAGCCTGGGCTGCTGCTGGCCACCCTGGCCGGTATAGCTTTCGTCATTGGGGCGGCCTGTGTTTGCAATAACTACATCGATCGAGGTATCGATGCCAGAATGAATCGCACCAAAAAACGAGCTACCGTAACAGGAACTATCGCGGGACGTAATGTCATAGCCTATGCCGTAACCTTAGCAATACTTGGCTTCGCCATCCTGGCGGTATATACCAACGCAATTACCGTCATCCTTGGCGCTATTGCAGTTGTCACCTATGTCGTGCTGTATGGTATTGCCAAGCGTACAACCAGTTTAGGTACCATTGTCGGCAGTATTGCCGGAGCCTTGCCACCAGCTGGCGGCTATACGGCAGTGAGTGGCAATTTTGATGCCGGCGCAGCTCTTTTGTTTTTAGCCATCGTCTTCTGGCAAATGCCGCATTTTTACGCCATCGCCATCTACCGGCTAAAAGACTATACGGCGGCTGGCTTACCGGTGCTGCCCGTCAAGCAGGGGATCGCCGCCACCAAGCGCCAGATTATAGCCTATATCGTAGCTTTTATCATCGTATCCTCGCTTCTGACCGTGTATCACTATGCCACTGTCGGGTATCTTATTGTTATGCTGGCCCTGGGTGGTACGTGGCTGGTACGCAGCCTGCGCGGCTACGGCGGCAGCGATGCGGCCAGCTGGGCGCGCAAGCTATTTTTATTCTCGCTTATCGTGATGCTGGGGTGGTCGATAACCATCTGCATTGACTCCTTTTTCGTATAAGTTCCGTGTATACTAAGGTTATGGTTTTATTTCATGTCATTGTTGCTTTTATTAGTTTAGCGCTGACCGCCTACGTATTTATGCGGCCTTCGGTGGCACTGCTGCGTGCTTCGGCAGTACTTATTGCCGGAACATTGGCCAGCGGCACTTTCCTTGTAGCCACCAAGCCAGCACATATGTTGGAAACGTGCGTTATGGGAATTATCTTTGTAGCACTTACCACAACGGGGACTGTGGCCGCC
>JGI24741J21665_1000427_pt1 | contig 12762 bp, 1 predicted proteins | sample KBSCornC7_FD_21665 | JGI IMG/M metagenome (IMG submission 21665) | reverse complement strand
CGACGCCGGGCGGTACTACCGGGACGATCGCGGTCTTTACCGGCTCACAAACGCTGGGTGATTCGCTGTTGTCACAGAGCGGCGGCACCGTCACCGTGGGCGGTAACCTTAACCTATCGGCTGGCAGCCAGTACCGCATCAACGGCACGCAGATCTCTTCGGCTGATCTTTCTAACGATGCTAATCTCGCTAAGCTCAGCGCATCACAGACCTTCACGGGCAACACTGTTGCTTTCCAGAATGGCACGAACTCTACGAACGCTTTTAACGTCCAAAATGCCGGCGGCAACCGTATCATGACGGTGAGTACTGGTGATGGCCAGGTGGTCCTGGGGCAGGCCAGTACGCTGAGCGGTCAGCTGGTATTTATGAATGTTTCCAACGGAAACAAAGTAACGATCCAGCCGGGTTCGATAACCGCCGACCAGACACTGACGCTGCCTGATGTCAGCGGTATCATATGTACTGACTCCGGAAACTGTGCCGGTGCCGGGGCGACGCTGCAGACTGCTTACAATTTCTCGGTGGGCGGTACAACGCCGAAGATCAAGGTTAACAGTACGCTTGGCGGCCTCGATATCCAGGATGCCGATACGCCGATTGCCGCCAACCTGTTAAATATCCGTTCCAGTAATGGAGCGGGGCTCGGCTCGGTCATTTTTGGCGTAGGGAACACCGGTCAGGTAAGTTTGCAGAACTCAGCTAACTCAACTGCGGCATTCCGTCTGCTGACACAAGGCGGTACTTCGGTATTGACCGGCGATACGACGAACGGCCAAATACTGCTTGGCCAGTCTAATACGCTGGACGGAACTTTGGTATTCCGCAATGCATCGAATGCGAATACTATTACACTGACTGCGCCGGCCGCTACCACAGCCCGGAGTATCACGCTTCCCGATGCTTCCGGTGTACTGTGTCTGAGCAGCGGCAACTGTTCGGGTTCAGGCTCTTCCAATACTTTGCAGGCGGCTTACGACGCGGGCAATACGATTACTTCTACGAGTGGCCGTGATGTATCGTTCACGATGGCCGACAGCGCAACCGACAGCAACTTCCTGGTTAACCTGCAGTGTACGACCGGCTGCGGGTCTAACGGTCGTTTTGCGGTCCAGCAGGCGGGTACGGATGTCTTCTCGGTGGCACCGGTCAATGGTGCGGCTCTCTTTAGAAACACGGTTAACTCAACAACTGCTTTCCAGATTCAAAACGCTGGCGGCGGTATGACAGTACTCGGTGCTGATACGACAAACGGGCGAATCGGCATTGGCACTAATGCTCCAGCTTATACGTTAGACGTCGCTGGTGATGTTAATACCAGCACGGTCTACAAGATCGGTGGTACGACGATTTGTACATCCAGCGGCTGTACGGTGGCGTCCGGCTCTAGTTTCTATGTACAACTGCAGGGCTCAACGCCAGGTACGGCGCAAACAGGCAACTTCAATATTACAGGCAAGGGTATCGCCGGTACGCTCCAGGCCACCACGGTCTATGCCGGCACGGTTGACGCTACAACCACCGGTGGAACATTGGCAATAGGGGATGGCAATAGCGGTACGGGTGCGGTCAATATCGCCGCCGGTGCCACAACGGGCACCGTGACCATCGGCGGCTCGAGCCAGACAGGTACCATCAATCTTGGGATCTCAACATCTTCAAATACCATCAACATTGGTAGTGCGATAGGGAGCGGGAATACGCAAACAATCAATATAGGTGCGAGCGGTACTACTACTTCAAACACAAACGTGCTGCTCGGCTCATCAGGCGGCTCATCAAGTGTAACAATCCAGAGTGGTACGGGGGCTATAACGATTGGCGGCGGCACTGCGGCGCACGCTGTTGTAATTGGTAATACTCAGACAGGCTCACAGGTTTCTATCAGCTGTGGCGGTGCCTGCTCATTTGGAACGGATAACACGGCACATTCGACCCTCTTAGGGTCAACCAACAATGGTGCAACAACAACCGTTCAGGCAGGAGGCAATGTCTCTTTAACGACAGACAATGGATTGGGCGGAACCACGGTGAAGACGACAACCAATTCCGTAAGAGCATTCCAGGTCCAGAATGCCACAAGCGACCCTATCTTTGTTGCTGACACCACGACTTCGACCAATCTGCTTAAGAACACAAGTTTCGAGAATGCTTCCACTACGGGTTGGACCGGCCTGGGTACCGGCACCGTTGGCTCTTCGTTCGGTAGTGGCTATAGCGGTATATACGTTGGCGGTATGACCACGACCGCTGCGGCCGGCTCGGGTATAAAAACTAACGGTACGGCAGGCTTTGTCTCTGGCACGTCCCCAAGCAACGGTACCTACACTTTGAGCTTCTTTGCCAGGCTGAACAGCGGTACATTTACCACGCTGTCGGCCGGCTATAACCAGGGCGCCAGCGATGTTGCCTGTACCTTGAACAATACGACAGTATTAACAACGGGCTGGCAGCGGTACAGTTGTACGTTTACGGCTTCCGCGAGTGTGTCATACATATACATTAGTCAGACTGACGCTACGGCCCGAGTCATGCTTATAGACTCCATCCAACTGCAAAGCGGTTCGACGCTTACGCCATACCAGATAGGTGGTTTACAACTTAATGGTTTAATAACAACATCTGCGACATTCCAAAACGCCACCAATTCCACGACTGCTTTCCAGATTCAGAACTCCGCGGGTACCAGCAATTTGTTTATTGCTGACACTATCAATAGTCGCATCGGCATCGGTACCAGTACACCAGCTTACACGCTCGACGTTGCCGGCGATATCAACAGCTCTACGGCACTGCGGGTCGGCGGCACACAAGTTTGTACTTCGAGCGGCTGTACGCCGAACGGCAGTTTTGTGCAGCTGCAAGGTACCACACCGGGTACGCCGCAAACCGGTAACCTGAACATCTCGGGCACAGCCATTGCCGGTACCGCCTTACAGTCGCCACTGGTATACGCTAATACTGTCGATACTGTTTCGGGTACGACTACTTTGAATATCGGTACCACTAACGCCACCAGCGGCATCAGCCTGAACCAGAATGTTACCTTGGCAAGCGGTAAAACTTTAACCGTCCAAGGTACCTCCAGTTTCAAGACCGGTACCGATTCTACAACCGCACTCCAGGTAATCAACAGCGGTAATGGCAAGGTCTTTATTGTCGATACGGCTAATAATCTGGTGCGGGTTGTTACCGGCACCATCACCAATATCACGACTGCTTCCGGCACGGGTGCCTTGCAGATCGGCGCTGACAATACCGATAACCTGGCCTTTGACGATAACGAGATCATGGCTCGCAACAATGGCAGCGCCAGCGGTTTATACCTGCAAAAGCTGGGAGGAAGCTTAAATATCCAGGCTACGACTACTACCGTCAAGCCTAACTCCAACTCGACCAATGCTTTTCAGGTACAGAACGCTGCTGGTACTACCACCGCTCTGAACGTAGACACTACCAATACTCGCGTAGGTATCGGTACCGGCTCACCGAGCACTACATTTGACGTTGCGGTCAATAATACGCAGGTAACGACGCCTATGGCATTACTTGAGCAAGCTGGTACCGGCGACGCCACAATTCAGTTTAAGAACGCTTCGGCCAGCTTCTATGCCGGCATCGACACCAGTAATGCGAACTCCTTCTCAATTAACTCCTCGGCGGCTGCCGCCAACTCATCACCGGGGACGATCAGCCACGTACAATCCCGCGCGGGCACCTTCTCGGGGTCTACCACATCGGGTACTGTTGCACTCGGGTTTAGCTCGAATAACACTGCCGGAAATACCATCGTGGCTTCTATAACCTGGGATCCAACACTTTCAAGCTCGGTAAGCTGTAGTGACAGCAACGGCAACAGTTACACGGTAGCCATATCAGCCGTCGATCCTGGCAACCAGGCTGTGGCGGTTTGCTACGCTACCAATATTATCGGTGGCTCAAACACTGTTACGGCCACTTTTGGCGCCAATGTTGGCTACCGCATGATCAACATACACGAATATTCGGGAGTTATGAGTGTGAGCGCGCTTGATACGAGTGCTTCAAATATACAGGCAACCGGCACTACTGCGACCGACGGCTACACCAGTACTGCGTCGACTACATCCAATAATGGCGACCTGATCTACGGTGCACTTTTCAACACCGGGACGTCAACTACCTTTAGCGCCGGTACCGGCTTTACCGCCCGCACTAACACCTCAGGCTTTGTAACTGAAGACCTTGTCCAGAGTACGGCCGCCTCGAAAGCTGCCACCTGGACCGGTGCTGCAGCTCGAACATATATTGCTACGATGGTTGCCCTGAAGGCCTCCCTGACCTCCGGCCCGATTACTGACACTAATACAAACGCTCTCTTCACCCTGGACCAGAACGGAGCCGCTAAATTTAAGAATAGTATCAACTCTTCTACTGCCTTCCAGATACAAAACTCCGCAGCCAACCAGCTGTTTGCGGTAGACACCAATAACTCCCGGGTTATCATTGGCAGCGGCACCACAGGAAGCGCTACACCGACACTGCTGGTGCTGAACTCCGGTAGCTCGGGCAGTGATCCTACCGGTGTGGCAGGCGCGATGTATTACAATGCTAGCCTGGGCAAGTTCCGCTGTTACGAGGGTGGTGCTTGGAAGAACTGTATTACTTCCGCCGCCGACTTGGCCCGTTACCGAACAGATAATACGCAGACGCTCAGCAGCGGTGTTAATACCAAGATACTCTTCTCGCAATGGGACTCCTTGAGCAGTAACGTTAATATTTCAGCTGGTAACGATACCTTTACGCTTCTCAAATCGGGTATCTGGTCAATCACTGCCAACCTGCGCTTTACCACTGTGGCCGGTGCTTCAGGTGAGCGTTATGCTGCAATTATGGATGGTGCCGGGAGTCTGACAACCGGCAACCGCTACGCCCAGACCTCAACCTTCCCGGGAGGTGGTACGGCTGGAACTGTTTCGGTATCCACGACACGGCGTTTTAACGCCAATGACACCATATCAATATTGGGTTATCAAACTTCTGGCGCCACTGCCACTATGGATGCGACATGGTTGGGAAGTAATGTCAGCCTTACCTTCCTGGGCGATTAAATATGCTACAGCCTGCTTGATTAAGTTTTGGTAGCCTTCGTAACATGGGCTATAATCAGAAGCAATATAAGGGTCGGGGCTTCTGCATGCGTTTTTTCCAAAGCACTACTCGGTTACAAGCAACTATTAGCGGTGTTGCTTTATGTTTCGCCCTCATCATTCCCAGTACTGCAGCCGCTCAAAGCAATTCGGCAATCGCCCAGCAATTCCAGACCAGGCAAAAGGATATAACTATTGCCTCCTTGGTATCAATGGAGCAGGGTAAAACAAATAACGCCATAGAACTAAGCAGCTTTGAGCACCCCGAGCGCTTGGCGGGCGTGGTAAGCGAGAACCCTTTAATCGAACTCTCCAATGGCGAGAGTGGGGTACAGGTAGTCACCAGCGGGCTCACTAAAGTACTGGTGAGTGATATTAACGGCTCTATTATGGCAGGCGACAAACTTACAGCTTCGCCGATTGAGGGCGTCGGCATGCGAGCTACCGAAAATACAACTATCGTCGGAACGGCGCAATCGCCGCTTGCGACTATCAGGACGCAAACTATCAAAGATAAGTCCGGCAAAGACGTTAAGGTACATATCGGGCTGGTAGCCGTCCAGGTTGGCGTAGCCTTTTACAATGCTGATGCCGGTAAAAAATCAACCTTCGTACCGTCGTTTTTACAATCCCTGGCCAATAATGTAGCCGGCAGGAATGTTTCACCGGTACGGGTGTTGGTTGCCGGACTCATCTTGCTGCTGCTGTTTATCAGTATTACTGTGCTGCTTTACTCGTCAGTGCGCTCCAGTATTATTTCCATTGGCCGCAACCCTTTATCTGAAAGTGCGGTCCGTAAGAGCCTGTTTCAGGTTGGCATAACAGTTTTCGCGGTCTTACTTTTTGCCGTTGGGCTGGTGTTTATTGTTCTTAGGGCCTAATGCTCAGCATTTTAGGCGAGGGAAGCCATATCATAAACAATGTTGTAAAAAGATATTGTCCGTTTATCATAAGCGGTATACTATTAAATGGGGGTAATTATACCCTTAGAAACCACTAAAACCTAAACACCCTAACAAAAAAGTGGAAAACAAAGATCAAAATAATACTGTTCCGGTACGCTCCGGAAGCGTCGTTGCGTCTTCCGTAGATAATGTCGTGCTGCCGCCCGATGATCTGGGATCACTATCGCTGGAAAAATCATCTGTTGATCCATTAAGTGTGGAGCAGCCAGCAGATGGTCATAAAGTCCGGCATTTTTTGCGTTCCACAAAAACCCTCGATATTATTCTAGGAGCGGTGCTGCTGCTGGTCATGCTGACCATCACTGTCTTTGTTGCACGAAATAGCGCTTATAAGGATGCCGCAACCAACGCTGCTGCCAGTCAGTTCACCACAACCAAAATTCCTTTAGGTGAGCTGTTGAGCAGCCAGGATCTGAGCCAGGTAAATCCGTCAAACGTTACAATTAACGGCTCGCTACAGGTTAGCGGTTCGATTGGCCTAGCTCCAAGCCTCCAGCCCACCGGGGCTAAACCAGGCCAAATTTATTTCGATAAGGGTAATAATCAGCTCGCCTACTTTAATGGCAGCAATTTTGTATTTTTGACAAGTCCTCAGCAAACACCGGGCGGAGTGCAAAGCCTGGGCGGCGCCACCGGCCAGTTAAGTTTAGGTGGTGGCCTGAGTTTAACGGGCGGGCAGTTATCAAATACCGGTGTGCTAGCGGTGCAGGGCGCCTCCGGTAATGTAAGCTTAACGGCCGGACCAGGAATTATTATTAATGGCACAAACTTTAGCAATAGCGGTGTCTTAAGTGTAGCGGCCGGCAGTCCTAATGTAACAGTCGCCAATAATGGCAGCGGTGGTGTAACAATTAGTGTGGCATCACCTATCGCCGGCACCGGCACGGTTACCAGCAGTGGTGGCAGCGCCGGCAAAATACCGCTGTTTACTGCTGCTCAAAATGTGGAAGATTCTATCATCTCCCAAGCCGGCTTAGCAGTTACCGTGGCGGGCGACCTCGCTGTTAGCGGCAACCTGACCTTAAGCGCCGCTCTGTCGGTTACGCAAGGAGGAACGGGTACCAATAATTTGGCTGCCAACGGTGTTTTAGTAGGCAGCGGAACCGGAGCGATCAATAGCATAACGGCCGGGGCATCGGGGCTATGCCTAATGTCCTCGGGTGGAGCACCGGTTTGGAGCGCATGTCCGGGCGGTGGCGGTGGCGGTGTTAGCTCTATCAATGGCCTAACGGGGGTCCTAAATATTGCCAACGCCAGCGGCGCCGGTAGCACCATCACCATCAACGATGCCACTACTTCCAGTAAGGGCATCGCCAGCTTTAACAGTAATAACCTAACCGTCACCAGCGGTGCGGTAAATACCATTCAAGATATTGGCACCGGCGCAACACCTACTTTTACCGGTATTAACACCTCCGGCATATCGCCCACAGGTGTTCTGTTGACCGTAGGCTCAACTAGCGCCCAATTACTTTTGCAGGGAAATGCCGCTACCGTGCTTAAGGCCAATAATGGGGCTAATAGCACGACTGTTAGCTTCCAGTCGCCGACAGCTGCGGTAACCTATCGCTTCCTTACTGCTACGGCTGGCACGTATGACATCTGTACCACCCAGGGCAACTGCGTGGGTACCGGCGGCAGCGTGTCCACCTCCGGTGGAGCAGTTAACCGTTTAGCTAAGTTTACCGCGGGACAAGCTATTAATGATTCCACAATCTCTGATGATGGCACTACCGTCATAACATCGGTAGATATGGTAGTGCAGGGTGGTGATTTGACCATCGGTACGCCCACGGCGCAGTCCGGAACCGTTAACTTGGCCTCGAATAGTTCCTCGTTTTTAGGCAGTATTGTCCAAGGCGCCCTCAGCGCTAATCGTACCTACACGCTGCCCGATGTCAGCGGGACGATCTGCCTTTCCAGTGGTAACTGCCCCAGCAGCGGAGTGACATCTCTTAACGGTCTCTCTGGATCTATCTCTATTGCCAATGCTTCTGCTGCCGGCAGTACCATCACTATCAATGATGCTTCTACCAGCACCAAAGGCATCGCCAGTTTTAACGCTACCAATTTCAGCGTCACCAGCGGCGCAGTTAACACCATACAGGATATACATTCCGGCGCTTCGCCGACATTTGCCGGTGTGAACACAAATACGATTACTCCAAGTAGCAGCCTCACCATTGGAGCCACCGGCCAGAGTCTTTTGCTACAAGGTAACGCCGCGACAAGCTTGGTGGCCCATAATGGAGCCAGCGCTACGACGGTAAACTTCCAGTCACCGACCGCCAACGTCACCTATCGTTTCCTGACCGCTGGTGCGGGCACATACGACATCTGTACCACCCAGGGCAACTGCGTGGGTACCGGCGGCGGGGTCTCAACTACAGGGGGCACAACCAATCGCCTGGCCAAATTTAGCGGCAGCCAGGCAATTAATGATTCCAGTATCACCGATGACGGTACCAATGTTTTGACCAGTATTGATATGGTCGTACAGGGTGGTGACCTGACCGTTGGCGTGCCAACAACACAAACGGGTACTATAAATCTTGCCAATAACGGTTCAGGTTTCCTGGGCAGTATTATCCAAGGCGCGCTCAGCGCAAACCGAACTTACACATTGCCCGATGCCAGCGGGACGATCTGTGTATCAAGCGGCAACTGTTCTGGCGGCGTAACTTCTTTGAACGGCCTAGTTGGGGCTTTGAATATTGCCAACGCCAGTGCTGCCGGCAGCACGATAACCATAAATGATGCATCGACGTCAGCGAAGGGTATCGCCAGCTTCAACGGCACTAACTTTACTGCCAGCGGCGGCACAATTAATATCATACAAGATATAAATACCAGCGCTTCGCCAACATTCGTGGCAGTGAACACAAACACTATAACGCCAAGCGGGGCACTAACGGTCGGCTCAACAAGTCAAACAGCGACACTCCGTGGCTCTACCACCACGATCAGTTCTAACGGGGCGGGCAACAACATTGTATTAAATTCGGCAAACACTATCGAGCTCCAGGGTGCCAGTAATATTACCGGCAACGCCACTGTTTCCGGCACCTTTAAATCAGGGACCGCCAATGCCTTCCAGGTGGCCGCAAATGGCAATATTATTACCGCGGGCACGGCGGTAATAAACGGTGCGTCGGTCACCGTCGGGAGCGCCAGCCAGGCCGGCTCGCTGGTGCTTAACGATGGTGCTGGTAAAACCGCTACTCTGGGAGTGGCTACCTTGGGCCAAAATACCACCTACACCCTACCAGATCCCGGTGTCGCAAATGTCAGCATCTGTTTGACTAGCGGCAACTGTGCTGGCAGCGGTGGCGGGGTAACCAGCGCCGGCGGCACGACCAACCGCCTGGCCAAGTTCAGCGGCGCTAACGCCATTGCCGACTCTTCGATTAGTGACAGTGCCGGAATAGTAAGCACGACATCGGATCTGATCATTCAGGGTGGTGATGTTACGGTTGGGGTCGCGAACGCGCAAACCGGTACGATCAATTTGGCGCACAGCGGTTCAAGTTTCCTGGGCAGCATTATTCAGGGTGCTTTAAGCAGTAACCAAAGTTACACATTGCCCGATACCAGCGGGACTATTTGCCTATCGTCCGGCAACTGTTCGGGTTCGGGCTCATCAAATACCTTGCAGGCCTCTTATGATGCTGGCAACACTATTACTACTTCCAATGCTCGTAATATTGCCTTTACGCTGGCCGATACCACAACAGATGCCAACTTTACCGTCGATGTTGCCAGCGGTAGCACGGGATATGTAGCCTTCCGCCGGGTCGGCGGCGGCGCGGCTGATCCTGCGCAGTTGCTGTTGCTGGATAACCTGCATACAACCAGGGCATTGCCAGTGGGCCTCAAAATCCAGTCTTCGGGCGGCGGCGGTGTTACTACGGCGATAGACGCCAGCGCTGCCGGCATTACGACGGCCTTAAGCGCCGGTACAGCAGCGATTACCGGCACAACTGGCAGCGTCACCTACAGTAACTTCAGTATCAATGGAGCAAACGGCAATATTAGCGCAGGTACATATAACGGCCAGACGATCTCCAGCAGCGCCAGCTTTACTGGAACCGTCTTGGCTGCTGGTAATATCACCAGCTCTGGAAACCTAGCCGCTAACGGCGGTAGCGTTACGAGTACCGGCGCGCTTAACATTACGCCTGGCGGTACTCTGACTGTCGGAGTCACCGGGCAGCAGCTTATCTTGCAGGGTAATGCCAGCACGCAGCTGACGGCCACCGGCGGCGGTTTTACAACCGGTGTTGGCTTCAGCGGTACACCGACTGGTGCCGTCACTTACAATTTCGACCGAGCGGCCACCGCCGGTACCTACACCATCTGTACGACTATCGGCAACTGTGCTGGCAGCGGTGGCGGGGTAACCACCAGCGGCGGTACTACCGGGACTATTCCGGTCTTCACCGGTTCGCAGGCCATTGGCAACTCACTGCTCTCCCAAAGTGGCGGTACGGTGACGGCCAACGGCAACCTTAACCTGACCACTGGCAATCAGTATCAGATAAATGGTACACAAATTTCATCGGCGAACTTATCAAATGATGCCAACATCGCTAAATTAAGCGCCTCGCAGACGTTCACCGGCAACGCTGTCGTCTTCCAGAACGCTACTAATTCCACCAATGCTTTTGCGGTACAGAATTCCTTGAATAATGCCGTATTAAGCGTTGATACTAGCGGGGCACAGGTCATTTTAGGTAAGAGCAGCAGCGTTAACGGCAAGCTGGTGTTCGCCAATGCTAGCAATGCCAACACCACGACGCTCGACTCTGGCACGCCAACCGCCGCCCGTACGATCAGCCTGCCCGATGCTTCCGGAACGGTTTGTCTGCAAAGCTCTACAAGCTGTGGTTTTGCCGCTGCCAGTGGTTCGAGCAGCTATATTCAGAACGGTACAACATTGCAGAACGCTAATCTGGCCATCCAGAACAATGGCGCCACCTCGGATATCACTGCCTTGATCAAGCAAACGTCCGGCCAAACCGGGGATTTGCTCCAAATTCAAAACTCCAGCGCCGCCACGATGTTTAGTATCAACCAATTTGGCCAGGGGTACATCTCAGGTGCCTTAACTACCGGGAGCGCTGTCGGCATAGGAGTCGGTGCAAACTCCGGTGAACAACTGCGGATTACTGCTGCAAATAGCGGTACGGTCGGCTTAACAGTAAACGCTAACAACTCTGGCCAGACAGCCAATGTTATTCAGGCGAATGCGCCAAATAGCCAGCTGCTGTACACTGCCGCCGGTATCTTCTCACTTCAGCAAGGTATATCCAGCGACTTTATCCGACTACTGAACAGCTCCGGTAACACTATAGCCAAATTTGATACCAACGGTAACCTGTTCCTCGGTAATAACACGGCCAGTGGCACAATCGCTGGCAAGCTGAGTCTGACCGATGGTACAGCCGATGGATTCGCCGGCTCATTGGTCACTACGACTCTAACCGCCAACCGTACATACACGCTGCCCGACGCTACTGGTACCGTTTGTTTAAGCACCGGCAACTGCCCGGCCAGCGGTAACTTTATCCAGAATGGTACTGGGTCACAGACTGCCAACTTCAACATCCAGAGCGCGGCAGCCGGTAGTATAACGGCACTTATCCAGGGTGCTGCCAGCCAGTCTGTTGATATTCTGGAGGTCAAGGCTAACGGAGTTTCCAACTCCCTGTTATCGGTGGGCCAGACTGGGGCTACTACGTTACGTAACTCCGCTAACTCCAGCGCCGCTTTCCAAATCCAGAATGCCAATGCCACGGCCACGGTTTTCCAGGTAGACAGCTCCAACAACCTGGTGCGCATCATGCCCGTCGGAACGATTAATAATAACAGCAATGCCTCAGGTACCGGTGCCTTGCAGGTTGGTGCAGATAATACCTTTAATATTGGTATCGACGACAACGATATTATCGCCCGCAACAATGGCTCGGCGGGTACGTTATTCTTGCAGAAAACCGGCGGCGGCCTGACAGTTAAGGCTAATGCAACTGTTTTCCAAAACGCCAGTGACTCCTCCACGGCGTACCAGATTCTTAATAACGCTGGTAACGTGACGGTCATGGATGCCGATACGTCTAACGGCCGTATCGGCATCGGTACTGATACTCCGCTGGCCGGCTTACACGTCGAACGGCCACTTATGAGTACTTCCGTTGGTCAGAACTTTAACATCTTAGCGGTTGATAATGCGGCAGCGGCCCAGAACGTTGGCGGCGGTATTGGTTTTGGCGGTTATGCTGATTCGTTGCGCGCCTTCGCCGGCATTCAGGGCCTTCACGAAAGTGCTACCTCTACCGATTACGCCGGCGCGCTCAGCTTCCTAACGCGCCCCAGCGGGAATACCAGTTTGTTCGAGCAGGCCCGCATCGGCTCTACCGGTCAGACGACTTTTAAGAACTCGACGAACTCGACAACAGCCTTCCGCATCCAAAATGCCAATGCATCAACGACCGTCTTTAATGTTGACACGCAGAACGCTACGGTCACCGTTAGCTCTTTGACGGTGAGCGGTACGCTCACGGTCAATGGCCACCTTATCACCGGCGGCAGTACGCCAACTATCACTGCCGGCACTGCCGCCTGTACGACACCGACCGTCAGCGTCAGCGGCAACGATACGGCCGGACTGA
>JGI24741J21665_1000422_pt1 | contig 12839 bp, 9 predicted proteins | sample KBSCornC7_FD_21665 | JGI IMG/M metagenome (IMG submission 21665) | reverse complement strand
CGCTGAACGCAGCTCCTTCTCCTCCGCGATCACTTTCTTGATCGAGGCGAGGATGTCTTCCATCGAGGGTTCGCGGCCGGGGGACTGCATGGCCCAGCGATATCGCTTATTGCCTGCGCCGAGTCACCCCTCCCGGCGCAGTCACTTCGATCCTCGCTCGTTGCCAGTCGACGGTGGCGGAGCAGTCGTCGCGGGCGCCGCGGGCTGCGTCGTGACTCCGGGCGAAGTTGGCGGCGTGGCGTTGATTGCGGCGGGCTCGACCTTCGGGTCAAGAATCGGGTTCGGCGGCATTTCCTGCGGACTCACCGTCCGGGTAGAGGTCGGCACGTGGGCCGGATCGGAAGCCCAGTCGCTCCAGTTGTTCGCGACACGGCGGTAATTTCCGAGCGGATCGTAGAGCGGCCCGCCGTCGAGGCCGAGGTCCTGCGCCTGGGCTTGCCCCATCGCGTTCAGCAACTGGAACCCGGCGACGTAGGCGTCGCGCTTGGCAGTGACCAAGGCGACTTGAGAGTTGAGGAGGTCCTGCTCGGCATTGAGGACTTCGATGATCGTGCGGGTGCCGACGCTCTGCTCGGCGCGGTTGCCTTCGAGCGCGAGCTCGTTCGCCTGCACGGCGACGGTCTGCGCCTGGATCGCCTGCTGCGCCGACTCATAGGTCGAAAAGGCAGCGCGGGTCTGCTGGACAACCGCACGTTCGGTCCCGACGACCTGCTCGCGCAATTGGCCCTGCAGCGCCTGCGCCTCGCGGATGCGCGCGGCGGGGAGCCCACCCTGAAAAATCGGGATCGAAGCGCCGAGGCCGATCGACGTATCCGTACCGCTGCTTGGGAAATCGCCGGACGTGTTGCCAAGGCTCTTCACATAGTCCGCGCCGAGGTTCGCGGACAAAGTCGGAAGACGCCCCGCCCTGGCGACATTCACGTCGTAGCCGGATGCGATCTGCTGCTGCGCTATCGAGACCAGGTCGGGATTGTTGGCGAGCGCGATGCGCACGGCCTCGTCGGGGCTCGCTGGAAGCGGCGGAAGCGGCGGCGGAGGCGCAAGGTTTCCCGGCGGATGGCCGATTTGCTGGCGATACGTCGCTTCGCTCGCCGCCGCATTCCCTTGTGCGTCGGCAAGCTGGGCGAAGCCGAGCTGCAGGCGGGCCTCCGACTGCGCCACGTCCGTGCGGGTCAGATCGCCGATCTGGAAACGGTCCCGGGTCGCTTCCAGGTTCGTCTGGAGAACCTTCACGTTGTTCTGGTTGAGCTCGACGATCGCNCGGTCGCGGATCACGTCCATGTAGGCGGCGACCGCATTGGTGAAGACGTCGCCTTCGACCGCGGTCAGCGTNGCGCGGCCGGCAAGAACGCGGGTTTCGGCAGCGCGAACGCTATTTCGCACGCGCCCGCCGTTGAACAAGGGGTAGCTGAGCTGCGCTCCGACCGTGACGTTCGGACCCTTGCCGGTGATGAGACTGCCGCTTTGGGTGATGGCGCGGTTTACACCGACGTTTGCGCTGACCTGGGGCCGGCCCGCCGCCTTGGCGATCGCCACCTGGGCATCCGTCGCCTCGAGCGATTGGCGCTGCGCGGTCAGAGTCGGGTTGGTTTGATAGGCCGAAACGAGCGCCTCGCGCAGCGTGTCGGCGCTGGCCACGCTGGCCATCAGGGCAGCGATCAGCGATCCGGTGATGAGCTTGCGAACCACTCGAAAAAACCTCTTCCTAGAAAGTGAAAGCCCTGGGACGGGCGAAGCCCGCAAGCACGGGCACGCCCGCGTCGCTCAGGGACAAATAGCCGAATGCGCCGGCAGCCTTGCGGCCGACAACGAGGCGCGTGATTCCGCGGTCGACGAGCGCCGTTCCGAGGCGGCCGCCGTTGGCGAGCTGCTCGACGATCGCGTCTGGGATGTACTCCACCGCGCCGTCGATCAGGATCTGGTCGTAGGGCGCACCCTTCCTCCATCCCGCGTCAAGCGGTCCTTCGACGGCTTCGACGCCGTTCGCTCGCGCTGCGGCGGCAAGCGCTCCCGAGCTCTCGAGCGCCGTAACCGCAAGGCCCATCGCCTGGAGCACCGCCGCCGAATAGCCCGTGCCTGCCCCGATCACGAGCGCGCGCTGGCCCAGGGCGGGCATCATCTGCGTCAGCAGCGAGCCAAGCACAGCCGGCGCCGGAAGAAAGCGCTCCCCGCCCATCGGCACCGCGCGGTCGACATAAGCGAGCGGGCGCGTCTCGGGCGGAAGGAAATCCTCCCGCCGCACGGTCCCCATCGCGTCGAGCACGGCACGATCGGTCACGCCTTGAGGCCGTAGCTGGCTTTCCACCATTGCCGTGCGCGCGGCGGCGAAATCCGGGATCGGGCTCTGCACGGTCATAGCTGTTATATGCCTGTAATACAGTTCCAGTTCAAGCTGTCCGGCGCTCATATCGGCACCTTGGACCCCCGCCAACCGCCATTCATCGAAAGTGACCGGGCTGCCGCCCCGGGCTTGACCGCGGCGTGAACGTCGCGGCAAAGACCGCCGTTCTCCCCGGCCCGATGGCGGAGTGGTTACGCAGAGGACTGCAAATCCTTGCACGCCGGTTCGATTCCGGCTCGGGCCTCCACTCTCCCCTGTCCGCTCCTGAACGCCGACTGTCCGCAAATGGACAGCGCGGCGTCCTTTCGCCCGCTTGTCTGCGGCGAAGNACCTGGATTCACNCGCTCTCATCAGCCTGATGGCTGCAAGCGCCGTGCCAGTTATGGAGCGGGGGCCGCTTCAGGAGTGGNCGACGGGCCGTCGATCACCGGCCAGCCGCCGATCCAGCTTATGCGGTCGATCAGCATCACCCGCCGCGTATTGACCTCGTCGGTNGCTTTCTCGCGCGGGTGGCGGGAATCCACCGCGTGATAGACGATCCAGTCCTGCCCGGCGGCATCGGTCACGATCGAGTTATGGCCGGGCGCGAACCAACGGCCGCGCTTCTCGAGGACGATGCTGTGCGGCTTTCCGGTCGCCTGCTCGAGCGTCTCGAACGGCCCCGTCGCGCTTCGCGAGCGCGCGACCATGACCGCGTAATTGGCCTTGGTCCCGCAGCAATTGTCGCCCGAGTAGAAGAGGTAATAGAAATCGCCGCGGCGAATCATCCATGATCCTTCGACCAGCACCGGGAATGCGCCCTTGACCNGGTTCGGCCAGACGAGGTCCTTCGGCGCGCTTCCGGGCGCAAACGACATGCGGTCGGCGCCAAGCTCCTGCACCCTGAGGGGAGCGAACCCCGAGCCCCAATAGAGCAGGTGCTTGCCGCTCGCCGGATCGTCGAAGGCCATCGGGTCGATGTTGACGAACCCTTCGCCGCACTCGAGCGGGTGGCCCATGTCTACGAACGGACCGAGCGGCGAGCCGGCGGTCGCCACTCCAAGGCACAGCCCATGGCGCTCGTCCGAGTTATCCGGCTTGGCCGAATAATACATGATGTAGCGGTCGCCGGACTGCTCGACGTGGGGGGCCCAGAAGTCCTGCGTCGACGACGCCCAGCCGGGCTTCGCCGGGAGCGCATCGCCGAGATATTGCCAGTGAACGAGGTCGGAAGAGCGCGCGAGCTGGATGTTGACCCACTTGCCGTCGCGCTGCGTCTGGGTGGCATAGCCGTAATAATTGCCGTCGGGCGCCTTGATCACGGTTGGGTCGGGGAAGTCCGCGTCGAGCACCGGATTGACGTAAGTAGCGGACGTCCGCGCGAGCGGGGCCGCGCAGGCCCCGAGAAACACTAGAGCGGCGACGGCAAGGAAGGCTCGCATCGGAACACCATAAGTGTGGGCCCGGCGTTGCGGAAGGCCGCTCGATTGCTACGGTGCGCCAAGGAGGCGCTGGTGGCACTTCGCGCATTGACTCGCCCGATCGTTGCAGCCGCTGCTGCCTTGCTGTGTGCCGCGGCGTCGCCCGCCGGGCCGTCGTTCGTGCCGGTGCTCAAGGACAACTTCCCCGACGCCTTCGTGCTGCAGGATGGCGGCCGGTTCATCGCTTACTCGACCAACGACGGGCCGAACGTTCCGATGGCGACCTCGAACGACCTTGTGCACTGGAACTTCGTCGCGAACGCCGACGGCAAGAAGCGTGACGCGCTGCCGAAGCTCGGAAGCTGGGCGAAGGTGGGATTCACCTGGGCGCCCGAAGTCCTGAAGCTCGGCGGCAAATATCTCCTCTACTACACCGCAAGCGACGCCCGCCGGAACGCGCAATGCATCGGCGTCGCGGTCGCGGCCGATCCGTTCGGCCCGTTCGTCGACAGCAATCCCGAGCCGATCGTCTGCCAGACCGGGCTCGGCGGAAGCATCGACGCCAACGCGTTCCGCGACGCGGACGGCCAGCTCTATCTCTACTTCAAGAACGACGGGAACCGGGTCCGTACGCGCACCTCCTTGTGGGGTCAGGCACTGGCTCCGGACGGGCTGACGGTCACCGGACAGCCGGTCGAGCTGGTCAAGGACGACCAGGGCTGGGAGGAGCGCGTCGTCGAAGCGCCGACGATGATCCGATCGGCCGCCGGATACGAGCTGTTCTTCTCCGGCGGCTTCTTCGGCTGGAACGTCGAGGAGGGCGGCTTGTCGCCCTATGCGATGGGCTATGCGAGTTGCGCCGGCCCGCTCGGCCCGTGCAAGGCGGCGCGGGAGAACCCGGTCCTGCACAGCTTTTACGAGCGCGAGGCGGGATGCCTGAGCGGCCCGGGGCATCAGAGCATCTTCGCCGTCGGCGAGCGCAGCTTCATCAGCTTCCACGCGTGGGAAGCAAGCAGCGGATGCCGCAAGGTCGATGACCGCCGCTACCTCTATATCGCGCCGCTCTTCTGGAAGGACGGCAAGCCGCAGATCGGACCGAGCTTGCGCTAAAGTTCAGCTCGCCGGCGCCGCTTTCCCTGCGCATGCCTTGGCAACGAAGTCGGCGTGAGCGGGCATCTGCTCTGCCATCACACGATAGCTGAGATGCATCTTGTCGAGCATGTCCGCCGTCATGTCCGGATCGATTCTGGAGGCTGCCGGGTCCTGCTCTTCGGGGACGATGCCCTGCCCGAGAAGAATGGCAACCCAGCTCGCCGGTCCGAACAGCTCCTGGCCGTCGCGGAATATGCGCCCCTTCGAGCGCCAAAGCTCCAGCTTCGAAGCGAGCTTGTCGGGCAGGTCCATCGTCCGGCAGTAGTTCCAGAACTCCGAATCCTGACGGCGCGTCGCCTTGTAATGGAGGATGATGAAGTCGCGCACGTCGTCGTACACCTCCTGGACCTGCCGATTGTATTCGTCGCGTTCGGCCGGGTTGAAGCGCAGGTCCGGAAACAATGCGAGAAGCTTCGATATTCCGCTCTGCACGAGATGAATGCTCGTCGATTCGAGCGGCTCGATGAAGCCGGTCGACAGGCCGAGGGAGACGACGTTTGCGTTCCACGCCAGCTTGCGACGGCCCGCTGTGAACGACAGGTGCCTGGGAGGGGCGATCGGTTCGCCCTCAAGGTTGTCCAGAAGCAGCGATTCCGCGTCTTCGCGCTCAAGGTGAGCGCTCGAATACACCAGGCCATTGCCCATTCGATGCTGGAGGGGGATGCGCCACTGCCAGCCAGCGCTTCGCGCGGTGGCACGAGTGAACGGGTCGGGAGGGCCGGGNAGCGCGCACGGTACGGCAATCGCACGATCGCATGGCAGCCAGCGGCTCCAATCCTCATAGCCGGTACCAAGCGTGCCCTCGATCAGGAGNCCTCGGAATCCGGAGCAATCGATGAACAGCTCCCCGGCGATGCTGCGCCCGTCGGCCAACGTGACACTCTGAACGAAGCCGCTCTCGCTATCCTGCCTGACGTCGACAATCTTGCCTTCGATCCGTGTCACGCCTTTGTCCTCGGCGAACCGGCGCAGGAAACGCGCGTAGAGTCCGGCATCGAAGTGGAACGCGTACACCAGCTGTGACAACGGCAGCCGCGCCCCCGCTCCGGGCCGGCCGAAGCGCCCGAGCCCCGCGGCTACCGCGCTCATCGACCATTCGCGGATATCGGGGAGCGTCCGCCGCTTGCACTCGCGCAGGTAGAAATGGTGAAAGGGCACGCCGTTGATGTCGGCGCCGTGCGATCCGAACGGGTGGAAGTAGCGCTCGCCGGTCGCTCCCCAATCGACGAACTCGATACCGAGCTTGAACGTGCCCTTCGTTGCGGCGAGGAAATCGTCCTCGTTGAGGCCCAACAGCTCGTTGAATTGCACGAGCGGCGGTATCGTCGCTTCGCCGACGCCGACCGTGCCGATCTCGTCCGACTCGACGAGCGTGATCGCCATCGATCCTTTCGGGAACCAATTCGATAGCGCGGCAGCGGCCATCCAGCCGGCGGTACCTCCGCCGACGATGACGAGCGTCCGGATCGAATGATCGCTCATGCCGCCATCCTGCACGCGGCCCGAGTTCGCGCAAGCGTGAAGGCCGGGCGGTTAAGCCGCACCGAGCGCCAGAGGAGTACTTCCCGAGCTCTGGCGTATCAGCTGCCGCGTTCGCCGCGCTCAACCGGCGCCGGCGCCGGCGGCGGCGGAGGTGGAGGAGGTGGCGGCGGCGGCTCCGCAACTGGCGGCGGAGGCGGCAACGGGACATAAGCCGGCGGCGGCGCGGGCGAAGGCGGCGGTCCGGCGCCGCCCAGACGGAACCGAATGCCTAGCGAGAGGACCCGTTCGGTATACCGCGCGCGGTAGGCGAACTTGATGATGTCGCTCGTGCTCGGGTCGAACACCGCACCGGTCGGGTCCATGCGGATGAGATCGATCTTCTGCGGCTTCGAGAGGATGTTCGTCCAGTCGCCGAACAAGGTGAAGCGATCGAAGAAGGTGTAGCTCGCCGAAAGGTCGAGCCGTCCCGGCTCGTGGATCCGGTGCCGGATCACATAAGGCGGGTGGAAAGCAGCTCCGGCGAATGGACCCGATGTTTCCGTCACGACGCCACTGGAGAAATCCGCGACTTCACGCCAGGTGTCCTCATACGGACTGCGCTTGTTGTAGGCGAGCCTGAGTGACGCCGGCCCACGCTCGAACATGCCGATGAGGTTATAGGACCATTTCGAGACGTTCAGCAGCGGTCGGGTGATCTGGTCCGACGGATCGTTGGTCAGCCGCGTACAGCTATCCGGATTGCCGTTGCAGGTTGGCACCGAGAACGGACGTGGGAACTTGGCTCCGTGCTTCAGATAGGTGGCGTTCGCCTGGATCCCGAACCAATGCAGCCATTCCGGTCCGCCGAAGAAGTCGAAGAACGTATTAACCTGCGCCTCGAAACCGCGGACATGTCCCTTGCCCGAGTTGATCGGCGCAAAGACGCGGAACGGGAATCCGTTGACGTCTCCCAGCGTAAATGAGGACGGNGTTACAAAGCCTTCGAACTCATGGTCGAATGCGCCGAGCGCGGCGAAGCCGGTCGGCGAGAAATAATATTCGAGGCTGGCGTCGTAATTGGTGCTCTTCAGATCCTCGAGGTTCGGGTTGCCGCCGGTGCCCACCGTTTCACATAGCGTCGGCGGTCCGCAGTTCGGATCGGGCGAACGGCCCACGCTGATCGACGGGCTGAGGTCGAGAAACTGCGGGCGCGTCCTGGTCTTCGTCCAGGCGAGCCTCAACTGCAGGTCGCGCGTGAAATGGAGTCGCGCGTCGATGTTTGGCAGCCAGTAGGTNTCGCTGTCGTTTGCATCCACGTCCGCGAAAGTGGTGCCCGATCCGGTGTCGGTTCGCTGCGTACCACGAATGTTGCGCTTCGAGTGGACCCCNCGNAGGCCAAGCTGGCCATCCANCGTCATTCCGCCAAGGTCGAATCCCCAGTTCGCCTGCACATATCCCGCGAGGCTCTTCTCGTTCGCGGTGAAGCCCGCGGTCGGATCGAAGTCGGGCGGCGTCGTAGTCAGGAAGCCAACATACTGCCGAAGCGCGACAATATTATCCCGAATGCTCGAATAAGTGGGTGCCAGCCAAGACGTCGGGAACGGCGGATTGTCGGCACCGATGAAACCCGGGCTGAACATCTCGTAATCGAGCGGCACAGCGCTCAATGGATCGCCGTAGACGTCTCGCGCGTCGGGGAGCCGGCGGAACGCATCCCTGCTGTATCGATTGCCGTAGCGACGGCTCGCGTCGCGGTCGACGTAACGCACGCCCCATTGCAGCTTGGGCAGGAACGACATCCCCGTCTGATATTCGAAGTCCAGTCGGCCCTGCCAATCCTTGCCTTTCGCGATCTGGTTTTCTTCGAAGAGACCCCGGAACGCATAATTATTGGGATCGGAGGGATCGAAATTGGCGAGCTCGAAGCTCGGAATGTCGCCCGGCGCGCCAATCACGAAGTTCACGGTCTGGCCGCAATTGAACGGATCTCGGTCGCCCGGATCGGTGGGCCCATTCGTCCCTGGCGGTCTGCTGGCGCAAAGCCGGTAGTCCACGCTCTCTGTAGAACCTTTGAACGTGCTGCTCGTGCGCGCAACGTCCGCGGTGATCCGCAAGGGCCCTGCGTCATACCGCCCGCCGGCGGCGAACTGGTACGTATTGGTCTTGTTGAAGGTGCCGCCCTGCCAGCCTTCGCCGCGCCGGGGATTGAAGACAGTCCCGCTCTCGGCGAGGTTGGTGCCGGGCTGCGTGACGATGTTGGTGTAGGTCTGCCCGCCCCAGATCGGCTGCTCGAAGTGCCGGTCCTGGATTTCGTGGCGGAACCCCTGCCACAAGCCTTCGACATAGAGTTCGAGGTCCGGGCTGGCGCGATACTGGATTGCGCCGTTGAGCGACGGCCGCGTGCGCGTGGCTTCGTCATATTCGATCAAGGGCCAGTCCGGCGACCGCGTGCCGTTCGCAAAGGGCGCTACGAAATCGGCGTTCGAAATGATCGAATCGAGGTAATGGAGCTTGGTGTAGGAGAAGTCGAGCAGCGCCCCCATTTCTCCTTCATCGCCTACCTTCCAGCGGTCGGTGATCAGGATGTTTCCATTGGGATACCAGCCGTGCGCCTGGCGCGGGTGGAGCGCCCAGACCGAGCCGTCGATCTCGAAGCCCTGGAAGTCGAACGGGCGGCGCGAGCGGACGTTGATCAGGCCCGCGATTCCCGGCTCGATAAGATCGGCGGTCGAGGTCTTGAACGCCTCCAGCGCGGCGATCGCGCCCGACGGAAAATCCTGGAGCGCGACCGAGCGCGTCTCCGCCGTGAAGATCTCCCGGCTGTTGTAGGTCGTCGTATAGAAGCTGCGGTCGAGACCGCGCAGGAGGACGAGGTTCGCTTCGCCCCGTTCGCGCGTGACCTGAATGCCCGGAATGCGCGCGGCAGTGTCCGAGACCGCGATGTCCGGCAGCTTGCCGATGTCGGACGCGACGATGGAATCGACGATCTGGTCGCTGTTTCGCTTGACGTTCCGCGCCGACTGCAGCGCGCGCCGCTGGCCAGTCACAACGATCGTCGTTGCGTCGGGGTTTTGCGCGGGTTGGGCGGGACTGGTTTGCGCGGTGGCGTTGGGATCGGGTGGAACCGGTTGGTCCTGCGCCGCTGCCGGCGTCGAGATTGAGAACGCCGCCGCGAGCGCGGTCGTCGACCAAAGCAAATTGTGCATGCGCCGCATGGATGAGCCCCCTGTAGCCATCATGACAGACTGTCTGTCATTGGTATGACAGAGGTTCCCGAAGTGACAAGAAGCAATGGCGCAACACTGATCAAGATCAGTTAATCGACCTGCGCGAGGAGGACGTCGACGCGCCGCTCGGCCGACGCCAGCGCCTGGGGAATCGTCTTCTGTCCGGTGAACGCAGCGACGGCCTCCTCCCCAACAATGCCCTCGATCGCATTCTGCCTGAGCACGTAAGACGGCAGCGGACGGCCGATCTCGGCGAGCGGGGCGATGTCGTCGCGGTGCGGAAGCGCCTTGAAGCGCGGGTCCTTCAGCACCGCCTTGAACGCGGGGATGTGGCCGGTGCGCGCCCAGTCGTAATTATGCGCGGCCATAAACTTGAAGAAGCGCGCGATCGCCGCGCGCTGCTGCGCCGTGCGCTTTCGCGCCGGGACCACCCAGCTGTGGCCGCTCACATATTCGACATGCTCGCCCCACAGGCGGGGGTAAGGAAAGACGGCATAGCTTTTGTAGAGCGGACGACCGGGCGTCTCCGCTTCGGCCTCGAACGATCCGATCATCCACGTTCCCGTCGGGTAGATGCCGCCCTCCCCGTTCACGAATGCGGCGATCGCCGCCGGCGTATCCATGTTCTGGGTGCCGAGCTTCTCCGCATTGATCCGGCGGAAATAGGTCGCGACCTCGACGCCGATCGGCGTGTTCAATCGAATGTGCTTCGGATCGGGGAAGATCACCGCGCCGCGCGCCATCATGTAGGTGTAAAGGTTGCGCGCGGCATAGGCCGTGTCGCCAACGTTGCTTTGGATCAGGTAGGGCTTGCCGGTGCGCTGCTCGAACTGGCGCGCCTGGGCGAACAGCTCGTCCCAAGTGTTGGGGAGGACAGGCTTACCGCCGCGCATTAGCCCGGCCTTCGCGAACAGCGCCGTGTTGACGTGAAACAGGCCGCCATGCGTGTCCCACGGAAGCCCATAAACGTGGCCGTACATCGTCACGCCCTGCCGCGCGGCGTCGGTGAAATCCGCGGGCGAGATTCCGGCGGCGCGGAGATAGGAGTCGACCGGCTCGACCAACCCTTTCGACGCATAGTCGCTGATCACCCCCTCGTGCATCGTCACCAGGTCGGGCGGATCGCGCGCGGCCATTTGTGCGGTGAGCTGCGGATAGCCCGGCCAGGCGATTACGTTGACGTCGACATGCACGTCCGGATTCTCGGCGTTGAAGCGATCGACCAAAGTCGTGATGATCCCGCACTCGCCTTCGGCCTTCGAAACGTCGATGCTGCCGCCATATTCGGCGCCGCACTCGCCAAAGAAGCGCTGGAGGTAGATGTGCGTCTTGTGATCCGAGCGCGTGCAGCTCCCGAGCGCGAGAAGCGCGGCGAGCGCAGCGGCGATAGGTCTCATCGCACGTTCGTGCCCGCCATCGCGCGCACGATCTGCTTCTGGAAGACGATGTAGACGATGAAGATCGGGATCGAGGCGAACACCGCCTGCGCCATCAGATAGCCGAGGCCGCTCGTCTGCGCATAGTTCATCTGCGCGGCGGCAAGGCCGACGGTCAGCGTGTACATGTCGCTTCGCGTCGCGCTGATCAGCGGCCACCAATAATCGTTCCAGCTGCCGAGGAACGTGAACACCGCGAGCGTCGATTGCGCGGGAATCGTGAGCGGCAGGATCACCCTCCAGAAAATCGTCCACCGCGACGCGCCGTCGAGCATCGCCGCTTCGTCGAGCTCGATGGGAATCCCGCGCATGTAGGTGGTCATGAAGAACACGCCGAACGGGGCGACCAGGCCGGGAAGCATCAGCCCCGGATAGCTGTTGTGGAGGTGCAGCCAGGCGAACAGCTGGTGCTGCGGAAGGATGACAGCCTGGCTCGGCACCGCGAGCCCGAGCAGCACGATCACGAACAAGGTGCGCCGGAACGGAAAGTCCAGGCGCGCGAAACCGTAGCCCGCGAGGCTGGTGATGACGAGCACGCCGGCGGTGGTGCCGAGCGAAACGATGATGCTGTTGAGCAGCCAGCGGGTCGTCAGGCTGTTGCCGAAGATCGCGGCGTAATTCTCGAGCGTGTAGGGACCGTGAAGCGCAGCCTCGCTGTGGCCGACCAGCGCGGCGTTGTTCTTGAGCGACAGGAGCAGGGTCCAGACGAGCGGAGCCAGCATGATCGCCGCGCCGATGACGAGCAGCACCCAGCCGAGCGGCGTGAGGCGGCCCCGCGCCATCTATTTGCCCTGCGCCGTCGCGCGGCCCGTCGCCCAATATTGGGTGACGGTGACGGCGAGGATGATGAGAAACAGGACTTCGGCGGCGGCGCTCGCATAGCCAAGCTGCCATTGCGCGAATGCGGTTTCGAACAGGAACAGGACCGCGGTGCGCGAGGCGCCGCTTGGGCCGCCTGCGGTCAGCAGCTGCGATTGCCCGAACATCTGCAGCTGGGCGGCGGTCTGAAGCATCACGACGAGCACGATCGTGCGGCGAAGCGCGGGGACAGTGATCCGCCACAGGGTCGTCCAGCGGCTCGCATTGTCGAGCGCCGCCGCCTCGTACATGTCCTCGGGAATCTGCTGCAGGCCCGCGAGGAAGAGCAGCATCGGGAAGCCCATCGACCACCAGATGGTGGTGACCGCAAGCGCGGGAAGCGCCAGGTGAGTGTCGCTGAGGAAGGGCAAAGGGGTCCAGCCGAGCGCGGTCCACAAGTCGCCGAGCAACCCGGCGTCGGGCGCCAGCACGAAGCGCCAGATCAGGGTCACGATCGTCACCGACAGAACGGCCGACGAAAAGAAGATTCCGCGGAAAATCGCCGCGCCTTTCGTCGTGCGGTTCAGCGCAAGGGCGAGCGCCAGAGCGAGCACGGTGAGAGCCGGCACGATCATCAGCGTCACCTCGAAAGTGTTCATCAGTGAGGCTGCGAAGATCGGGTCGCGCGCGAGCCGGGCGTAATTGGCGGCGCCGACGAAATGGCCCGCGCCGAACAAATCGACCTGATTGAGGCTGAGCCACAGTCCGCGCAGCAATGGAAAGACGAGGATCAGGCCGTAAAGCAGCACGAAGGGCGCGACGAACAGGAGTCCGCGCCAGTCGCGAGTCCCACTCATGATTCGGCCCTGTGGTAGCCCGCCCCCTCGGCGTCGAACACGTGCGCCGAAGCTCCTTCGATCTTCAGCGAAACCTCGTCGCCGATCCTGACCCGGCTGTTGCCCGAATCCTCAGCGGTAATCGGCTGGCCGTCTGCGAGACGCGCGTAGATGAGCGTCCGCTCGCC
>JGI24741J21665_1000421_pt1 | contig 12841 bp, 12 predicted proteins | sample KBSCornC7_FD_21665 | JGI IMG/M metagenome (IMG submission 21665) | reverse complement strand
ATCTGCTCTTTTCACTTTTAATGTATTTCCAAACTGATTCAAAGTTGGAAGCTCAGCAATCTTATAGTTTTTCATTAAATCAAAAGAATAATCTCCTTTATCGTCTTCCACTTTTACAATTAGCCCCGGAAGTCCTCCGAATTTATATGGGCCATCCTGATAAGGAAGATCTGTTGTAAACCAGGCAGTCCATTTTCTTCCACCAAAATCAGTTTCAGCTTTCTGAACTTTGTATTCACCTATTTTTCTTGTTTCTGATTCAATTTTCCAGTTCAGAGGTCTGTCTTCTTCATATGAGTAGATATCCCGGCCAATTCTGTCTTTAAAATACGTCTTTTGGTTTGTTTTATCTTTTTCAACGGAATAGTTGATATTAGTTCTCAATCCTTCCATCTGGTCTCTGTTGATACTTCCTCTTCCTCCCCCACCCTGAAATGCCTTTTGCATGATAGAGTCTCTTTTGATCCTGTTTTCCGAGTAAAATACAGATTTCTCAGGGGAAATATCCAGATAAGCATTTTCTGTCTTGATGTCCGTTTTATTTTCCGCATCCGGCTTCATAGTCACCTGATACACAAACCTATTTGTCTGTGCAGAAACATTCTGTATGAAGAGTGCCAATGCGATAATACCTAATTTTTTCATTTATATTTTTATTTATTTTAATTCAATTGGGTTCTGAGCTGTATTCGTAAAAGAAGGAATTTCAACAGATGAACCTTGTGACATCCCTTGATTGTCACCGCCCATTCCATCTCTGTGCATTCCACCACCACCGTGGCCTCCACCTCTCATTCCTCCACCATTCATTCCGCCTCCCATGCCGCCACTATGTCTTCCTCCTCCCATATTCATATTTCCTCCTCCACTATTTCCGGCCATAGCTTTTCTGTTTTTACCAAATTCCAGCTCCAGTGCTGCTTTATCACCATGAAAATTAACTCTGGTACTTTGTTTGGCATCGGAACTTATTTGTTCTTCAAAAGCATTTTGAATGATCAGTTTTTTTACAAGATCAAATTTATAGTCTCCTTTATCATCCTCCAGCTTCACAATCAACCCCGGCAATCCTGAGAATTTGTAGGGACCATCAGAAACAGGGACATCTTTTGTAAACCACGCTGTCCAGACTCTTCCTCCAAACTCTGTAACTGCTTTCTGGGCAGAATATCCATTTTGTTTCTCAACAACATTGGTCATTTCCCATTGTACAGGTCTGTCTTCCTGATAATAAATTTGTTTTCCAGCCGCTCTTTCATAATAGTATACTTTCTGATCCGGAATACTTTTAGAAATAAAATATTCAAAGAAAGTAGGTTCAAAATGTTTCTTTCCTTCCAGCTTTGAAAAATCTTTTTCTTCTTTTTTATCATTTTCTTTCGCTTCTGATCTTAGAGAAGTAAAAAGAGAGTCTCTTTTCAATTTATTTTCGCTGATAAATAAGGAGCGGTCTCCTTTAATATCCAGAAAGGTTCTTTCGCTTTTCATACTCACCAGATTAATGGAATCCGGGTTTACCAGTGTTTCATAAACATATCTGGTAGTCTGTCCATAAGACACTGCGGTGAAAAACAACACAAAAAAAGCAGCTATTTTTTGTTTCATTACCAATTTTATTTATAGATATGAAATACGTTTCAAGGTTAAAATAAGAAATGAAATCTTCACATAAGCATAACAAATTTATCTAATTTTAACAGAAATAACCCCTTTCAATCTTGCTATTAATATCAGAATCATTAAAATAGATATCTTCGATTTGAGATTGCGGAAATTAGTTCGTATTTTTGCATCATTAAATCATTCTAAATAAATACAATGATAAAAGTATCAGACTATGCAAAGGAGAAAGCCATCCAGTTAATGACGGAAGATGGTTTTAACCCTGCTGAAGATTATATAAGAGTAGGGGTGAAAAGCGGCGGATGCTCTGGTTTAGAGTATGTTTTAAAGTTTGATAACCAAAAAACAGACACAGATCAGATTTTTGAGGATAATAACATCAAAATTATTATAGATAAAAAATCCATCCTTTATTTGGCAGGAACAACTCTTGAGTATTCAGGAGGATTGAACGGAAAAGGGTTTGTTTTTAACAACCCAAATGCATCCAGAACATGTGGATGTGGAGAATCATTTAGTCTTTAGAGAAAAGACCTTAGAGCTTAGATTACAGACCTCAGAACCTTTCTGAATTTTGAAATCTAAAATCTGAAATCTAAAAAAAAAAAATGAGTAAATATACAGAAGACGATTTAAGAGTCGATCTAGAAAATAAAAAATATGAATTCGGTTGGGAAACGAAGATTGATTATGAAGATTTCCCGATCGGTTTAAATGAGGATATCATCCGTGCGATCTCTGCTAAAAAAGAAGAACCGGAATGGATGACCGAATGGCGATTGGAATCTTTCAAAATCTGGTTGAAAATGGTAGAGCCTAGCTGGGCAAACATCAAGTATGAAAAACCAGATTTCCAAGCAATCCGTTACTATGCTGCTCCTAAAGTAAAGCCAGAACTGGCAAGTCTTGACGAGGTAGATCCTGAATTATTGAAAACATTTGCAAAGTTGGGGATCAATATCGAAGAGCAGAAAAGACTTTCGGGAGTTGCCGTAGATATCGTAATGGACTCAATTTCTGTGAAAACTACTTTCCAGGATACATTAGCAGAGAAAGGAATTATTTTCTGTTCAATTTCTGAGGCCATTAAAAACCACCCTGATTTAGTAAGAAAATATCTTGGAAAAGTAGTTCCGAGAGGAGATAATTTCTATGCAGCATTAAATTCCGCAGTATTTTCTGACGGAAGTTTCTGCTATATTCCTAAAGGTGTAAAATGCCCAATGGAACTTTCCACTTATTTCCGTATCAATCAGGCAGGAACAGGACAGTTTGAAAGAACACTTCTTGTAGCTGATGAAGGAAGTTATGTCTCTTATCTTGAAGGCTGTACAGCACCATCAAGAGATGAAAACCAGCTTCACGCTGCGGTAGTGGAACTAATTGCTTTGGACGGAGCTGAGATCAAATATTCAACAGTTCAGAACTGGTATCCTGGTAATGAAGAAGGTAAAGGAGGTGTATTCAACTTTGTAACGAAGAGAGGACTTTGCGAAAGAAATGCAAAAATCTCATGGACACAGGTAGAAACAGGTTCGGCAGTAACATGGAAATATCCTTCTTGTATTCTGAAAGGAGACAATTCTATCGGAGAGTTCTACTCTATTGCGGTAACCAACAACCACCAGTATGCAGATACAGGAACGAAAATGATCCACATTGGAAAGAATACCAAATCCACAATTATTTCAAAAGGTATTTCTGCAGGAAAATCTCAAAACTCATACAGAGGATTGGTGAAAGTAATGCCTTCAGCAAAAGGAGCAAGAAACTTCTCTCAATGTGACTCTTTATTGATGGGTAATGAATGTGGAGCTCACACTTTCCCTTATATTGAAATCAAAGATCCTACTGCACAGTTAGAGCACGAGGCAACGACTTCAAAAATTGGAGAAGATCAGATTTTCTACTGTAATCAGAGAGGTATTGATACGGAAAGAGCAATTGCTTTGATCGTGAACGGTTTCAGTAAAGAAGTTTTAAATAAACTTCCAATGGAATTTGCTATTGAAGCTCAGAAATTACTTGAAATTTCATTAGAAGGTTCAGTAGGATAGAAAAATATGATAGCTACAGAAAGATTAATTTTAAGAAAACCTACAAAAGAAGACTTTGGAAGATTCTTTGAAATTAATCATGACCCTCAAACCAATATTCACAATCCAGGCGGACCAATGAATTTTGAAAAAGCAGAAAGCACATTTGCAAGAATGCTTGATCATTGGGAAAAATATAGTTTTGGAGGCTGGGTGATTGTTGAAAAGAATGATCCAGAAAATATAATAGGTTTTGGAGGACTGAGCTATAAACTCTACGGAGAGGAAGAAAAATTGAATTTAGGCTATCGTTTAGCTTCCCAGGCATGGGGGAAAGGATACGCCACAGAATTCACAAAGAAGGCTATAGATGTTGGATTAAATCAAGACAATAAAGAAGAAATATTCGCAATTGTCCGTCCCAGCAATATAGCTTCTGTTAAAGTCTTGGAAAAGGCAGGTATGATACAAATCGGGACGCTGAATGATGTCCCCGGTCAACCTGAAAGTTTAGTATATAGAATTCAAAAATAATTTGTTTAAGCAAATAAAATGTTAGAAATTAAAAACCTTCACGCCAAAATTGAAGATGGCGCAGAAATATTAAAAGGTATTAATCTTGAAATAAAGCCGGGCGAAGTTCACGCTATCATGGGGCCGAACGGAGCTGGGAAATCTACCCTTTCTTCTGTAATCGCCGGAAAAGAAGATTACGAAGTGACTGGTGGAGAGATCCTTTTCCAAGGAGAAGATATCAGTGAAGATGCTCCTGAAGATAGAGCTCACAAAGGAATTTTCCTTTCTTTCCAGTATCCAGTGGAAATTCCAGGAGTTTCTGTAACGAACTTTATCAAAGCTGCTTTGAACGAAACAAGAAAAGCAAACGGATTGGAAGAAATGCCTGCAAAAGAAATGCTTGCATTAATCCGCGAGAAATCGGAAAAACTAGGGATCAAAAAAGATTTTCTTTCAAGATCATTGAACGAGGGATTCTCCGGAGGTGAAAAGAAAAGAAACGAGATCTTCCAGATGATGATGCTTAATCCTAAATTGGCTATTCTTGATGAGACCGATTCAGGATTGGATATCGATGCTTTAAGAATCGTTGCAGATGGGGTAAACCACTTTAAAAATGAAGGAAATGCAGTTCTTTTGATTACGCACTATCAGAGATTGCTTAACTATATTCAGCCTGACTTCGTTCACGTTTTAGCGGATGGAAAAATCATCAAAACAGGTGATAAATCTTTAGCATTAGAACTTGAAGAAAAAGGTTACGACTGGCTTCTTAACTAAGAAGAAAATATATTATTTCAGAGATTAAAATTTTCGCAGTCATTTATAAAATGTAGCCAAAAAGAATCTCTAGTATTAAAAATTGGGTTCCCTATTCCTCGGAATAACAATATTTTAGTTAATAAAAAAAGAAAAAATGGTGCAAACCACAGATATACCAGTAATGGCATTAAAAGAACAAATTATAGAGAACCATAATGAATTTTTGGAGAGTCTTCGTCACAGATTTCTGGATGACAGTAGAAAAGCAGCTCTTCAAAGATTTGCAAACCTTGGTTTTCCGACAAAAAAAGACGAAGAATATAAATATACCAATCTAAAGGAAATCACGGAAAAAAGCTACAACTTCTTCCCGAAAGAGAGCCACAATATCACTAAAGAGCAGTTTGATGAACTGCACCTTGGAGAAGAAAATTTTGATTGGATTGTTTTTGTAAATGGTAAGCTTCATAAAGAACTTTCAAAAGTTTCTATTGAAAATGTAGAGTTCCTTTCATTCAACTATGCGCTGAATGATGAGAAGCACAAAGAGGTTTTTGAAAAGTATTTCAATACTATTGCTTCTAAAGAACAGGCTTTTACAAACTTAAACCTCGCTTACTGCAAATACGGTTTCTTTTTGAAGGTTCCTAAAAATGTAGTGATTGAAAAACCAATCCACATTTTTTATATTTCTCAAAATCAGGAGGAAAATACATTCTACAATACTAGAAACCTCTTGATCGTAGAAGAAGGAGCTAAAGTAGAAGTAATTGAAAGCCACCATAATTTTGACAGCACCTATGTATTGACAAACTCTGTAACGGAGATCTTTACATATCCTAATGCAAAAGCTGACTGGCATAAACTTCAAAATGATAACAACACAACATATCTTATCGACAACACATTCGCGAGACAGGAGAAAGACAGCTTAACCACTGTGAATACATTCTCTTTCGGAGGCAAACTGGTAAGAAACAACCTTGATTTTATTCATAATGGATCAAACATCAATTCATTCATGAATGGAATCACAATCATCGGAAAAGATCAGCTGGTAGACCACCATACGGCAGTTCACCATAACTTCCCGAACTGTGAAAGTTATCAGAACTACAAAGGAATCTTCGATGGTAATGCCCACGGAGTCTTCAACGGAAAAGTTTTTGTAGACAAAATTGCTCAGAAAACAAACGCTTATCAGCAGAATAATAACGTATTGCTAAGTGAAGGTGCAAGTATTGATACAAAACCTCAGTTAGAAATCTTTGCTGATGATGTAAAATGTTCTCACGGTTGTACCGTAGGTCAGCTGAATGAAGATGCTTTATTCTACCTGAGAGCGAGAGGAATTTCTAAAAAAGAAGCACAGGCATTACTTTTATATGCTTTTGCTAATGATGCAATGCAAAACATTGATATAGAGCCTCTAAAAGAAAAAATCTCAAAGCTATTGGCGGAGAAATTAGGAGTTGATATAGAATTCTAAGACTTATATATATTGATAAACAAAAGCACTTCAAAAAGAAGTGCTTTTTTATTTCTTACGTGTTATCTCGTCTATTTCTTTAACCAGCCTTGGTTATCCTTATTATCTGAACGTTTCTTCCCGTTATCGAAATTATAGGCTAAACCAACGCCTAATGTCTGCTTCAGCTGTGTTTTCCAGATCTGGTTATGATCATACAGCAGATCCAGGGTAATATTGGATGAAATATATTTATTAATTTTCATATTTAAGACTGCTCCATAAGCCAATACCAACCTATCCGGATGATCCAGATAATTTGAAAATACAGACGCTGTATTGGTCAGGTTAATATTCTCCATGATTTTGATTTTATAGATAGCTGTCCCAAGAAAACCGAACTGGAAAAGTGATGAATCACCATCATTTTTGAGCCCGTAAGTTCCTGCTGTTTGAAGATCCTTATCCAAAACAAAAGTCCATCTCGCGTTAGCCGGGCGTAAAGTTACCGTCAAATTATCGTTAGGACGGTAGGTAACCCCCGCACCTACATTCAGATATCCCGGTGCCATGAAATTGGAGATTTTTTTAGCATCAGGATTGTTCCCGTCTTCATATCCCGGTGCAAACTGAGTCTGAAGGCCTGCTCCTGCTGATAAATACCAGCTTTCGGCAAATTTTCTGCCATAGTTTGTAGAAAGATTGATAACATCCTGAGTTTTTCTCACACCCGTTCCCTGGGTATTATTCTGTCCGTAGCCCAGAATAATAATATTTTCCCAAAGATCTTTCCCTTTTTCATAGGTCAGGTTATAATTGACACCGGCAAGCCATCCTACGTTGTTAGCTCCGCCTCCTACCCAGTTTGAAAAAGCGGCCTGGTTAAGCATTAATGTATTTTGTCCCTGAATAGACCAGGCTTTAACGGTGTCTGTTACCGGAGCATCTGTTTTAGTTTCTTGCGCCAAAGCCATCGCTCCAAAAGAAATGGAACTGATCAATAAAAGTTTCTTCATAATAATGATTTATTACAAATGTATAAATAATAATTTACGCCGGAAGAAAATTCACTTTAAAATGAATTTAACATAATTGATTTTAGCCTCATAACACCATGAAAACAAGCAATTTAAAGATAATCTATATCCATTACGAACTTAAAATTACTTAAAATAACAGTATTTTAAAAACAAAAAACACCTCATTTCTGACGTGTTTTTCTATTAGCATTAATGTAGTTATATTATTTTTTAATCCACCATTGACTGTCTTTACGGTCAGAGCGTTTCACCCCATTATCAATGGTATAAGCGAATCCGATTCCAAGGGTTTGTTTCAGCTGTGTTTTTTCGATTTGATTGTGATCATACAACAGGTCAACTGTTACATTGGATGAAATATATTTGTTTACTTTCAGGTTCAACAGAGCTCCATAAGCAAGAACCAATCTGTCCGGACGGTCAAGGTAATTTGAGAAGACCGAAGCGGTATTCGTCAAGTAAATATCTTCCATTATTTTCAGCTTGTAAATTGCTGTTCCCAGGAAACCGAACTGCAATAAAGAAGAATCACCATCGCTTTTCAAACCATAGCTTCCAGCCACCTGAAGATCCTTGTCCAGTACAAAGGTCCACCTGGCGTTGATAGGACGCAAAGTTACCGTCAGATCATCATTCGGTCTATATGTGATCCCCATCCCGACGTTCAGATAACCTGGGGCCATAAAATTTGAGATCTTTTTAGCTTCAGGATTATTTCCGTCTTCATATCCTGCTGCAAACTGAGATTGTAATCCCGCTCCCGAAGAGAAATACCAGCTTTTTGAAAATTTTCGCCCATAGTTGGTAGAAACATTGATAACATCCTGAGTTTTTCTTATTCCTAATCCTTTGGTATCATTTTGTCCATAACCCAGAATAATGATATTTTCCCAAAGATCTTTGTCTTTTTCATATGTAAGGTTGTAATTGACACCGGCAAGCCATCCTACGTTGTTAGCTCCACCTCCTACCCAGTTTGAAAAGGCTGCCTGGTTAATCATTAATGTGTTTTTTCCTATCACTGACCAGCATTTTACTGTGTCTACCATAACAGAATCTTTCTTTAATTCTTCTTGTGCACTTGCATAAATTCCCATAAAAAAGGAAAGAATCAATAAAAACTTCTTCATTATTCAAATAATTTTCAATGCAAAAATATTAATATAATTTTTTTTAAAGGTAAATTCAGCTTTAAAGAATCCTAATTCATTAAAGTTTCATTGTCTAACAATAAGATATCTCTATAAAATCAATGCCAAAATAATAAGTTTGAAAATAAATTTGACACCTTTTGTCTTAAAATCAAATGGATAGGAATTGATTCATCGCCAAATTTTCCGAAATTTATCATTGGCTTTTGATTTGACGTAAAATCCTCATGTTTAAAAATGCAATTTCCAAAAGAGCGATTATATACCCTTTGCTGATGCTTTCTGCAATGTGGCTCGGATATTTTTTACAAATGCAGGGATTTTTTCAAAGCTGTTTTGGAGCGATTATACCGCTTTTGCCTGAAGGACTGCTGGGGATAGTTACCTCCCCTCTTTTGCATGGAAATATTGATCATATTATAGGAAACTCTATTCCAATAGCTGCACTTATGTTTTTGCTCTATCAGTTTTACCCTTTAGTGGCGAATAAGGTTTTTATTATCGGCTGGCTGGCAACAGGACTTTTAGTATGGCTTCTTCCACCTATTGATATTCTCTCCGGTGAATATATGTACACTTGTACCATCGGAGCCAGCGGTGTAGTCTATGTTCTTGCTTTTTTCCTTTTCTTCAGCGGGGTATTCAAATGGAATACAAAACTTCTTACCATCTCAATGCTAGTTGTGCTGTATTATGGAAGTTTAGTGTGGGGAATGCTTCCTGAAGAACTGTTCTACAATATGCAGGAACCCAGTAAAATTTCATGGCAAGCCCATCTTTCCGGGGCCGTAGTGGGTAGTATCATTGCATTTGCTTTTAAAAATGTTGGAGAAAAAAAGAAAAAATTCATTTGGGAATTCCCTAATTATTATAGTGAAAAGGATGATAAGCTGTGGCAGGAATACAAGGAAAATCATCCGGAAGACTTTATGGAACTTCCCTATAAAAAAAGAGATGATATCTGGGATCATTTGGATGAATTAAGGAAGAGATAAAAACTTATTTCACTACATTTGAAAAAAAACACACATGATCTCCGAAGAATACTTTTATGCAATCGCCCTCCGCGAATGCAGCCAGATAGGCGATATTCATTTTCATAAACTTGTTCATACTTTTGGAAGTGCTCAGGAAGCATGGAAAAGAGCAAAGAAAGAGTACAAAAAACTGGAAGGAATGGGACAAAAAACAGTTTCAGATATTGGAAATAAGTCTCATTTGGAATTCGCAGAAGAAGAATTAAATTTTTGCGAAAAGAATAATATCCGAATCAGACTAAAGCATCTTAGTGAAACTCCTTTACTGCTTAATGAATGTAATGATGCACCTGCTATTCTTTATCAGAAAGGAAAGATTGATGATACACAGTCAAAAGTAAGTATCGTAGGAACCCGAAATATGACGGGCTATGGCCAAAAATTTATTGAAGACTTCTTTGAAGCAACTCAATCTTCAAAATATACATCAGTGAGCGGACTCGCTTTGGGTGTTGACAAAGAGGTTCATGAACAGTCTATTCTTCATCAAAAACCTACTGTAGCAGTTCTTGCACATGGTTTCCAATATTTATATCCATCAAAAAACAGAAAACTTTCAGAGAAAATTTTGGAGGAAGGAGGGGCATTAATCACAGAGTTCACTTCTTCCCAAAAACCAGACCGTGAAAACTTCATCCAGAGAAATAGAATTGTAGCAGGAATGTCTCCCGCAACCATTGTGGTGGAAACCGGTTTTGGAGGAGGATCTGTAAGCACTGCCTCTTTCGCCAATGATTATAACCGTGATGTCTTTGCCCTTCCTGGAAAAATTACAGACACCTGCAGTCAGGGATGTAATCAGCTGATTTTCCATAATAAAGCGACAGCCATTTCTACCATAAAAGATCTTATAAACATGTTGGGATTTAATAATCCTAAAGAAAAAATTGAAGAGTTATTTCCTTATAGCGAGACCTCCATACAATTATCTGACAATCAGTATTTAATATATCAATCTATTAAAGACCAACCTCAGATTTCTCTGGATGATCTGGCGCAGAAAATTAATATTCCCACCCACAAAATCTTACCAATAATTTTGGAATTGGAACTTTTAGGGAAAGTAAAATCATTTTCCGGGAGGCAATTCATCGCGATTTAAGATTTAATGATTTCTTAATATTGCATTATTTCACACATAACATTTCATTTTTAATAAAATTTGAACATAAATTATCAATTTAATAATATTACGAAACATTATTATTTAATTTTTAACAAAGTTGAAATACAGTGTTGTGAATCTTGAAAAAAAAATTAAATTTGTTGACAATAATATTCAACCTTAATATATGGAACAATATAATATTGACCAGAAAATCCAAGAGTTTATTGCAAAAATTGAAGCAAAAAATCCTAACGAACCGGAATTTTTACAGGCTGTAAAAGAAGTTGCCGTAACCGTAATTCCATTCATTGCTACTAAAAAAGAATACACCGGAATGAAGCTGCTTGAAAGAATGGCTGAAGCTGAAAGAATTATTATTTTCAGAGTTCCATGGGTTGATGACAAAGGAGAAATTCAGGTTAACAGAGGTTTCAGAATTCAAATGAACTCTGCTATTGGACCATACAAAGGAGGAATTCGTTTCCACCCTACTGTAAACTTATCAGTTCTTAAGTTCTTAGCTTTCGAACAGGTATTCAAAAACTCTTTAACAACTCTTCCAATGGGAGGTGGTAAAGGAGGTTCAGATTTTGATCCACAAGGAAAATCTGATATGGAAGTAATGCGTTTCTGCCAGGCTTTCATGACAGAATTGTGCAAGCACATTGGTCCTGAAACAGACGTACCTGCCGGAGATATCGGTGTAGGAGCAAGAGAAATCGGATATTTATTCGGACAGTACAAGAAAATCAGAAATGAGTTTACTGGAGTTCTTACAGGAAAAGGTCTTGCTTATGGAGGTTCATTAATCCGTCCTGAAGCTACGGGATACGGTGTGGTATACTTCGCTGAGCAGATGCTTAAGACTATCGGACAGGATTTCCAGGGTAAAACAGTAACGGTATCAGGTTTCGGAAACGTAGCTTGGGGAGTGATCAAAAAAGCAACTGAACTAGGCGCTAAAGTAGTAACAATCTCTGGACCGGACGGATACATTTACGACAAAGATGGTATCAGCGGAGAAAAGATTGATTATTTATTAGAGCTTAGATCTTCAGGAAACAACAGAGCTGAAGATTATGCTAAAAAATATCCTTCTGCTGAATTCCATGCTGGAAAACGTCCTTGGGATGTGAAGTGTGATGTTGCATTCCCTTCTGCAACTCAAAACGAATTAGATTTAGATGATGCAAGAAAACTAGTTGAAAACGGATGTGTTTGTGTAACGGAAGCGGCTAACATGCCTTCTACACTAGACGCCATCAACTATTTCTTAGATAATAAAGTATTATTCTCTCCTGGTAAAGCTTCCAACGCTGGAGGTGTTGCTACATCAGGATTAGAAATGACTCAGAACTCTATCCGTCTTAACTGGACTTCTGAGGAAGTTGACGCAAGATTAAAGGAAATCATGATTGGTATCCACAAAGCTTGTAGAGACTACGGAAAAGACGAAGACGGTTATGTAAACTATGTAAAAGGTGCAAATATTGCCGGCTTCGTAAAGGTAGCAGAAGCAATGCTGGCTCAAGGAGTTGTGTAACAGAAAAAACAAAGGTTGGGAAAAATTCCCGACCTTTTTTGATATAGCCTGTTCCCGGGATAATGGGAAAAAAGTAAAAAGTGAAAGGAGAAAGCGCTGCTATATGCAGCGCTTTTTTTATTTTTATATCATGAAAAACACTTTTAAAAATATTGATGAATATATTCTTCTGTTCCCAATAGAAGTACAGGAAAAACTGCTTGAACTGAGGCAAGCCATCCATTCACGGGTTCCTGATCTGGAAGAATATATTGGATATCAGATGCCTGCTTTCAGGTATAAAGGAAAGCCTTTGGTTTATTTTGCCGGGTATAAAAAACACATTGGTTTTTATCCCGGAACTGAAGGGATCAGTCATTTTGAAACGGATTTTAAGGAAAGAAAATATACATTTTCCAAAGGAGCTGTACAGTTTCCGATTTCTGGCGATCTCCCGCTGGACTTAGTCAATAAGATCCTCCGGTTTAAAGCAGAGGAAATTGATCAAAAAAAATCCTGAAATACAAGATTTCAGGATTCCGACTAGTGTTTGCTAAAGTACTTTACTTTTTCTTCTT
>JGI24741J21665_1000416_pt1 | contig 12897 bp, 10 predicted proteins | sample KBSCornC7_FD_21665 | JGI IMG/M metagenome (IMG submission 21665) | reverse complement strand
ATCCTGAAATTGATGCATACATGAGTCAATATATAGATGAACTGAGAAAAATTCAGTCAGGAGAAATTTCTGCAGAAGAATTTAAACATCTTCAATAAAAAAAGAACATTCATTTTTAGCATATTTAAGAAAGGAGGCGGGCATTATGTTCCGCCCCTTTTTTGATTTTAGCAACTTTTATATTCTATAAAATCAATTTGTTTGTATTTTTGAAGAAATAACAAAAGAACTTCCAAGCAATCTATAATGAACAGAGATCTCTATATTGATTTCGCCAAAGGACTGGCAACACTTTCTATCATATTTATCCATACCGCTTTCTGGTCTGGACAGTTTTATATTCCTGCAGAAGTAAGAGTTTTCTCCCTCGTTTTTGACGTAGCCCTTTTTTATGCCCTGAGCGGGATTACTTCCGGAGCCAATATTGAAAAAACATTGTATCGTCTGCTGAAACTTCAGATCACCTATATGATATTTGTGACTTTCCTGTTCTTTTTAGATTACTTCTTTAAAGTTTTCGGACTGAGTTTCTTTTCTATGGAATGGCTGCAAAGCTTTTATTCCACATTTGGTTCCAAATATTCTACAACCAGTATTTCAGCAACTCCTCAATGGGAAAATCTGGGCAACTGGTATCTTCATCAATACACTAATGCTGACACTTTTCCTGTGGTGATGGGAAGCTTCTGGTATCTTAAAGTTTATTATATCCTAACTGTTTTTGGTGTTCTTATCTTAAAATTCTTCCCGAAACATATCAATTGGTTTATCGGGCTTTGCATGGGTTTAACCTTATTATTTAACATCTTCCCGGAATATTATCCAACAGGACAGGTGGGATACGTAGCTTTTTATCTTGCCGTATTTTTAATTGGACACAGAATGCGTGGGAAAAAGATTCCAGCCAAAGCAATTCCTATGCTATATGCGCTTGTTGGAATCGCTCTTATATGGATGTTCTGGTACTATGGAGGAGAAATTTTCTATAAAATCAATAAAAACAAATTCCCGCCAAAAATCCCTTATGTCATCTGGACATTATTCTCTCTGGTAACACTATTTGTTCTTTATAACCGATTAAAGATTACAAAAGAAAATTTTATCACCCACATCGGAAAGAATGCTATTTTCTTCTACTTTGCACAGGGAATCAGTTCTTCATTGGTATATTTCCTGGTTGTCCCGTTAAAAGAAAATGTGCCATGGTGGATTTTAATGATCATTATTTATGGTATTAATATCATTTTAGCCTTCATTATTTCTGCAGGATTGAAAAAAGTAGATGCCTCAGGCTGGAAGATTCTGGAATTCTTAAGAACAAAGACCGCATCTTAAGACTTTAACGATCAAATTGAAATAAAGTCACATTTCTTATCTCAATTTGTTTAAATTTACAAAAATTTTACAACATGTTTAAGTTGAAACTACCTACCGACCCAAGGTGGGCAAATATTGCAGAAGGAAACATCGGAGAAATTTTGACAGATCATGCCTGGTGCGAGCAAAAAGCAGCCACCAATGCCATAGGCCTGATTACAATGCTTCCGGAATATCCTGAAATTGTGACAGAACTTCTTGCCATTGCACAGGAAGAACTGGATCATTTCAATCAGGTTCATGAGATCATTAAGAAAAGAGGATATACCTTTGGAAGAGCAAGAAAAGATGATTATGTGAATGAACTGGCGAAATTTATCGTTCAGGGAACAAGAGAAAACCTCATCGTAGACAAAATGCTTTTTGCAGCTATGATTGAAGCCAGAAGCTGCGAAAGGTTCAAGGTTCTTACCGAAAACATCAAAGACGAAGAACTTAAAGTTTTCTACAAAGAACTGATGATTTCTGAAGCTAATCATTATACTACATTCATTGGATTTGCAAGACAACTCGGAGATCCGGAGAAAGTAAACAAACGTTGGGAAGAATGGCTGGAATATGAAGCCAGTATTATTAAATCCTACGGAAACAAAGAAACTATTCACGGTTAAAATAGAAACAGTAAAGAATACACATTGAAGAAGCCAAGCTTTGAAAATATCGCCAATTTATTCCTGAAAAACTTTTTCCAGGGACTGGTTATTATTGGTCCTATCGGGCTTACCATTTTTGTTATCTGGTATATTGTAAGTGCGATTGACAATCTTGTACCTTCGCTGGCCAAGCAGATTCCAGGGCTTGTATTCGTGTCCATTATTCTGTTTACTGCTATTTTAGGATATTTAGGAAATAAATTCGTGGTCGGAAGATTCTTTTTCGATACGATGGACAGCTTACTGGAGAAAACTCCGGGAGTAAAACATATCTATACTCCCACAAAAGACGTAATGTCCTCATTCGTAGGTGATAAGAAAAAATTCAACGATCCTGTATGGGTAAAAACCAATGAAAATCCGGAGATCTGGAGAATTGGTTTTTTAACCCAAAAAGAAATGTCGGACGTTGACAAACATAATTACGTTGCGGTATATCTTCCCCACTCGTATGCCATCTCGGGCTGGGTAATTGTTACTGAAGAAAAAAACATCAAACCTGTAGTGGGAATGACAGCGGCTTCTGCAATGAAGTTTGCAGTGAGTGGCGGTGTAGCCGGATTCCATTCTGATGAAAATATATTTAAGGCTCCGGAATAATTACTTGTTCTGTCTTATCTATACATTGATGAATTTTGAAAATTATTTTCAAACACATTTTCTTTACAAACAATTTAAAACATAATTTAACTCATGAATTTACCGTACGCGGAACCTTTCCGCATTAAAATGGTGGAAGAAATCTATCAATCCACCAGAGAAGAAAGAGAGCAGTGGCTTAAAGAAGCTAATTATAACCTTTTCAACTTAAGATCTTCACATGTTTATATTGACCTGCTTACCGATTCAGGAACCGGAGCAATGTCTGATAAACAATGGTCTGCTTTGATGACCGGAGATGAAAGCTATGCAGGATCCCGTTCTTTTGAGCAATTACAGAAAACTGTTGAAAAAATTACAGGATTCAAATATTTATTACCAACACACCAGGGAAGAGCTGCTGAAAATGTTCTTTTTTCAGTATTGGTAAAAGAAGGTGATGTAGTTCCTGGGAACTCTCATTTTGACACAACAAAAGGACATATCGAGATCAGAAAGGCACATGCCATCGACTGTACAATCGATGAAGCTTTTGACATTAATGACCTTCACCCTTTCAAAGGTAATATCAACCTTGAAAAACTGGAAGAAGTTTATAAAAGCCACCCTAAAGAAAACATCCCTTTCTGCTTAATTACCATTACATGTAACTCTTCAGGAGGACAGCCTGTATCATTAGAAAACATGAAGGCTGTAAAAGCACTTTCTGACCAATATGGAATCCCTGTTTTCTTTGATTCAGCGAGATTTGCAGAGAATGCTTACTTCATCAAAAAAAGAGAAGCAGGGCAGGAAAACAGAAGCATCAAAGAAATCTGTAAGGAAATTTTCTCTTATGGAGATGGGATGACAATGAGTTCTAAAAAAGACGGCTTAGTAAATATCGGCGGATTCATTGCTCTGAATAATGAAGACGTGTTCAGAAAAGCATCCAACTTTACCATCATCTATGAAGGATTTATTACCTATGGAGGAATGGCCGGAAGAGATATGGCCGCATTGGCAGTAGGTCTTGATGAGGCAACTGAGTTTGCTTACCTTGAAAGCAGAATATCTCAGGTTGAATATCTGGGTAATAAACTGATTGAATATGGAATCCCTGTTCAAAAACCAATTGGAGGGCACGCTGTATTTATTGATTCCCTCAACTTCCTTCCGAATGTTTCCCGTGAAGAGTATCCGGCACAGACATTAGGGCTTGAAATTTATAAAGAAGCAGGAATCAGAACCGTAGAAATCGGGACATTATTGGCCGACAGAGATCCTGCTACAAGAGAAAACCGGTATCCGAAGTTAGAATTGGTACGTCTTGCAATTCCTAGAAGAACTTATACCAATAACCATATGGACTATATTGCTGCTGCTATCAAGAACGTTTATGAAAGACGTGAAGAAATAGCAAAAGGATATAAGATCACCTGGGAACCAGAAATCTTAAGACACTTTACTGTTCAGCTTGAAAAAGCTTAATCATAAAACCGGAATTTTTTCCGGTTTTTTTTATGCATTACACAAACTATCTTATTCTTTATATTTTCATCTGTTCTTTTCCACTTAATGAGCTTAATACCATTCCGGCATTACAACAAATATGTTTTATAAGTGTCTATAAATCAATCATATTTATTTATTATCAATTATCTATTATGCTTTTCATTTTATCTTTTGTAAAACAAAAATCAAATTGATTCATTTTTTGAAATAGTGAAGGTTTTTAATTTTAATTTTGTAATTATCTAAAGGAGATAAAAAATACTCAAAAAACCAACCTGAAAAATACTTTATTCCGAAAATGAAGAAAATTGCTGTCGTGGGTGCCGGTATTTCCGGCTTAAGCATGGCGAATTACTTAGAAAAATATAAGATTGATTATCACATTTATGAAAGGCGAAAAAAGAAAGATCTGACAGGTCACGGATTTCTCATTCCACAAGAAGGAATGGATTATCTTTATCAAATCCTTGATCCTGATCTTCTTCTTCGTCATGGCAATTTTCTAAAAAAATATATACAGTACTCTCATACAGGGAAAATACTGGCAGAAAAGGAGCTGAACAATGTTTTCGCAATTTTAAGACATTCATTAATTGATCTGCTGGCTCAAAATATTTCTCCTGAAAAAATAACCTACGAACAAACCATAATTCCCGATGACAGACAGAATGGAAAACTGAAGCTTTCGGACGGAACGGATATTGACGCAGACATTGCTGTTATTTCCGATGGTTCTAAAAGCCGTATCAGAAGCTGTCTTTTTAAAGATGAAACCATGAAAGTGGTAAGAGAAAGTGAAGTGGTTAACATCGTTCAGGATAAGGAAATTGCAGATTCTATTGAAGATGATTTTATAAAATTTCATCATGAAGAAGGAGGCCTGACATTTGGAATCCTTAAACTTTCCGCTGATACCATTCTTTGGTATTCACAGTTTGATAATGAGAAATACATGATCAATGAGTGTTCAGCAGAGAATCTAAGGAAATACATGCTTGAAGTTTTTCAAAACTGGCATCCTTTAGTCCCATCAATTATACAGAAATCAGACTATAAAAACGTACATTTATGGCGTGTGTATGAGTTGGAAAAATTGAATCCCTTTTATAAGGATAATATTGTATTCATAGGAGATGCAGCCCATCCGCTGATTCCTTTTACGAGCCAGGGAGTAACCTCTGCATTAAAAGATTCTTTTTCATTAACGAAATATTTAGTTGAAGAAGAAAGTGAAACAGAAGCCTTCCGCAAGTATGAAGCAGACAGAAAACCTGAAATTGAAGTTCATATCAACAATGGAAGAGCATTGCTCAACCAGTTCCTGCTCCCGCTCAGCCAACAATCAGAAAATATTTTACCCATATCTTATAAATAAATATGTTCAGCAATAACGATATCAATTTTGAAGCACTGAAAAGAAAAGCCTATAACGGAAGATGGGCAACTCTGGAAGAAGGAATTATCCCTCTTACTGCTGCAGATCCTGACTTCAGGACAGCCCATGAAATAGAACAGGGAATCATTGAATACCTTAAAGACGGCTATCTAAGCTATGGACCGTTTTCTGGCCTTCCGGAATTCAAAAAAAGTGTTGCAGATCATTTCAATAAAGAGAAACATGGAACTTTTTCTCCTGAAAATATTCTGGCAGTCAACAGTGCTGCTCAGGGGATGTTCCTGATTGCCTCATATGTTCTGAATCCAGGAGATGAAGCCATTATTCTGGATCCTGTAGATTTTCTTTTCAAAAAATCAGTAGAAACAGCAGGCGGAAAAGTGATGCTTTGCCCAGTAAATACGATAACGGGAGACATTGATTTTGAAAAACTGGTTTCTTTAATCAATCCCAAAACCAAACTTATAAGCATCTGCAATCCACACAATCCACTGGGAAAAGTATATTCTAAAGAAGTATTAATAAAAATAGCAGAGATCGCCTCAGCTCACGATCTTTGGGTGATGAGCGATGAAATCTGGAGTGATATTATTTATGACAACAAAGATTTTCATACCTATTCTTCCGTTTCTGAGAAAGCAAAGAGAAAAAGCTTTACCGTTTATGGGTTTTCAAAATCATTTGGAATAGCAGGACTGAGAATCGGGGCAGTATTGTGTAATGATCAGGATATCCTTGAAGAGTTTACAGAGAAATCCAATTTCAATTCAACAATAGAAGGAGTTTCTACGTTGTCACAGATTGCCGGAAGTGTAGCTTTGGAGAAAGCAAAGCCTTGGTATAAAAATTTTTTAACACATTTACAGAGTAACAGGAATCTTGCTTTTGAATTATTAAGCTGTTCAGAAATTGTAAACCCCAATCTGCCTGAGGCCACTTTTGTCCTGTTTCCAAAGATTCAAAACGGAATGTCCAGCGATCAATTTGCCCAACATGTGTTAACACAGGGAAAAGTTGCCATTGTTCCAGGATCAGAAAGATGGTTCGGAAAAGGGGCAGAAGGACACATCAGAATTTGCTTTTCCACATCACAGGAAATTTTAGAAGAAGGAATTAACAGAATTATTACCAGTTTTTAATATTAAAATTTTTCATTAAATTTAAATAATAAGTTATTATTTTACCGAAATTAGCACAAATCAATACCAAATTAATATATTCATACTAAATATTAAATTTTAATATTGATTTAAAAATAAATATTGATAATTTTGATTAAATCACCATCCAAAATTATCAATATGAAAATAAAATACATCAGCATTATTTTTCTTGGAGTTTCCACTCTTTCCTATGCCCAGCAAATAAAGGATACCTTGAAAGAATCTAAAATAGACGAAGTAGCAATCACCGGAAGCCGGAATAAAAAAAGAACAGTAGTAAATACGCCCGTTCCTATTGATATTATCGACATCAAACAGGTGAGCCAGTCAACAGGGCAAGTAGAAATCAACCAGCTTTTACAGTTTTCCGCACCTTCTTTCAATTCCAACAAACAATCAGGGTCTGACGGTGCTGATGCAGTAGATCCTGCCACTTTAAGAGGTTTAGGTCCTGATCAAACCCTACTTTTATTAAATGGAAAAAGATATCACCAGTCTTCACTGATCAATCTTTTCGGAACTAAAGGAAGAGGAAACACAGGATACGACATGAATACCATTCCCATTGGCGCCATAAAAAGAGTGGAGGTCCTTCGTGACGGAGCCTCAGCTCAATATGGTTCTGATGCTATCGCAGGGGTAATCAATGTCATTCTTAATGACCGGGATAAAGGTTTTGAAGGAAATGCTTTTTATGGAATGAATCTTTTCAAAAGTCCCGGAAATAACGATGTGGTTTCTGATCACAAAGTGGACGGAACAACCTTTGATTTCAGTGGAAATTTAGGAACTAAAATAGGATCAAAAGGAGGTTTTGGAAACTTTACGGTAGAATTTATGAACAAAGATTATGCGATACGAAATGCAAATCCTGATATTTACAATGATCCGCTGGCACCAAGACAGCGCTTTGGGGATGCAAAAGCTCAGAACATTTACTTTTTCGGAAATATTGAGCTTCCCTTATCTGATGGTCTGAAATTCTATTCCCGTCAGGGCTTTTCACATAGAAATACCAAAGCCTACGCATGGACAAGATCAGCAGATGCAGACGGAAATATTCCTGAAGTTTACCCTACAGGATTCAATCCGATTGAAAATACAAGTATTACAGATTTCACGTTTGACAACGGTCTGAAATTCAAGGTTGTCGGATGGGATGTAGATTTTTATAATGCTTTTGGCAACAACAGATTTACCTATCAGATTGACAATACGATTAATGCCACTCTTGGTATCAAATCACCTACAAGCTTTAATGCTGGAGGGCATTCATTATTACAGAATACAACCGGTTTTAATGCGGTGAAGCAGTTCAAGGTGCTGGAAGGACTTAATATCGCTTTCGGATCGGAATTCAGGTATGAAAAATTTGACATCATCAAAGGGGAAGAAGCTTCTTATGCCATGTATGATGTAAATGGAAACCCTGTAACTGCCAGCACACCCCAAAACTTACTGGTCACCAATCCTTTAAGCGGTAATGTAAGGCCGGGTGGTTCTCAGGGATTTCCGGGATATTCTACAGACATTGGCAAAAGCAGAAATAACTTTGCGGCATATGTAGACACCGAGCTTGACGTTACAAAAAACTGGATGGTAAGCATTGCCGGAAGATTTGAAAATTATAATGATTTCGGAAGCACTTTAAATGGAAAATTCGCAACAAGATATGCAATCACCCCGCAGTTTGCCTTCCGTGGTTCCGTTTCTACCGGGTTCAGAGCTCCTTCTCTGGCTCAGAAATACTACAGCCAGCAGTTTACCAACTTTCAGGGTGGCCAATTGGTTACCATTCAGCTAGCTTCTAATGATAGTAAAATTGCAGGCAGCCTTGGAATTCCTCAATTAAAACAGGAAACATCCGTGAATGGAAGTGCCGGATTTACATTTAACACAGGAAAATTTACAGCAACAGTGGATGGATATTATATTCAGGTAAAAAACAGAATCGTTCTTACCGGATATTTCGCACAAGCAGACTTGCCGGCAGAAGTTCAGGCAGAGAATCCATATATTGACCAGGTACAGTTTTTCTCCAATGCTATAGATACCAAAACAAAAGGAGTGGATCTTATTTTAAGCTACACTGAAAACCTTGGTTCCGGGAAACTGACTGCTACCTTAGCCGGAAACTATAATGATATGGAAATCACCAAAGTGAATACTTCAGAAAAGCTTGCAGGGAAGGAAGATATTTACCTGAGCGAAAGAGAAAAAGCTTTTATTCTCGCTTCTGCCCCAAAAACAAAAGTCAATTTAAACCTCAATTATAAGATCAACAAATTCAATGCGAATCTGCAGCTGGTGAGGTTTGACAAAGCAACACTGATTGGTTATGATGGTACAGAACAGGTATATAACCCAAAAGTAACTACCGATATTTCTTTCGGCTACGAGTTTTGCAAGAACCTGAACCTGACCCTGGGCAGTAAAAATTTATTCAACAGATATCCAACTCTGCAAACCACTCAGGTGAGCAGCGGGAATACAGAATCCGGAGGTATTTTTGATCCCGTACAGATGGGATTTGCCGGAAGACAGGCTTTTGCCAGACTTAACTTTAAGTTTTAAAATAAGGCAGAAAGCTAGATGAAGAGAGATGGAAGTTACAATAGAGAGAAATTCTTATTAAACCCTCAAAACATCCAGCTCTCAGCCCCATATAAAAGCTTACAGAAAGTTTCTGTAGGCTTTTTTTATTTTTTTGAAATTTTATAAAGCTTACCACTGTCGGTTACTGCATAAAGATTTCCGTCCATTCCGTTTAATACATCTCGGAAACGTTCTTTCTGATCTGCAAGAAGACGTTCTTCACCTACCACTTTATTATCTTTCATTACAATTCTGTCAATATGCTCACCGCTTAAACATCCTATAATCAGGTTTCCTTTCCATTCCTCGATATTCCCTGTATAAAAAGTAATTCCGCTTGGTGAAATCACGGGATCCCAGTAATAAACAGGCTGCTCAGTTCCTTCTCTTTTGGTGATTCCCTCTCCTACTTTGTCTCCTGAATATTCAATTCCATAGGTTACATCTCCCCAGCCGTAATTTTTCCCAGGTTGGATCAGATTGATCTCATCCCCGCCTCTCGGGCCCATCTCTACATCCCACAAATTACCATTAGGATCAATAGCCATTCCCTGCGGATTACGCACACCATAAGCATAAATTTCAGGTTTATAGCCCTGCTTTCCGATAAAGGGATTTCCAGGGGCCGGTTTTCCGTCTTTTGTGATTTTTAGAATTTTCCCAAGATAATTATCCGTTTTCTGAGCATATACACGGGTTATCTTATCCGATCTTTCTCCTGTGCTGACAAATAAATTTCCATCTTTATCAAAAGCAAGACGGCTTCCGTAGTGTTTATCCCCATCATAAGAAGGTTCTGCACGGAAAATAACTTTTACTTCTGAGATATTTTTGAGATCTGCAGACAGCTTACCTTTCGCCACGGAAGTTAAATTTCCTTTTCCAAACGGTTCCGAAAAACTGAAATAAATAATATTGTTGGTAGTAAAATCAGGATCAAGGGCTACATCAAGCATTCCACCCTGACCTTTTGAATCTACTTTTGGAAAACCTTCTATTTTTGAAACTTGTTTTCCATCCGTTGAAACAACGTTCATGTGACCTTTCTTGTCTGTGATCAGAAATTTTCCGTCAGGTAAATTGATAATCCCCCAGGGTCTTCCTAAATCTTTATTCAATATCTCTACATTATAGGCCGTTGTACTTTTTACTGCCTTGATTCTTGTCTGCCCTTTAAATGCCGGTTTATAGTCAGAATTAGGCTTCTCTGTCTCTACACTTCCGTCATTTCCGGTCTTCTGAGCATTTGCATGATTTTCTTTGCACGATGACAAAATAAGAAAAAGAGTCAGTACCGGGACATAAAATTGATTGATTTTCATAACATTATGATTGGTGATTATACAATGAATGGAAAAATAATGCCATACAAACCTCTTAAAATAGTCTCCTTAAAAAAAATAAAAAATTGTACCCCCAAAAAAGAAGAATAAAACTTTCTGAATACCATCCATTCTGTTAAAATTTTATTATCAAAATATTCATCTTCAAAACATTATCCTGCCTAATAATTTCTTTCGTATTTTTGTTGTATACATTCTTTTCTATGGATTTTAAGCTTCAATCAGAATATAAACCTACCGGAGATCAGCCTCAAGCTATTGAAAAACTTACTGAAGGTATAGAGATCGGTGAGAAATATCAAACTCTTCTCGGAGTTACCGGCTCCGGAAAAACCTTTACGGTTGCTAATGTTGTAAAAAATGTTCAGCGCCCAACCTTAGTTCTGGCACACAATAAAACTCTTGCGGCACAGCTCTTCATGGAGTTTAAAGAGTTTTTTCCGGAAAATGCCGTAGAATACTTTGTCAGTTACTATGATTACTACCAGCCTGAGGCTTATATTGCCACAACAGGAACTTATATTGAGAAAGACCTGAGCATCAATGAAGAGGTTGAAAAACTACGTCTTTCTGCAACCGCCAGCCTGCTTTCAGGAAGAAGAGATGTTTTGATTGTGGCATCTGTTTCCTGTATTTATGGTATCGGAAACCCTACAGAATTTCATAAATCTTTAATTTCCATCGCTATCGGTGAAAAAGTGACAAGAACTGCTCTTCTCCACTCATTAGTTAATGCATTATACGCCAGAACATTAAATGAATTCCAGAGAGGAACATTCCGTGTAAAAGGAGACGTAATTGATGTTTTCCCTGCTTATACTGATAATGCCATCAGAATTCAGTTTTTTGGGGATGAAATTGAAAAGATCCAAAGCTTTGACCCTGTTACTGGGAATGTGGAGGATAATTTTGATCAAATACAAATTTATCCTGCCAATCTTTTTGTAACCTCAAAGGAGACCTTAAACGGTGCCATTAAAGACATTCAGGATGATATGGTAAAACAGGTTGATTTCTTTAGCTCTATTGGAAAACCACTAGAAGCAAAACGACTTCAGGAAAGAACTGAACTGGATCTTGAAATGATTAAAGAGCTTGGCTATTGTTCGGGAATTGAAAACTATTCAAGATATCTGGACGGCCGTCTTCCGGGAACAAGACCTTTCTGTCTGATTGATTATTTCCCTAAAGACTTTTTGATGGTTATTGATGAAAGTCACGTAACGGTTCCACAGGTTCATGCCATGTATGGTGGTGACCGAAGCAGAAAAGAGGCATTGGTGGAATACGGTTTCAGACTTCCGGCTGCGATGGACAACAGACCTTTAAAGTTTGAAGAATTTGAAGCCATTCAGAATCAGGTAATCTATGTATCTGCAACTCCTGCAGATTATGAGCTTGAGAGAACCGGAGGAGCTTATATAGAGCAGATCATCCGTCCAACAGGACTACTTGACCCGATTATTGAGGTAAGACCTACCATAAACCAGATTGATGATTTAATGGAAGAAATCCATAAAAGATCTGATGCTGATGAAAGAGTACTGGTAACCACTTTAACGAAGAAAATGGCGGAAGAGCTTACGAAATACTTTACCAAATTCGGAATCAGAACAAGATATATTCACTCTGATGTTGAAACACTTGAACGTATTCAGATTATGCAGGACCTTCGTCTAGGGCTTTTTGATGTACTTATCGGAGTTAATTTATTACGAGAAGGATTGGATTTACCTGAGGTTTCCTTAGTTGCTATTTTGGATGCCGATAAAGAAGGAATGCTGAGAAGCAGAAGATCAATGATCCAAACCGTAGGACGTGCCGCCAGGAATGTGAACGGAAAAGCAATCATGTATGCTGATAAGATCACCAAATCTATGCAGGCTACTTTGGATGAAACCGAATACCGCCGTGCCAAACAAATGCAGTACAATGAGGATCACGGCCTGAAGCCAAAAGCATTAAATAAAAAGATTTCGGAAAACCTTGTCGGAAGAAGCAAAGACTTCCCTGATGAAAAATATACCCAGAAAGAAATTCTTCAAAAAGTTGCTGAAACAAAAGCAACCTATGCAAGTGAGGATATAGAGAAAATGATTACACAGAAGCAGAAAGAAATGGAAACTGCAGCAAAAAATCTTGACTTTATAAAAGCAGCCAAGCTGAGAGATGAGATTGCAGCTTTGAAAGCTTAATAAACTGATTTGTAAAAAAGGTTCGGCGGCATCAAAGATGCCGCCGAACCTTTTTATTGAGATTGAAAAATTTTATTTTTT
>JGI24741J21665_1000411_pt1 | contig 12953 bp, 5 predicted proteins | sample KBSCornC7_FD_21665 | JGI IMG/M metagenome (IMG submission 21665) | reverse complement strand
CTCGTGAATTGCTGTGCTACGAATACAAAGTTGACTTCGCCCAGGGAAGCGATGTTGCGAAGACTCGAAGCAGTTCACCAGATTTCACGGGGCGCAGCTGTTGCGCCTCTCGACGCGAAGGGTAGAACAACATCGCCACCAAGCCCGCCGAGTATCGTGCACCGGCGCTCGACAAGGGCCTCGATATTCTCGAATTGCTGGCGCGTGCGAACGCGCCGTGACGATGACCGGCGTCACCGCCGCGATCGGCTATTCCAAGGGCGAGATCTTCCGTATGCTGCAGGTGCTTGGAGGAGCGCGGTTACATCGCGCGAGAACGATCCGGGTTACGCGCTGACCTAGGTGACCAGCCTGTCCGGCGACACCCGCATTGACGCGACAGCACGACATCCCGCATCGTTGCGGCGTGCGCAAGTGCGCCATTATCCCTTCGGTTTCAGAGGAGTACGCACATGGTGACACGCAGACGTTTCCTGCAAGGTGCGGCAACTTTGCCACTGCTGGGTTGCCTCGATACGGCGCTGGCGCAGGCGGCCGCGCAAATCTGTACGCCCGAAGCATGCCCCGCTCCGCTGTCAACCTACGTCGATGTATTCGTCGGCACCGGCGGCCACGGCCATACCTATCCGGGTGCGACGGTGCCGTGGGGCATGGTGCAGCTTTCGCCCGACACCAATGATTTCGGCTGGGACGCTTGTTCGGGCTACCACGAAGCCGACGGTTCGATCATGGGGTTTTCGCACACGCACCTGTCCGGCACCGGCGCCAGCGACATGCTCGACGTACTGGTGATGCCCGCGCAGGGCCCGGTGCTGCTCGACCCCGGCGCACGTGGCTTGCCGGATGAACTGTATTACTCGCGGTACGATGCCGCGAAGCACGGATCGCGGTTGCCCGGAGTGGCGCAGCCCGGCAAGGGCTATCGATCGCGCTTCGACAAGACCTCCGAGTCCGCCTTCCCCGGCTCGTACCGGGTGCATCTCACCGACCACGACATCATCGCCGAGCTGACCGCGACCGCACGCGTCGGATTGCATCGTTACACCTTCAGACGCCAAGGTCCGGCGCATCTGCTGGTCGATCTGGCGCACGGTTACCACGATGAAGCCAAGGTGCCGTGCAAGGTCTCCGATGCAACGCTGAAGGTGATCGGCGATGACACGTTGGTCGGGGGCCGGCGCGTGCACCAGTGGGCGGACGGGCGTTACATCTTTTTCGCGATGAAGGTGTCGCGCCCATTCACGCGTGCGGAGCTGTATTCGGAGGACAAGCCGCTGGCAGTGGCAACGGATGCCAGGGGCAATCATTTGAAGGCCGTGCTGCATTTCGACGATGCCTCGAAGGCGCCGTTGCTGGTGAAGGTCGGCATTTCCGCGGTGGACATCGACGGCGCGCTGCGCAACCTGGAAGCGGAACTGCCGCACTGGGATTTCCAGCGCGTGCAGGTTGCCGCCATGGCCGCGTGGGAGGGCGAACTCGAGCGCATCAAGGTCAAGTCCGAATCCGAAGACTTCATGAAAACCTTCTACAGCGGGCTGTATCACACGCTGCTGGCGCCCACCCTGTCCAGCGACGTCGATGGCCGCTATCGCGGCATGGACCTGGAGGTGCACACGCTGCCGAAAGGCCGGCACAACTACAGCACCTATTCGCTGTGGGACACTTACCGCGCGCTGCACCCGCTGTACACGTTGTTCCAGCCCGACAAGGTGCCGGACCTGGTGCAGGGGCTGGTGCGCAAGGCCAACGAGAGTCCGCAAGGGCCCACGGTATGGCCGCTGCAGGGCGTCGAGACCGGCACCATGATCGGCTATCACTCGATAGCGGTGATCGCCGAGGCGCAGGCGAAAGGCTTCACCGGCGTCGATTACGCCGGGGCGTGGTCGGCATATCGCAGGCGCGCGATGAGCGATGATTACCGTGGGCTCAAGTCGTACCGCAAGCTCGGTTACATCCCCAGTGACAAGGAGGGCGAGGCCGTCAGCAAGACGCTGGAATACGCCTACGACGACTGGGCGATGGCCCATTTCGCGGAAGGGCTCGGCGAACACGCCGATGCCAGGACTTTGCGCGAACGCTCGCGCAATTACCAAAACGTGTTCGACCGCAAGCTTGCCTTCATGCGTCCGCGTGGCGCCGATGGGAAGTGGCTGGAGCCGTTCGATCCGATCGAGATGGGCCACTCGGAACAGTGGCGCGACTACACGGAATCCAATCCGTGGGTCGCGACCTTCCTCAACCAGCACGACCTGTATCACTACATGGCGATGTTCGGCGGCGAAGNCGCGTTCGAGCGCAAACTGGACGAATTGTTCACCACAGCGTCCACGTTGCCACCCAATGCACCGCCCGACATCGCTGGCATGGTCGGGCAATACGCGCACGGCAACGAGCCGAGCCATCACATTGCCTATCTGTACGCGTATTCCGGCTCGCACTGGAAGACGCAGGCGCGCGTGCGGATGCTGCTGGAAACCATGTACCGCGCCGCGCCGGACGGCCTTGCCGGCAACGAGGACTGCGGGCAGATGAGCGCNTGGTACGTGCTCGGGGCGCTGGGCCTGTACGCGGTCGATCCGGTCAGCGCGAACTGGGTGTTCGGCAGTCCACTGGTCGACCATGCCGAGATCGACGTCGGCGGTGGCAGAAAATTGATCGTGGAAGCGCGAAACAACGGCGAAGATCGGGTTTACGTCCAGTCGGTGACGTGGAACGGAAAACCATGGACGAAAAGCTGGATCGCGCACGCGGAACTCGCGAAGGGGGGCACGCTGGCATTCGAAATGGGCGAAAAGCCGAACAAGCAATTCGGCGCGGCATCGGAAGACCGGCCGCCGTCGTTTGGCGAAGGTGCACCCAAGCCGAGTAACGCCTGACGACGACGTTCAACTTGAGTCCGTGCACGCCGAGCNTGGCTTGGCAAGCGAAGTCGNGGCGTCCANCCGGGGGTTCTTCGGCTTCGGCCCTTCGGGCTCAACCTCCGGACGAACGGCGGGAACCCAACTGATCGTTGTCGCCGTCAGGATNCGGAATCCGCGCTCAGCCGGCCTTATCCATTTCCGTCGCCGCCGCGCCGAACACGCCGAGTTGCCCGTGTTCGATCAATCGCACCGGAACCGCCGTCAGGAATTCGCGCATCACGCCCTTGTTGAAGAAGCGCGTGCGGAATTCGCTGGCGAGCAGGAAATCGCGGATGTACGGCAGGATGCCGCCAGCGAGATACACGCCGCCGCCGGCCTTGAACGTCACCGCGAGGTCGCCCGCGAAGCTGCCGAGCATCGCGCAAAACATCGACAGCGCCTCGCGCGCGAGCGGGTCGCCGCCCCCGATCGCGGCCGCGCTGATCGCCGCCGGTTCCGCATGCACGGCGGCGACGCCTTCGATGTCCGCCAGCGCGCGATACAGGTTCGCCAGCCCTGGGCCGGAAAGCGCGTGGCCTGTATGGACGTAGCCGCGGTCGCGGCAGAGTCGGCGCAGCACCTCGATTTCGCGATCGTTGCCGGGCGCGAGCGCGACGTGACCGGCTTCGCTTGGCATCACGATCGGTGCATCGCCGTTGGGCAACAGCACGGCGCAGCCGAGTCCCGTTCCCGGTCCGACCACCACAGTCGGACCGGTCGCGCCGTTCGCATCGATGACCGCGATGCTGTCGGACCCGGACAGAAACCGGGTGCCGCGGGCCAGCGCCTCGAAATCGTTGACGATATCAAGGCAATCCAGTTTCAGGTGCGCGCGCAATTCGGAAATCCGTACCGGCCAGCGCAGGTTTTCCGCGACCAGTTCGTCGCCGCGCAGGTAACCGGCCACCGCCAGCGCGCAGCGCGCGATGCTGCGGCGGCGGTTCGCGTGATGGACCATGAAGTCCTGCAGGATTTCGCCGAGTCCCGGCCATTTCGCGCATTCGTAGACGTGGCTGGCCAGCATGTCGAGTGGCGGTTGCGCGCCCGGTCGGACCTGCAGCAGGCCGATGCGAGCGTGCGTGCCGCCGACGTCGGCCGCGAGTACGAGCCAAGCATTCTCGCTGTCGTTTTTGCGCAGGGGGTGGAGTTGGCTCATCGAAGCGGATCTTTCATTCAATGATGGCGTTCCGTTCGCAGTTTCACCCATGAATTTTATATGCATACACGAAGGGCATAATGAGATGGAGCCGACGGCGATGCACGGAAATGGATAACGACAAGCGCAGCGCCTTTCCGCAGCCGGCAGACAATGGTATGCGGCGCCGGGTTTTTTTGCGCCTGAGCGTGCTTGCGCCACCGAGGGCATTCCCTGCACGGGTGCGGGCGGTGCCGTCCGCGGCGCCTGCGCATCCGGCCGGCACCCGACACAAGCCGCAGCGGTTCGAATTTTCGGTCGGCGATTCCTGCTGGATGGCGAGCCGTTCGTGATTCGCAGCGGCGAAATGCATCCGGTCCGGGTTCCCACACGAATACGGGCGGCACCGCATCCGGATGACCAGGGATGGGTCTCAATACCGTCTCGGTGTACGTGCACCGGCTCGCGCCGGTGCCGGCTGCGAGCGCGAGCACGCTCGCCTGATCGGCGCCGTCCTGAAGCGCGTCATGGCGATCGGCACGGGCGGCGCGGATTCCAGCGCGGTACGATCGCGTGATATCCGTCTCCGACCAGGGTCGCCTGCATGCCTTTCATTCGCGTGTCGCCAATCGCCTGCTCCGCCGTAGCGGCACTTCTGGCGTTGATGTTCGCGACGCCAGGCATCGCGGCCACCGATGCGCTGCATCAGGTCGATCCGATGATCGGCACCGGCGGCAACGGCCACACGTTTCCAGGCGCGACCATGCCGTTCGGAATGATCCAGTTGAGTCCGGATACAGCGATGCCGGATTTCAAGCATGCGTACCCGTGGGCAGCTGGCTATCAATACGGCGACCACAGCATCCTCGGCTTTTCCGAGACGCACTTTTCCGGCAGCGGCCATTCCGATCTCGGCGACGTGCTGCTGATGCCGGGCACAGGCAAGGTGCAATGGGACGCCGGCGATCCCGACAAGCCGGGCAGCGGCTATCGCTCCGAGTTCAGCCACAAGGCCGAAGTCGCGCGGCCGGGTTACTACGCGGTGACGTTGGCGACCACCGGCGTGCGCGTGGAGCTGACCGCGGGCGAACGCGTCGGCTGGCATCGCTACACCTTTCCGAAGGGCGAAGACGCACACGTGCTGCTGGACCTGCGCCCCAGCGTCTACGACTACCCCGGCAAGGTGTTGTGGGCGCGCCTGCGCGTGCGCGCGGACGGCACCGTCACTGGCTATCGCGAAACGCGTGGCTGGGCACCGGGGCGGCAGCTTTGGTTCGCGATCCGGTTTTCGCAGCCGATGACCTCGCACGAACTTGTCAACCGCGAAACCGACATTCCCTACAAGGGCTTCAAGGGGCCGGCCGCCGATCCGACCGGGAACGACGCAATCGCAGGCAAGCAACTGGAAGGCGCCTTCGAATTCGGCAAGCTCACCAAGCCGCTGCTGGTGAAGGTCGCGATTTCGACCGTCAGCGCCGACAACGCAATCGCCAATCTTGACGCCGATGGCAAGGGCTGGGATTTCGATGCGCGCCGCGCCGAGGCGCGCAACGCATGGGCGAAGGCGCTGTCAGCCATCGACGTGGATGCGCTGCCCGATGTGGAGAAGAGCTTCTACACCGCGATGTACCACGCGCTGATCGCACCCAATCTCGCAATGGACGTGAACCGCGAATACCGCGGTCCGGACTACCAGGTGCACACGGCCAAGGACTTCACCTTCTATTCGAGCTGGTCGCTGTGGGACGTCTATCGGGCGCAGCAGCCGTTGATGGCGTTCATCCAGCCGCCGCAGCGCATCAATGATTTCGTGAACTCGCTGATCGCCGCGCAGCAGGCGAGTCCGTTCGGCATCCTGCCGGTGTGGGCATACCAGGGGCTCGAAACCTGGTGCATGATCGGGTACCACGCGGTGCCGGTGATCGCGAATTTCTACATGCAGGGTTTCCGCGGCTTCGATGCCGACGCGGCGCTGAAGGCGATGGTCGCGAGTGCGACGTACGCGCCCTATGGCGACCTCGCCGACTACATGAAACTCGGTTACGTGCCGAGCGACCACGAACCCGAATCGGTTTCCAAGACGCTGGAATACGCCTTCGACGACTGGTCGATCGCGCGGATGGCCCAGGCGATGGGCCGCAAGGACGTCGCGGCGCAATTCTTCAGGCGCGCCGGGAACTGGCGCAACGTGTTCAACCCGGAAACCGGCTTCGCGCAGCCGCGGCTTGCCGACGGCAAGTTCGAAGAACCGTTCAGTCCCGCGAAGGCGGGGCAGGGCAGCGGTTTCACCGAAGGCAACGCGTGGCAATACTCGTGGTATGAACCGCAGGATGTGGCCGGCTTGATCCACGAACTCGGCGGCAATGCGGACCTGGTGAAAAAGCTGGACGAGGTGTTCGAAGCGAAAATCGATCCGAAGGCTTTCGCCGGCATCGAGGACGTCACCGGGCTGATCGGCTGGTATGCGCATGGCAACGAACCCAGTCACCACATCGCGTACCTCTACAACTACGCCGGCCAGCCGTGGAAGACGCAGGAGCGGCTCGCCGAAATCATGCACACGCAGTACGCGCCGACGCCGACAGGCCTCGCGGGCAACGACGACCTCGGCCAGATGTCGGCGTGGTACATCTTCACGGCGCTCGGTTTCTATCCTGTGGCGCCGGCCAGCAACCAGTACGTGATCGGGCGCCCGTTCGTGCGTCGCGCGGTGATGCATCTGCCCAGCGGCAAGACCTTCACGATCACCACCGACGGGCTCGGCAAGGATCACCCGTACGTCGGCTCGGTCGAGTTGAACGGCAAGCCGCTGGCGCGCGCTTACCTGACGTATGCCGAGCTCGCGAACGGCGGCACGCTGCACTTCACGATGCAGGCGCAGCCGAACAAGACCAGAGCCACGCAAGCCNCCGACCAACCTTATTCGATGACGGCGTATTGATCGCCATNGCGCGACCGCATCATCCGGGCTGCANCCACGACGCCCGGACCGGCAGCGGACCGNNATCGGGAAGTTGCGCGAGGCTCGCGCGCAACGCCTCGATCACNTCGCCATCCGGCNTNGCCTGCAACGGCATCACGCCGGCCCACGCNTTGCGGCCGTGGCGCTTGGCNGCGTACAGGCACTCGTCGGCCAGGTTCACCACCTGCTCCCAGCTCAGCCGGTCCAGATCGTCNTCGCAGATCGGGTAGGTCGCGAAACCGACCGAACAGGTGCGACGGATCGTGCGGCCTTCGCCGACNTCGAAGTCGTGCNCCGCGACGGTGGCGCGGACGCGCTCGGCGAATTGCGGGCCGACATCGGGCAGGGCGAAGCGCGCCACGATCAGGAATTCCTCACCGCCCCAGCGGATCGCAATGTCGGTTTCGCGCGTGACCGACAGCAGGATGCCNCGGATCTGCTGCAGCACGAGATCGCCGGCGGCATGGCCGTACGTGTCGTTGATCTGCTTGAAGTGGTCGATGTCGACCATCAGGAACAGGATGTCCGAATTCAGTGGCAGCTCGCCGCGCCCGCGGCTGCGGTCCTGGCCATGGCGGCGCGACATCGCTACGTCCTGAGCGATGTGGTCATAGAGGTAGCGGCGGTTCTTGAGGCCGGTCAGCGGATCGGTGACGCTCTGCTCGGCCAGCGCCTCGTTGCTGTGCTGCAGCGCCCGATTGGCCTGGGCCAATTCGCCCGTGCGTTGCTCCACCAAGGCTTCGAGTTCATGATTGCGCCGGCGCAACGCGGCCGAGCGCCAGCGCAGGATCAGTGCGATCCCCAGCAGGCCGGAGGCAATCCAGATCGTCCACGCCCACGGGGTGCGATACCACGGCGGCAGCACCCTGAAATCGAACGTCGCTTCCTTGCCTTGCTCGCCGTACACGTTGCGCGCGCGCACCCGGAAGCGGTATTCGCCCTCATGGATATTGGTGTAGTCGCGGAACGCGTTGTCGCTCCACGACGACCAGCCCGCGTCCACCCCCTGCAGCAGCACCTGGAAGCTGTTGGCGCGGAAAAAGTCGAAGCTGGGGGCGGCGAATTCGAAGCGCAGCGCGTTCTGGCCGTACGGAATTTCCGGCACCTTGTCGGGTTGGTCCGTGAACAGCACGCGACCATCGTGCGCGGACACTTCCCGTATCAACGTGCTGAACGGCACGTCATCGGGTGAAGTCTGCGTGGTGTCGTAGCGGAACAGGCCCTTGTCGCCGCCCAGCCACACGACGCCGTCGGGATCGTCATGGAAGAAATAGGTGCCGGTGCCGGAAATCGGTTGCAGCGGCGCGACCGTCCACTTCCACCGGCCGTTCACGCGTTGCGCGCGGCCGGTTTCCTTGATGCCGCTGCGGTTGTCGATCGTGTACATCCACAACGTGCCGCTGCGATCCTGGTGGACCGCGTTGATCTGTCGCGCACCACCGGGGAACAGATCATCGAATTCGGCGTCCGCAGCGAAGCGCCGCCTCGCCGCATCGAAGTGGTAGATGCCATGGCTGGTGGCGAAGCGTACCTGCCCGTCGATCGTGACGATGGTCTGCTGCCCCGTCGGCAGTCCTGCGCTGGTACCGAAGTGTTCGACCTTCACGGCGCGCGGGTCGCCCGGGCCCTGCCAGTCATCCGGCAAGCTCAGGCGATCGAGTCCCTCGGGATACAGCGCGAGCCAAAGATGGCCGGCGGTGTCCTGGCCGAAGCTGAGCGTCTGTCCCGACGTCCCGGCAACCAATCCTTCGTCGATCCAGCGGCTACCGGACCAGCGCAACGTGCCAACGCCGTCCGGATAACCGACGAACACCCGCGACGGCTGTCGGCGCGAGCGCAGCAAGGGTTGCGCCGCCACCGCGTGTTTCGCGCTGCGGGCATCCAGCAGCGCGTGCGCCGAGCCGTCCGCGCCGACCGAAAACACGCCGTCGTTGTTGGCTGCCAGCAACTGGTCGTCGAACGACAGCAGCGAAAAGTTCCAACCCGGCACGCCCGGCTGCTGCTCGAAATGCGCTTCCCCGCCGACGTCGGTGACCAGGCGGAACAGGCCTTCCGAGGTTCCCGCAAACAGCGTGTCGTCGTGGCGCGTGGTCGCGAGTACCGAACCTTGCAAGCCGCTGCGCTCACCGAAATGCGTCATCGGCAGGTCCACGTCCACGCGCGCGATGCCTTGGTCGGTGGCCAGCCAGAGACCGTGCTGCCGATCCTGCATCAGTCCCAGCACCACATTGGTATCGAGGCCGGTGGCGCGTGTCAGGTGGCGCAACAGGCGCCCGTCCTTGCCCAGCAAAAACAAGCCATCGCGCAACGTAGCCACCGCGAGCCGTCCGTCGGTCAGCCAAATGGCGCCGTAGATCGCGGCGTCCCCGAGCGCCGCATCGGTTTCGATGCGCCATGGTTTCCATCCCGTTCCGTCGAACACGAACCAGCCATTGGAGCGCGTGCCCGCCAGCAACTGGCCCGGTCGCGCACCATTGCCCCGCCATGGCAGCAATGCGTAAATCCGCTTGTCGGCGAAAACCTCGCCTCCCGCCACGGGTTGCAGCTTGTCATCGACGATCCGCATCAGCCCGCGGTCGACTTCGCGGATGTAGACGGTGCCGTCGATCAGGAAACCAAGGTGGAACGAGGTCTGCGGCGTGATGGCGGTGACTTGGCCGTCGTGCAGGTGGAACACCCGGGAGGCGGTGTCGAAGTACACATCCTTCCCGCTGACGTGGATATCCCACACGTCGGAAAAGTTGCGTTGGGCGGGCGGCACCAGCTCCAGCAATGACACGTAGGCGAGCCGGCCCGACATGTCGGGCTTCAGGTAGCCGAAGTCGCCCACCGTGCCGACATACACGCGGCCGTCCGACCCGGTGGCCAGCGAGCGGACCACGACGCGGTTGGGGACCGGCACGCGCTGCCAGCGCGTGCCGTCGAACATCAGCACGCCATCCTCCACGTTGCCCACGTAGATGACACCGTCCAGCCCCTGCGTGACTGCCCAGTTCTGCGGCGCGCCGCCATATTCAGCCGGCTCGAAATTGTGGATGAACGGGAGCCCGGCTTCGGTCGCGGCGACTCGTGCGGGAACTGCAGGCATCGCGGCCATCACTCCGCCCGCCAGCAGCATGGCAAGCGCTGACATGAACGCCACGAGCCATCGTCCAGTTGGACGATGGCTCGTGTGGCGGCGGGGGCACCGTACTTGTATTTCCTGCTTCCTCACTTCGGTCTCGCTTTCCATTCGGGACGTCGCTGCCCGGCCATGGCGAAAGTCGGCGCGCGCATTGTTTCCGTTGACGAAAATCGGCCGTGTAAATACCAACTTGAGTCACGCGCACGCAGCGACACCACGTTTCACAGTTGTGACACAAGGTGGCCGCGCGCCAGGCGAAAGGCATTCGGTTTGGCGTGTTCAGCGAGGGCTGCAGGAGCGGTTTGCCATGCGCGCTTGAGGGCCGCGCGCGGGCGCGCTACCGTTGTGGAACTTCCATGCCCGTCGGGGAGCAACGATGAACCTTCGTCTTGTCGCCTGCGCGTTCGCGCTGGCCGTCGCATCGGGAGCCGCCATGGCCGCGCAACATCCCTTCAACGCGCACGATCTCGCGATGATGGATCGCGTCTCCGATCCGCATCTTTCACCCGGCGGCAACGAGGTCGCGTTCACGGTGCGCAGCACCGACTGGGATGCGAACAAGGGCGTCAACAGCGTGTGGTTGCTTGACCTGGGTCAAAAGGGGGCGCAGCCGCGCCGCATCACCGACCCGAAATTGAACGCGAACAGCCCCACGTTCTCGCCGGACGGCAAGACGCTGTACTTCCTCGCCACCAACGACGATTCGACCCAACTGTGGTCGGCGCCCGTTGCGGACGGCGCGCCGGTCCAGGTGACGCACCTGCCGCTCGACGTCGACAACTTCAAGCTGTCGCCGGACGGCAAGTCGTTGCTGTTCTCCGCGCAGATGTTCGAGGACTGCACGACGCTCGAATGCACGCGCGAGAAGCTGGATGCGCGGAAGAAGGTCAAGGCCACCGGGCGCCTGTATCACCGGCTGTTCGTGCGGCATTGGGACACGTGGTCCGATCATCGGCGCGGGCAGTTGTTCGTGATGCCGCTGGACGGCTCGTCCAGGCCGGTGCTGCTGACGAAGGGCATCGACGGCGATGTCCCTTCGAAACCCGACGGCAGCAACGCCGAATACGCGTTCTCGCCGGATGGCAGGACGGTGTATTTCGGCGTGCGCATCGCCGGCAAGACCGAGCCGTGGTCCACCAATTTCGACGTTTACTCCGTACCGGCCGATGGTTCCGCGGCGCCGAAGGACCTCACGGCAGCGAACAAGGCCTGGGACGCATTCCCGCTGCCTTCGCACGACGGCAAGACGCTGTACTACCTCGCGATGAAGGTGCCGGGTTTCGAAGCCGACCGCTTCGGCGTCATGGCGCTCGATCTCGCGACCGGTGCGACGCGCGAACTCGATCCGGGCTGGGATCGTTCGGCCGGGCCGCTGGCGCTGTCCGCCGATGGCAAGACGCTCTACACCACCGTCGCGGATGATGGCAACGTCGCGCTGTACGGGCTCGATGTCGCCACGGGCAAGCCGACGAAATTGCTTGGCGACGGCAGCGTGCTGGGCTTCGACATCGCCGGCGACAAGCTCATCGCGGCGCGCCAGGACTTCACGCACCCGACCGATTTGTACACGCTGGACGCGCAAGGCAAGCGCCTCGCGCAGGTCACGCACTTCAACGCCGCGCGGCTTGCCGACATCGAATTTTCCAAGGCGACGTGGTTTACCTTCAAGGGTTGGAATGGCGACACCGTGCACGGGTACGTAATGCCGCCCGTGGGCGCCAAGCCCGGCCAGAAATATCCGGTCGCGTTCCTGGTGCACGGCGGTCCGCAGGGCGCATGGCCCGATGAATTCCATTACCGTTGGAATCCGCAAACCTATGCGGGGGCGGGCTTTGCCGTGGTCGCGGTCAACTTCCACGGCTCGGTCGGCTACGGCCAGGCTTTCACCGACGCGATCTCGCAGCACTGGGGCGATCGCCCACTGGAAGACCTGCAGAAGGGCTGGGCCGCGGCGCTGAAACAGTTTCCGTATCTGGACGGCAACGATGCCTGNGCGCTCGGCGCGAGCTACGGCGGCTACATGATCTACTGGATGGCCGGNGTGTGGAACCAGCCGTGGAAGTGCATGGTCGACCACGACGGTGTGTTCGACGCGCGCATGATGTATTACGCCACCGAGGAACTGTGGTTCGAGGAACACGAAAACGGCGGCACGCAGTTCGAGCATCCGGAGAACTACGAGAAGTTCAATCCACTGAACCACGTCAAGGATTGGCGCGTGCCGATGCTGGTGGTGCATTCCAACCACGACTACCGCATTCCGGTGACCCAGGGACTCGGCGCGTTCACCGCGCTGCAGCGGCAAGGCATCCCCAGCGAATTCCTGAACTTCCCCGACGAAAACCACCTGGTGCTGAAGCCGCAGAACAGCGTGATGTGGCACGAAACGGTGATCGACTGGCTGAAGCGTTGGACGGGTCCGGGTGCAGGGGCCGCGCAGTCCGATGCAGGCGCCAAGGCGCGCAACGTCGAATGACGTCCGCGTGAGCGGGCGTCGCCTTAAGCGAGACGCATCCCTTCATCCTGTGGAGGGATGCGTCGCAGACGGAATGGCGAAGGTCGCGTGGCGCCTTCGTGGATTGGCTGGGCATTGCGAAGCCCAACAAGCCGAAAACGTTCGACTTCCCGGCAGAGCGGGCCCAGCCCAACCCGCAAATGCAGGCCGCGGCGGCCGCAGGCCACCTCTGCCAAAAACCGAAAGCAGTTCGCCCGCGGAACGAGCGAAACCGCGCATCCGTCAATGTGCGCTCGTCAACGGAATCAGCCGCCACGCCCACGAGTGGTGCTTGGGCCAGCGATTCGGATTGTGCAGGTAGGCGTGATCCGGGTAGT
>JGI24741J21665_1000410_pt1 | contig 12960 bp, 10 predicted proteins | sample KBSCornC7_FD_21665 | JGI IMG/M metagenome (IMG submission 21665) | reverse complement strand
AAGGAATCCGAGCCGGTTATTAATGCCTTCGGCGGTACTTTCCTGCTTATGATCGCACTTAGCTACTTCATTGATTACCAAAAGCAAACACATTGGCTGGGCTGGCTGGAGCGCACTTTAGGCAAGCTGGGAAAGTTCGATAACCTGACCATTTTTGTCATGTTGCTGGCATCGATTGGCTTATTTTTCACCGTCGATGAAACACATCAGACAACTATTCTGATCGCTGCGATCTTAGCTATGCTGCTGCATATCGGCCTGGCATTGCTAAGCGCCATTATGGGCGGCCACGAAAAGCATGCCAAAACTAAACACAAAGTGGGCATGGCCGCTCTGGCCGCCTTTATGTACCTGGAGGTTTTGGACGCCAGCTTCTCGCTGGACGGCGTGATCGGCGCCTTTGCTTTAACGAACAGCGTAGTGCTTATTATGGCCGGTCTGGGGGCCGGTGCTGTTTGGGTTCGGGCTATGACAATCCACCTGGTTCGGTCTAACGCCCTGGCTAAATATGTATTTCTGGAGCATGGCGCGCATTGGGCAATTGGTTTCCTGGGCGGCGTTATGCTTCTCAAGCTCTATCATGTAGAGCCTCCGGAATGGTTTGTTGGCAGCCTGGGCCTTGTCTTTATTGGCGCGGCAATTTGGTGGAGCAAGCGGCACGAAAAACAGCAAGCCAAAGCTATTTTATAGACGGATAGGCTATATCAGGCAGCGGCTACTCTAGCCAATAAGGCGGCGACTTTTTCTTCTAGTGCCTGATATGTGGAAACATCCAGAGCCTGAAAGATCTTTTCCTGCTGCTGATCTTGTTCGTCGGAGATAAGCCAGGGTATATCGTAGACGATGCCCACGGCTGCCTTTTCGACTGGTGACAAGTTTTCTAAGGTTGTAGCAATCGTGGCTTTATCACCTTCGCTAGTCGCATTTGTGCCCAAGGCGTGATCTTCGGCAGACATAGCTGATGCTTCATCTGTTAGATATTCGTGTCTGAGCCTTGCCCTAGAACCAGCATGCGCTGAACTGTCCAGATATACCGTTTTCGCGCGCAGAACACGTCTGAGGTTAAAGAGGCTTTGGTAAGCACGCGGAACGCTCCACACTACCGCTTCGTCAATCATCCAGCGGCTTATGTGCGGGTCGTCGAAGAAGTACTCTACTAAAGCTTGGTATTTTTTAACGCCGCTCAAGGGATCCTTGGGATAGATACATAATAGTCGCCGTAGCACGGGCAGGGGTACGTCGGAAGTATCGGCGTTTTGTTGGATATAGTCCCATCGCTCGAGATATTTATCGAGCCAGGCATCGGCTTTGCTGGTAATAAAGATAGCGCTCTTTACAACTTCAGCGTCTATGGCATCCGGACGATGCAAATATCTGCTGGCAGTGTCTTCGTAGCGCGTGATAAAGCTCCTCAGCGCTCCATCAAGGTTTTCTTGCGGCGCCTTCATTCTCATAGCAATAAATCTTACCCGCGGCGGACCAACTTTTAATAACAATTCCTCGTCTACAGCTGCCGTGGCAGCAATCCAGTCCTTAACACGCTGCTCGGAATAGTTATTGATACTTACATCAAAGGAGAAATACTGCAATTGAGTATCAGGAACTCTGCGGGGGAAACCGCCATATTGCTCTTTGAGCTTATCGTAGAGAGCCAGCTTCCTCCCTACCCTGGAAGGATGGTGCATTTCATTAGCACAGCATCTACGAGCTTGGCTATGACTTATTTCCCTTTTATCAAACTCTGGTAGGTACTCTTCAAGGATCGCCTGGTAACGTCGTGCACCGGCAACAGGTTGCCGCCCAGCGCTGTGTAACAGCTTGGCCATCAGACCTCGTGGTACACCTTCTTTGGCTAACTTTTTAAGAAAGTGCTCACAAAAAGATGGATCATAATGGCTTGCCGCAGCATAGGCCACACGCCGGGGCAGCCCCAGTCGCTCCATGGCATCGACATCTTTAAGATAGGTCGCCACGAGTTCTTTTAGCAGTCTTTTTTTCTTTAGTGTGCCAGAATGCACACGCGCTGAACGCGTTAAAAGTGCACGTATTGCCTTCTGGCAAAACTCATCATCCAGATTGGGCTGTGTTTCGTGCGCGCTACTTCTCAAGAATAGTATAAGCGCGCTATACGCCGCTTCAATCAGCGGGGCTAATTCTTTGGAAGCCCCGAAGTAACCGATTCCTCGCCGAGAGTCTACACGCGTGCGATATAACAGATCCTCCGCCGACCGAGGTACACGGGAATCAGGGGCTTTTGTACAGGGAAATATGTGGCTATACACCATGCCTTCTATGTCTGCTGATTCAAAGATTTTTTTCAACTCGTCGATGTCAACTTGCCGTCCTAAGACTAATTTATCCAGGCCAAAGATATGCAGAACAGCTTGTTGTTCTTGCGGCAATAGGTCTTTCAAGTCCCCCGCCACGGTCAGAAAAGTGCCCTTCTCCGGATCGATGGGCGTATCAAATTCTGTCTTTTTTTCACCATATGCTATCCGCAGATAGCCACGCTTTAAAAAGATGTCTGTATTTTGCAGCGCCTTAGGACGCTCATCTTTCTTATATACACGGATAACGCCTTTCATGATCCAGCCAGGCAGCTCCGACCAACCTTGACGGCGAGAACTGTGATACATCCTGAGGACCGACTGTTCATAGTCTTCGACGAGTTGTTCTATCGTCCAGCGATCACTGCGAAGCATAGGGTTAGCTTTTATTCGGAGGTAAGACTCTGGCAGCTTTACGCCCGCTTCAGCACGGCGAGTGCGTAAAGCTTCTAAATTATTCAGGTATTTTTGTACCAGGCTTTCGGGGTCCTCCAGATTCTCATAAGACCAGCGCGAGAGCTTGTTGGCCGTAAGATCTGAATGATCGCCGTATTTTTCCTGCAGGGCCGCAAAGTTATCCAGATATTTTTTGATCATGGTTTTGGTATTTTCAGGGTGATAGTAAGCGATATAACTAATTGCGTGGGGGCTAACACCTTCATGGTCTTTCCTTAGACTACGCACTTTTCGATACAATTGCTCGGCGGCTTCGCCAGGTTTATCGCAGCTACTGTCATAAATCTTGCGCAAATACGGTCTTATTTCAGGCGCCAATCTATACCGTTGTAAGGCTTTATCGGCAATTATACTAGTTCGCCAGGCTTTTGATTCGGCTTCACCTATTAATAGTTCGCCAGACGCCTCCGACACCCCTTCTGCAACTTGTTGCTTACGATGGCGGTTGGTAGCCATGTAATCGCCTATCTTCGGTATTGGGTCATGTGTTCCGCGCATGATGTCCATGAAACGACCTGGGGTGATATCGTAACTTTTCTCTGCAGCGGCCAAGGCGGCTTTGTAGAAATCAAAGCTATGGGTTCGGGTTAGTTCATGGGGGTCTTTAAAGCCTGCCTCACGGATCGCCAGGGCATCTTTTACAAAAATGTCGTAGATACGTGCCAGCTGGGGCACTTCCTCGGGTGAAAAAGACGGCGGTATCTTTTTTTGCGTTATATTTGGGCACTTCTCTCTACGATACTTTAGTATGGCACCCGCTACAGCGCCTGAAAGATAGGTCATATCGGCAACACTCCATTCAGGGTATGTCTGCTGCTGTCTTAGGGCATCAGCCAGGTTGTCCTGAACCTTAAAAGGCTTGCTGTAATACAACTGGCGGCTTCTGAGTCCCTGGCGCAAAATTGCCACGATATGCTCTGGACGCTCCAGGGGAAAACTCAGATCAAAATTGAGCCGTGTATCACCAGCAAAGGGTCCGTATGCCATATCCGGGATAACTCCCTCGACTACGACGCCCCCTACAACTGTTTGACCGACGCCCTTTACTGTCAGCTCTTGAGCAATCTGAGCCCTCTGCGCCTCACAATGCGGTAATTGCAAACAGCTCTGGCAGGCTTCTTGTGCATTTGCTACCAGTTGCTCGTTGGCAGCTCCAGCGGCATCTAATGCGTTAAAGACCGGCGCCGCCGGGCCTACCGTACATTTGCCAGGCATAAAGTCCCGAATCATCAGATACTTTTATAACTAAACATAAGTACTTTAGCAAGCAGAATGAAAGCGGCCGCCACAAGTATCACTCTTTACAATCCGATCAAAAACAGATACAATAACCTAGATTATGAAAAAAGACATTCACCCTACTAGCTACCGCCCCGTAGTCTTTCAGGACTTGAACAATGGTTCTACGTTCCTGACTCGTTCTACCGTGGCAACTGACGATACCATCAAGCTCGACGGTGTTGAGTACCCTCTCGTCAAGGTACATATCTCCAGCACCTCTCACCCTTACTTTACCGGTGAAGAGCGTATTGTTGACATCGAAGGACGCGTCGACAAATTCAAGGCCCGTGCCGAAGCCGGCAAAGCCGCTCGCGAAAGCCGCGCCAAAGCTGCTCAAAAGCAAACAGCCCGTAAAGCAGCCAAGGCTGCCAAGGCAGACGAAAAAGCTGCTGAGACTAAAAAAGCTAGCAAGTAGCTACTCACCTAAACCGCCAAAGTTACTTCTTTGGCGGTTTTTGTATATACTTAAACTGAAGATTGACGATTATGGAACAAAAAGAGCAACACTTACGCGATGAATTACAGCAGCTAGAAGGCCGCCTGAGCGACCCAAATATTTTTAGCAGCAAAGAATATCCCCGCCTGGCCAAGCGCCGGCAGGAGCTGGAGCGAATCATTAATCTCTTTGATAATCGCCATCAAATTGCCAGCCAGCGTCAGGAAGCTCAGGATCTCGTATTAAGTGGTGATGAAGAAATGGTTGATCTGGCCAAAACAGAGCTTGAAGAACTTGCCAACAGCGCCACTGAGAACGATGCGGCGCTCCACGAAGCACTCACCCCCAAAGACCCTAATGATGACCGCGATATCGTTATGGAAATCCGAGCCGCGGCCGGTGGTGACGAAGCCAGTTTGTTTGGAGCCGATCTGTACCGTATGTATGTCCGATGGGCCGAACGCCATAACTTCAAGGTGGAGCTTATCGACGAAAGCCCTTCCGAAGTTGGCGGCTTCAAAGAGATTATCTTTGGCATTCGCGGCGAGGACATCTATAAGCAGCTCAAATTTGAAGCTGGAGTCCACCGCGTACAGCGTGTCCCCAGCACCGAAAGCCAAGGGCGTATACACACCTCAACGGTAACTGTTGCCGTCCTGCCCGAAGCCGAAGAAACCGATATCGAAATTAACCCCAGCGATTTGCGAATTGACGTCTATCGGGCCAGTGGTCACGGCGGGCAGTCAGTTAACACCACCGACTCAGCGGTACGTATTACGCACCTGCCCACCGGCCTGGTAGTAACCTGTCAGGACGAAAAGTCCCAAATTAAAAATAAAGAGAAAGCTATGGGCGTGCTACGCTCCCGGCTGCTGGCGCAAAAGATTGAAGAAGAACAAAAGCAACTATCTGATGCACGTAAAAAGCTTATCGGCTCCGGGGATCGTTCAGAAAAGATCCGTACCTATAACTTCCCCCAGGATCGTATAACAGACCACCGCATTGGTTATTCGCGCAGCAATATCCCCGGCGCCCTAAACGGTGAGATTGATGACCTGCTGGAGCAATTGCAGGCCTACGAACGACAGCTGCTTACCAACGAGGAATAGCAATGACGATCGGTACCACCTATGCGGAATTCCTGGATAAGGGCACAGACAAGCTGCAGGCAGCCGGCATAACCAGCGCCCGGCTGGATATTCTAATCCTGCTGGAAGACGTTGTGGGCACGGACCGAGCTCATATTTTGGCTCACCCCGATGCGCTCATTAAACGTGCCGACATTGCCAAGTTGAACAATTTTATTACTCAGCGTTTAGAGCATGTCCCGCTTGCCTATATCAGGGGTCAAGCGCCTTTTTTTGGGCGCTCTTTTGCAGTAACTTCAGCGACACTTGTCCCCCGCCCGGAAACCGAAAGTATGATTACACTACTGCTAGAAATACCCTTCACTGCGCCGCCGCGTATCGCAGATATTGGTACTGGCTCCGGCTGCCTGGGAATTACTGCCGGGCTTGAGTTGCCCGGTGCCAAGATTTTTATGTACGACACCTCCAAGGCAGCCTTACAAGTTGCTGCAAGTAACGCACAGCGCCATAAGCTTGGTGTTCACCTGCGCCTACAGGATTTATTAGCCGATGACCCTGAGCACTACGACGTATTACTGGCCAACTTGCCTTACGTGCCTACCAACTATCCAATTAATCAGGCTGCTGGCCACGAGCCACCCGAGGCACTCTTTTCCGGAGCAGATGGCCTGGATCACTACGTCCGTTTTTGGCGGCAGCTTAAAACAGCGGAAAACCGCCCCCAGCACGTAATCACTGAGTCGCTGCCGACCCAGCACCCCGCCCTGGCACATCTGGCCCGTGCGGCCGGATACGCCCAGGAAAAGTCAGCTGGATACGCCCAGTATTTTACTGCCCTCTAGGCTAATTCTGACTTTGCGCTGTGTCTGGCATATCGGTTAGTGTAACGTCAACCGTGTGGTCTTTGCCGTCACGAACATAGGTTACTTTAACAGTATCGCCAACCTTTTGGCGGCCAAGCACGGAAGTTAAGGTATTATTCTCGTCAATAGTTTGGTCGCCGATCTTGGTAATGATGTCACCTTCTTTGATGCCGGCCTTGTCGGCAGGGCCGCCCTTAACAACCGCATCACGGCCGACAGTTACTGACGGCGGGATATATGCCCCCTGGCTGGAGCCCAGGTCATATCGTTTAGCGGTGTCGGCAGTGATCGAAATGAAGACAACCCCCAAGTAAGGACGCTCTAACTTCCCTTTTTGCATAACACTGTCGATCGCGCCCTTGATGTCATTAATAGGGATAGCAAAACCAATGTTTTGAGCATCGCCGCTGGCTACAGCTGTATTAATGCCGATAACTTCACCGTTAAGATTCATAAGCGGGCCACCAGAATTGCCTTCGTTGATAGCCGCATCAGTTTGGAATAAGTTCTGCAGACTTTCGGTATCTGCACCGCCGCCAGAAGCGCTACCCGCCTGAATGTGACGGCCGTGCCCGGAGATAATACCCGAAGTTACCGTGTTCTGGAACTGCCCAAGTGCATTACCGATGGCAACCACCGAATCGCCCACGCCGACCTTACTTGAATCGCCAAGTTTAGCAGCGGTTAACGTCTTGCCCTTTGTATCGGCAACTTTTAGAAAGGCCACGTCCAGTGGGTCACTGTCTGCCGTCCGTCCAACAACTTGTACATTATCGAGCGTTGTACCATCGGATAACGTGACGCTTACTTTGGTAGCGCCGGCAGGAACCACGTGGCGATTGGTGATTATGAGACCGCTTTTATCAATGATGATGCCGGTGCCAGCGCTTTGCTGCTCGGTAGAACCCTGAAAACCAAAAAAGTTGCTGGTAGGCTGACTTTGGCTGGTGACATTAACCGAGACTACACTCGGGCCAACATCCTTGGCGATACTGCTGATAAGTTGCCCCTGCGACTTTAGAACAACCTGCTGTTTCTCGATGGTAGTATTTTCGTTGCCATGGGTACCCAGCCATCCACCGGCGAAACCGGCCGAACCGCTGATCATAACCAGGAGTGCCGCGCTCAAGAAACGCATTTTCACATGGCTCGTCTGGACGGTAGTCGACGCCTGCGTGGCAGCGTGCGGCGGTGACGGCATATGCGATCGTTCGATTACAATCGGCGGCTCACTGATAGCCCCTTGCTCCTTGTGCTCTTTTTCGTTTGCTTGATCTGACACGGTAATGCCCCCTCGTTAATCTGTTATTAGACTATTTTATTCCCCCAATTTGAGAAAATGACCACAATTCCTACAATAGCAATCATGATAAAGATAAATTGTCGCCGCAGACCCTTGGACAATCGATCGTGATGATCAAGATAATATAGCGTTCCCATACCAAAACCCAGGGCTGAAAGCAGCAACACCGGCTGGGCGACCACCCCGTAATAGAGGAGCCAATGCCCCAGTACCCATGTTAAGGCTGCACCAAAGTAGCCCCAAATATAAGAAAGCAATCGGGCATACGGCTCATCAAAGCTGTCAAAGAAGTGATGAGCGGCCAAATAGCAGACCAGTCCGGTGGTAAAGACCAGGCCATACAGCGGACCGCCGCCCCAACCGACGAAGATAGCCATGAGGCCGGCGATAAGCCCGACAAGTGCCTGCGACGAAATTAGTAAGGTACTGGCTGCTGGTTTTAGGATCACCAGCCAACCGATGTATGCCGCTGTCCAGATAAGCTGCAGCAGTTGGCTATCGGTGTTAATCATGAACACCAGCACCGATATACCAACGATAATGTCAACGGCGTTAGCCCGGATGTTGGCCAGCCAGAAGCGTGGCCGTACCGCGAACATACGCCACTTACTTAACAGGATAATGGCCAAGGCCAGCTGGACAAAGTCGGTTCTTACCAACGCAAATACTACCAACGGTAAGATGGCATTAAAGATAATGTAAACGACTTTGGAAAAGCCGCTGGCAGGTTTAATTTTGGCTATTAAGGGTCTCATTTTGGCCTAGTATTATTACAAAGTTGGCAGTGCCAGGCTGTATCGACTGGTCTGGCAACTGGGTAGTAACTTTCAGCCCGAAGCGCTTTTCAAGATAGTTTTTCGTGTATTTCATCTTACCTTTGGTAAGGTCCACGATCACCGTATTTTGAAAACCATGCTTCGGCGCATCTGCTACTGTGCCTACATTATACCCATAAGACTTCAATTCTTCAGCTTTTTTCGCTGCTAACCCCGGTGTGTCGGTACCGTTAAGCACCGTAACATTGGCATTTTCCTTGGCTAAGTAGCCGTCACGCAGGCGGTTTCGTATCAGGGCCTGGATGGCGCTATAGTTCTCCTCGCCAGCAGTAGGCAGGACAACCGACTGCCCGCTAACCATACCGGTCTTTACCAATGGATTGGCCGGGTCAGCTAGGTCAACCGAGTCAAACTTATTTCCAATTTTCTTGCCGATACTGAGCAGGCGCATGGCATCGTTAAGGCTCATATCGGTGGTGACATGGTTACCGAAGTTATCCATTAGCTGAGAAACTTTAACCGGGTTGCTAAAGGTCTGCAAAGAGACGACTTTTTGAGACAACGCTTCTATAAAGATACGCTGGCGCTGGGCACGGTCAAAGTCACCCCGCGTACTTGTATGCCGCGAGCGGGTAAAGAAGAGTGCCCGTGTACCATCAAAGTGCTGCATGCCCGGCTGAACATTGAGATAATAGTTTTTGCCAGTACTCTCATCGTACATGTGTTCGGAGACAGCAGTGTCATTGGTAATGTTAATGTCTACGCCACCAACGGTGTCCACAGCCTGCTTAAAGGCCGAGAAATCAAGCACCGAATAGTAGTGCATGGGGATGCCGAAGATGTCGCTGACCTCTTTTTGAACAGCGGCGGCCGCTATGGCCTCAGCTTTTTTGGTATCGTTACCTTTGGCCTTGGCAGCCTCTTTGGCGTTGGCGAATATGGCATTAACCTTGGAATAGCTATAGCCGGCCTTAGTCCAAAAGTCGCGCGGCAGACTAACCAGCGCAGCCTTATTATTTACCGGATCAATGCTGGCTACCAGGATGGTATCGGTAAGATCGGCACCTTCATGCCCGTCACCGCCGCGGCCGAGCAGTAGGATGTTTACACGGCCGTCGCCTTCACCTTTAAGCTTGGAAGGTTCAACATTTTTATCAAGCGCTGCCGCTGATCCGCCACCCTTAAAGACCTTGTGCAGGTTAAAGTAACCCTTAGCAAACAAAAAGCCACCGATAATCGCCACCAGGATCACCAGCCCAACGGCGCTCTTAATCCAAAATTTGCGGCTGCGCCAGTTGATTTTTGAAAAGCCAAAGCGTTTCTTTTTGGCTTTTTTATCTTTGTCGCCAAATTTTAAGCCGCCGATTGTCTTGCCGGCCGGCAAGGTGGTATTTAGAAACGACTGACTAGCATTAGGGGTGACCGCACTCGGGCCGGCGTTTGGCTGAAAGGGGTTGCCGCCGCTATTGCTAGACGGGTGATAGCCCTCAGGCTGTTTAAAGTCACCTATACGCCGCGTTGGACTTCGCAAACTATCACCGGGACGGCCATGGTGAGAAGCTAAAGGACGATTGGTTAGCTGAGGCCGTGCAGGGGCTCCAATAATGCCGTCCATAGTTTGTCGACGACCGCGAGGCGGTTGTTTGAAATTATTCATAAGCAATGCGTTTTAGTATAACGGTTTAGCTTGGCCACGTAAACATGTGCATAATTATAAAAAATAGCGTATAGTTTTCTCTAATGACAGATTACGATACTTCCCAGGGTCCTGTTGTGATGCAGCCTGACCCCAGCCATCCGCAAGGCTCTAAAAAAGCCCGTAGTGAAGGTTTTGGCAGCATAGCTTCAACAATTGCAGTACTACTCATCGCGCCATTAGTAGCGCTCATTTTAACGAGCTTTATATTTCAGTCCTATCAGGTAGATGGCCCGAGTATGCAGACCACCCTGTTTAACAACGACCGGCTGCTTGTATGGAAGATGCCTAAAACCTGGTCAAAAATAACCGGCCATCAGTACGTGCCAAACAGAGGTGATGTAGTCATCTTTGTTGAGCGCGGGTTGTCTGATCTAAGCCAGCCAAATGGCAAGCAGCTCATTAAACGGGTTATCGCCTTACCTGGCGAGCGCGTGGTAGTTAAGGATAATCAGGTGATGGTGTACAACAAGCAGCATCCCAATGGCTTTTCTCCGGACAAGACCCTGCCCTATGGCAAAGTTATTAAGGATACGACCAATAACGTAGATATCACCGTTCCCGAGGGCCGGATCTTCGTAATGGGCGACAACCGCCCCGACTCTTTGGATTCCCGCTCATTTGGACCAGTTGACCTCAACGACGTCGTCGGTAAGCTCGTTATGCGGGTCTGGCCTATCAACCAAGCCAAGACCTTTTAGCTTCTTGTGACCGTTGAACTATAAGCTAGCTGGTGGGGGCTGTAGCCAGCGCAACGAGCTAGCCGAGAACTTTTAGAACCGCTTCCAGTTCGGAATCGGTTTTGAAGCCAATCTCTAACTTACCGCCCTTGGCTGTACGACGAATATGTACCGGCGTGCCGAGTTTACTACTCAGCTTTTTGGTAGCTGGCGTTTCAGTTTGCATTCGCTGTTTGGCGGCAACGGGCTCTTTGTAACCTTCTTTTATAGAGGTAGCGAAGCGTTCAGCCTGACGCACCGACCAGCCTTGCTGGATGATTTGCCTTAGAAGCTCGGCTTGTTTTGCTGGTGTATCTTTAAGAGCTAGAATAGCCCGGGCATGACCTTCACTGATCTTTTTTTCATGCAGTGCCTGCCGGGCATCTGCCGGTAGCTGCAATAAGCGGACAATATTATTGATCGTTGAAGTTGCCTTGCCTAAACGTCCGGCAACCATTTCGTAGGTCATATTAAATTGCTGGTGCAGCTTCTCTATAGAGACCGCCTGTTCCAGGGGCGACAAGTTAACCCGTTGGACGTTTTCAATAATAGCAATCTCCAGACGTTCTAGGTCTTTGGTAGTCCGAACTACCGCCGGAACTTTTTTGAGCTTGGCCAGCTGCGAGGCCCGCCAACGGCGTTCGCCGGCAATAATGGCGTATGTACCGGCTGATAGGGGCATAACTACCAGTGGCTGCAAGACTCCGTATTGTTTGATAGAGCTGGCCAGCTGTTCCAGGGCCTGCTTGTCAAAATGCTGACGGGGCTGATCAGGATTGGGCTGCAAATCAGTAACGGCAATATTCTGGATGCGTTCGCCATCGTCAAGAAGCAAACTCTTATCAAAGTCTTGCGGGATAAGACTGTCGAATCCCCTGCCTAAGCCTTGTTTTTTAGTCGTTGACACGTTTCTCTACCTCCTTAGCCAATTGCTTGTAGGCGCGGGCACCCTTTGACCAACGATCGTGTTCGAAAATAGTCTTACCAAAACTAGGTGCCTCCGCCAGGCGCACGTTGCGTGGAATAACTGTCTTAAACAATTTATCACCAAAATGTTCGTGCAGTTCGTGCATGACTTGTTCTGAAAGACTGGTACGTTTGTCGTACATGGTCATGACTACTCCTAAGAGGTCAAGTGAAGGATTAATGCTCTGCCGGACCCGCTGTACGGTAGTAAGTAACTGGCCCAGGCCTTCCAGTGCGTAGTATTCGGATTGCACAGGAATGAGCAGAGAGTGGGCGGCGGTTAAAGCGTTGATGGTCAAAAGACCAAGCGCAGGCGGGCAGTCGATAATGACATATGGGCAGGTATTAACCTGCAGAGCCTGGCGCAGCGCAAATTCGCGATTGGGCTGGTTAACCAGCTCCAGTTCGGCGGCGGCTAAATTGGAGTTAGCTGGCAGCACGAATAGCCCTTCCCTGTTGGAACTGACAACCGCCTGATCAAGCGTTGCCCGGCCAAAAAGCACTTCATAGCTGGTGGCCGAAGCGTCTTTTGGCAGGCCAAGCCCGCTAGTAGCATTACCCTGCGGGTCAAGATCTACTAATAACACCGGGGTATGCGGCGAAGCCAATTGCGCCGCCAGACTAACGGCAGTCGTCGTTTTACCAACGCCACCCTTCTGGTTAATAACCGCAATAACTGTTTGTTTCATACTCCCTCTTTGCCTCAAAGTATAGCACTACAGCCCTATAACCGCTAGCGTTAGAATGGCTGCACGTGCTATCTACTGGAAGGTGTGATAGTACCACTTGTACGTCGTGGTGTCGGTATTGGAGACTGTCACATCAATATCGAATCCGGCGGTTGTAATGGTCGCGCTGTCAACGTAGTAGCTCTTGCGCGCAGCGTTGGATTCGGCGGCAGTCAGAACGACTCGCGGTGCGCTGGCGAAGGCGCTGGCAAAGTTGACCGTAGCCATCTTACCAGAGGCTGCACAACCCGTACCGGTTGTAATGGTAATCAGTCCGGCCGTATCGTTGCCGCTGACGCTGACGGTCGGTGTCGTACAGGC
>JGI24741J21665_1000405_pt1 | contig 13004 bp, 13 predicted proteins | sample KBSCornC7_FD_21665 | JGI IMG/M metagenome (IMG submission 21665) | reverse complement strand
CGTTCTGGCCATTCTCGCCGAAGCGAACATGGGTCCGGAAAACCTGGTTCACCTCAACGTCTATTCGACCGATGCCAGCGCTATCCGCTTCCTGGCGCCGCACCGGAAGAAGTATCTGCCTGAAGGTTACCTGCCGACCTCGACCTGGGTTGTGGTGTCGGCGCTCGCCAATCCCAACTGGGTCGTCGAGATGGAAGCCATCGCGGCAAAGGTCGACTGATCGCTTCGCATTTGCCCCTGGCCGCAACACTGGCCAGGGGCAAATGCAGGCATTTCGAGCGGGGAAGGCCTCAATGTTGCGAATTTGAGGCGGTACACTGGGAGGGTATTGTGAACGCCATCGTTTTTCCGGATCTCACTGACGCTATAGTTCAACTTCGCATTATCTGTGGTCTCCTGTTTATTCCCCACATCCTTGCACAGTTTACTGCCAAGGATGCCGTCTTCGGCTTTTTCGAGGCCGCTGGGCTCAAACCCGCGTGGCTTTTTGTGCGGACTGCGCTGGTCGTTCAGACGCTCGTACTGCTCGGTTTGGTACTGGGAATCTACGTATTCTACGCAGCGTGGCTGGGCGGCATCTTCATGATCTGCGCGGGGTTGGCAGCGTTCAAAGTCTCCAAGGGACGTTGGGTCTGGAACCTGGGTGGTTGCGAGTTTCACATGTTCTGGGGTTTGTGCTGCATCATCGTCGGGCTTCACAGTCAGGCGTAAGGTGTAGGCACATCGAACACCCCGCTCAGGTGCTGAGGCAACCGAGCGCGCAGTCAAGTGGTGCAGGCCCGTTCGCGACGACGCCCATCGCCGCTGCGGAGAAGCCGTTGTCAATCTGAAATAAATCCCGGAGTACCGATATGGCAGTCAATATTCCTGACGTGGACGTCGATGTCTTCGCACCGGAGGCGCTGGCCAATCCGTTCGAGAACTATCGAATTTTCCGGGACACCGCGCCGATCGTGCGTCTTCCCAAATATGACCTCTACGTCATGTCGCGGTTTGCGGACGTGCAGGGAGCCCTGAAGAACAATATGCTGTTTTCCTCCGGAAGCGGCGTTGCGATGAACGACCTGATGAACAAGGCGATCATGGGCAGCACGCTCTTCACGGATGCCCCTTACCATAGCGAACTGCGTTCGATTGTCAGTCGACCGCTCGCGCCCGCCCGATTGGCCGAGCTCCGCCAGCGCCTTTACAGCCTCGCGGAAGAGCTGGTCGAGAGCCTGGTTGCGAAGGGTGATTTCGATGCCGCGGCCGAACTCGCGCCATTTCTGCCCGTTACAGTGGTCTCTGAACTGGTCGGTCTGCCCGAGGAAGGGCGTGAACGGATGCTCATATGGGCGAGCGCGGTGTTCAACTCCTTTGGTCCAAGGGGCGTTGAGCGAACCGAGGCGGCGTTTCCGATCATGGAAGAGATGGTGACCTATGCACGCAGTTGCACCGCCGATCGCGTGAAACCTGGCAGCTGGGTTGCCAAGCTGTACGAAGCGGCAGAGGCTGGTGAGCTCCGCCCCGAGCAGGTCGGGCCGGTCATGGGCGATTATCTCGGCCCGAGCCTCGACACGACCATTCTTGCAACGGGCAGCATGATCGCCCTGTTCGCGCAGCACCCCGACCAGTGGGACAAGCTGCGCGCGAGCCCATCGCAGATCCCTAACGCGATCAACGAAGCCATGCGGCTCGAGGGGCCGGCGCAGGGCTTTACCCGCGTGTTGACGGAAGATTTTTCGGTCGAAGATCAACGGCTCAACAAGGGTGATCGGGTCCTCATATTGTTTGCATCCGCGAATCGCGATGAACGGCATTGGGAAGACCCGGAACGGTTCGACATCACGCGCCGAGCCGCCGAGCAGGTGGGCTTCGGCCACGGCATTCACATGTGCATGGGCGCAAACCTCGCCCGACTGGAAATGTCGGCGATACTCTCGGCATTGATACCCCGGGTCGAGCGGTTCGAGCTTCACGATGCAGAGCGCATTTTGAACAACGTCCTGCGCGGTTACAAATCGCTCAAGCTGACCGCGCATGCGGTGAAATAAACTGCCACCGGTCCGCCCGGTCCACGGCCTTACCGTGGATCGGGCGGACGAGGTTTCTTACCAACCTTGGCCCGCGAAGGGGTATTCGATGCAAGTGAGCAACCTGACGAAGGGACTTCTGCAGTGAGCGCTGAAAGCCTTTCGGAAACCATCGAGGACCACGCCCTTGAACGCGTGCCGGACGACGCCCGTCAGGGATGGTTGGCCCTGTCATGGAACACGGCAGGCGTGGTGGTTTCGCTGGTGCAGTTGTTCTTCGGCGCGCTGGTGACATTTGTCGCGGGTTTCAAACTCGCGCTTCTGGCCGGCGTCATCGTTGCGATCGTGTGCATCCCGCTGAGCTGGGCCAGCGCCCATGTCGCCTATCGTACGGGCCTCTCCAGCACAGTGCTCTCGCGCTATTTCGCCTTCGGTCGTCGCGGCTCGGTCGTCGCTTCCCTCATTTTCTCTTTTATGATCATCGGCTTTCTCGCGCTTGAGAATGCCCTTCTGTATCGCGGCTTCATATTCTATTTCGAGCTTGCGGACACCGTCACGACCCGTATCGTCATCTACGGACTTATGACGTTGGCCTGGATCCTGCTGACATCATACGGCTTCAAACTGATCGCCAAGGCTTCGTCGGTCACGCTGACACTGTCGTTGGCTGTGCTGGCCTATATCACTTATCTGGTGGTGTCCGGCGGCAAGCAGCCCGTTGGTGAACTGCTCTCGTTCGGATCGCAATTTTCCCCGGACGCGTTGCAGCAGATGGGGGCGGGCAGCGAGATGGGCAAATTCATCTTTGCCGTCAACGTCCTGTTCGGAGCCGCCTGTGGCATGGCGCTTTTCGGTGCGGATATTGCCAGATATGCGCGCCGCTCGGTTGATGCCGGCGTGTCGACGACGTTCGGCGTGCTGTCCGTCCTGCTGATGCTCTGCGTTGGCGGGATCATCATGTATGCCGGTGGGCCGGCGCTGGTGGATTATTATGTCAACCACACCGGCATGACGGTGGAGGCGGCGCAGAAGGCGTCTCTGCAAAATCCGGACAGCATCGTTGCTGCGTTCGTCGTCCTGGGCGGCGCGTTTGGGGCAATCCTTCTCGTTCTGGCGCAGGGGAAGACACAGGTTCTCAACAATTATAGCGCGTCTCTTTCGCTCTCGAACCTGTTCGACGCGTTGAACCTGAGGATGGGGCGACTGACCTTCGTCATTCTGGCCAACATCATCGCGCTGCTCATGCTCTACGGGCATCTCCTCGAACTGATCGAACTCTGGGTCACGTTCCTCGGTGTCATCGTAACGGCCTTCGCGGGCATCATCGTGGCGGACTACTATGTCGTCAAGGCGTGGCTGGGGAAGGAATCGACGNTCGTCCCAGAGACGCCNGAGAACATCAACTGGGCCGGTGTCGTGACCCTGGTCGCTTCGGTCGGCCTTGTGCACTATGTCCTCGCGAAGATCGTGCCGATCGAGGCNGTCATGACCTTGTTCCTGTCGATGATCATCTATCCGATCCTGCGCACCACGGTGCTGAAGCCGAGCCTTCCGCATTCTTCCGCGGCCGTCCTTGAACCTGGCGCGGCGCCCCGGCGGCTTGGTGACGCGGTGGCGATTTCGGATGGCGAAACAGGCTGACCGGCGTCGAAAGCGTCGGTGAATTTCCAGAGACAATAGACCTACCAAGGAGACTAACGATGGCAATCTTGCAACAACTGGCCCAGGCTTTGTCGGCGGGCAGCGTCGAGGTCGTCGACCTGACGCATACGCTGGAGGAGCGCACGCCGATCATTCCGCTTCCCGAGCCCAATCATCAGCAGTGGCCTTTCCACATGGAAGAGATTTCCCGCTTCGATGAGCGTGGGCCGGACTGGTACTGGAACAACTTCAGCTGCGGCGAGCATACCGGCACGCACTTCGATGCGCCCGTCCACTGGATTTCCGGCCGGCATTACGAGGATGGTGCGGTCGACACGATTCCCGTGAAGCGGTTCATCGCTCCCGCCTGCGTCATCGACATTACCGACCGCGTCCATGAAGACTATCTCACCACCGTCGAGGACATCGAGAAGTGGGAAGCCGAACATGGCCGCATCCCCGCAGGATCCTGGGCACTGATCCGCACGGGTTGGGCATCGCGCAACTATACCGACGCATTTCTGAACGTCCGTGAAGATGGCGGCCACTGGCCGGGCAACCATCCCGAGGTTGCCAAGTTCCTGGCAAAGGAGCGCGATGTTATCGGTGTGGGAACAGAGCCGGTGGGCACGGACTCCGGGCAGTCCTCCACCTTTGCGGAACCGCTGCCGTGCCACTACAACATGCATGGAAACAACAAGTTCGGCCTGTCGAGCCTGAACAACCTGCATCTCCTGCCGCCTACCGGGGCAATGCTGATCACACCGCCGCTCAAGATCAAGAACGGTTCGGGCAGCCCCTGCCGCGTGCTGGCGCTGGTCGAGCGCTGAGTTGTACCATATCGGCGGCCGTCAGCACTTGCTGGCGGTCGCCGGCTGGATTGACATAAGCTGCAGTGAAAACTGGCAAATTCAGCCGATATTAGACTTCATTCCACCAACATCGTTAAGTTGCCACTATACGCTCTTCCGACGTCTTTTGCGGGGCGATTCGGGATTGGGAAACATATCCGCGCACTGCGCCAGTTCGCACCGGGTACGACGGATATGCTCCGTCAGCAAATGCGCCGCACCCTCCGTGTCACGCCGCCTTATGGCATCGACCATGAGCCTGTGTTCTGCATGTATGATCCAGTTGCGTTCGCGACCCAGCAGGCTGGTGAACGCGCGGCGATAGTGCTGCGTCGTGTTCCAGAAGCGCTCGATCATGGCGAGCAACTGCTTCATTCCAGCGTCCGCATAGGACGCCAGATGAAACATGCGATCCAGTTTGAGGAAGGTTTCGGTGTCCGTTGATGCGGCCATGTCTTCAACCAGCCGCTCGAGCAGATCGATGTGCTCGTCGGTCATGTTAGGGATTGATTGCGCCAGGGCCAGGGGTTCCAGGCGTTCCCTGATCATGTAGATTTCGAGGCATTCCGCCAGGTCGACCCTCGCCACCCAGGCGCCGCTGCTCGGTTTCAGCACGACGAGCCCGTCACTCTCCAACCGGCCGAGCGCGACGCGCACGGGAATCCGGCTTACCGAGAAGCGGGCGGCGAGCTCTTCCTGACCGATACGGCTGCCAGGGGGCAGTTCACCCGCGAGGATCAGCGCGCGTATGCCTTCCGTAACGCGGTCGGTGGTAAGCGACGTCTCATGCGTGCTCGTTTCCGCGGGTGCTGTCCTGTCGATCGTCTCCACTCCTCAGGCGGCCGGATCGGCAGGGTGCCACAACCGTCGGGTGGTAGTCGACTCATAGCCCTTGCCTCCCGGAAAGCTCACCAACTCCAGTTGCATATCCCAGGGCGTGAGGAAATAGACCCATGTCTGCCCCCCGCTGGGCCCCGTGGCGCGGACGGTCGGCTCGCCCAGAATGCGCAGCCCGTGCCGCTTCAGATGCGCCAGCGCGAGATCGAAGTCATCGACGTAGAAGGCGAGATGATGGCCGCCGACATCGCAATTGCGGGGCGGCACCGCGTTCCGGCCGTCCCCGTCATATTCGAAAATCTCGAAATTGGGGCCAAAGCCGCATCGGAAGAAGCGCAACTCGCGCACGCGGGTGCGGGCGGGAACATTGAGGTGATGGACCATCCAATCGCCCTCGGCATCCTCGATCGGTCCGAGTGAATAGAAATATTCGCATCCGATCACGTCGACGAAGAAGCGCGTGGCCTCTTCAAGGTCCGGTACCGTGAACCCGATATGCTCCACGCCCCTCAGCCCCGGAAGCCCGCCGCGATGTTCCATGAATGTCTCCAATTGGATTCTATTCATGGAAAATTGTGCAAAATCGATGGATCAGTCAAGAAAAAATGCCAAGATCGGATCCAATCATTGACATTTCCCCGCCATCATGGTTGTTCGGCGGCGAAAGATGACCGGATAGGATACACCGTGAACGCAATCATCACTGAGCCTTTGCAGCCGAGTACTCCATGGGTGTCGCTGGCGACCAATTCCGCCGCGTGGGCAGCCGCTGATCCCAAGCTGCTAGACTCGATGTTGACGTCGATGGTGCTGATCCGCGCGTTCGAGGAGAAGGTGCTGGAACTGGCGGGGCAGGGCCTTGTCCACGGCCCCGCCCATTCTGCGATCGGGCAGGAAGGGGGCGCCGTCGGATCGGTGCTNGCCATGCGCGGTTCCGACCAGATCAACGGTTCGCATCGCGCGCACCACCAGTTCCTGGCGAAAGCGCTGCATTATGTCGCNCCGCAGGGACTGGAATCCGCGGCTCCGTTCGGCGATGACGTCAGGACGATCGCNGATCGCACGATGTCCGAAATCCTCGGGCTGGCGCGTGGCTATTGCAAGGGCCGGGGCGGCTCCATGCANCTGCGCTGGGCGGAATCAGGCAATCTTGGCACCAATGCGATTGTCGGTGGCGGCGTTCCGGGAGCGGCGGGTGCCGCCTGGGCACACAAGCGCGCTGGCACCGGTGATGTGGCCTTCACCTATTTCGGCGACGGCGCGGTCAACATCGGGTCCGTGCTGGAAACGATGAACCTGGCGGCGGCGTGGAAGCTGCCGCTGTGTTTCTTCATCGAAAACAACCGCTATGCAGTATCGACCACGGTGGAGGAGGCAACCGCTGAGCCCAGGCTCTCCTCGCGCGGGCTGGCTTTCGGCATCCCCGCCTGGAAAGTCGATGGCATGGATCCGCTCGCTGTATATCTGGCGTCCGAAGCGGCGGTGAAGGCGATGCGCGCGGGCGAAGGTCCGACCATCATCGAAGTCGACGTCTATCGCTATTTTCACCAGAATGGGCCACTGCCCGGCAGCGCCTTCGGATATCGGAGCAAGGATGAGGAAAAGGCCTGGCGCGCGCGCGATCCCATTGACCGGGTCGCGGCGGAAATGGCGGCTCGCCAGCTGATCGGGGATGAGCAGGTTGCTTCGCTGAGGGCGCGCGCCGCGGCGCTGATGGAAGAGACGGCAGCCGAGCTGGTCGAGCAGCATGAAGGCAAGCGGCGCATTGTCCCGTCGCTGTGGCCTTCTCCCGATTTCCGCGACTTCGGTGTGCGCGGCGACCTGTCCGAACTGCAGGATGTCCGCTATGTGGAGCAGGAGGAGTTTACCGGCGAGATCACCGAGAGCCGCTTCGTCGACGTTGTTGCCGACGTGATGGAACGGCGCATGCGGGAGGATGACGGCATCGTCGTCATGGGTGAGGACGTGCACCGCCTGAAGGGCGGCACGAATGGCGCCACCCGCGGATTGTCCAGCAGTTTCCCTGATCGGGTTCTGGGCACGCCGATCGCCGAGAACGCCTTTGTCGGCCTGGCGGGCGGGATCGCGATGGACGGCCGCTTCGTGCCCGTGGTCGAATTCATGTATCCCGATTTCATGTGGGTGGCCGCTGACCAGGTGTTCAACCAGATCGGCAAGGCGCGCCACATGTTCGGCGGGGACGGCGAAGTGCCCCTCGTGCTCCGCACCAAGGTTGCCATGGGCACCGGCTACGGGTCGCAGCATTCGATGGATCCAGCCGGCATCTTCGCCACGGCGCCGGGCTGGCGGATCGTCGCCGCCTCCACGCCTTATGATTATGTGGGCCTGATGAACAGCGCGCTGCGGTGCAAGGATCCGGTGCTGGTGCTCGAGCATGTCGACCTGTACAACAGCAAGGGCCCCGCGCCGGTGGGCGACCTCGACTATTTCATCCCGCTGGGCAAGGCGAAGCGGGTGCGGACGGGTCAGCATCTGACCGTCCTGACCTATCTGGCGATGGTGCGGCCAGTGCTGGAGGCGGTGGAGAAGCTGGGCATCGATGCCGATGTGATCGACCTGCGGAGTCTGGACCGGGCTGGGGTCGACTGGGCCCTGATCGAGCAGTCGATCGACAAGACGGGCAACGTCCTGATCGTGGAGCAGGGCGCGAACGGCACCTCCTATGGCGGCTGGCTGGCCGCTGAAATCCAGAACCGCTGCTTCGACATGCTCGACCAGCCGGTCCAGCGCGTGCACGGGAGCGANGCGTCGCCCAGCATTTCCAAGGTGCTGGAATCCGCGGCCTTTGCCGGACCGGAAGATATCGAGGCTGGGCTGCGCCTGGCAATGGCNGGCCAGGGCCGGCCCCTGGCCTGAANGCGCGAGGAATAGCAATGCCACATACGATCGTGATGCCGGCCTTGTCCGCCGGCATGGAAGAAGCNACCATCGCGCGCTGGCTGAAATCCGTTGGGGATGCGGTTGCCGTCGGTGAAGTCATCGCCGAAATCGAAACCGACAAGGCGACCATGGAACTGGAGGCGGAGCGGGCCGGTACGATTGGCANGCTCGTTGCCGCCGAGGGAGCGACGGTTGCCCTCAACGCACCCATTGCCCTGCTGCTCGCCGAGGGCGAGCAGGCGGACGATCNCGGCGCCGACGCGGTAGAGGTCACCGGGGACGAAAAGGCCCCTGCTCAACAGGCACCCGCCCAACCGGCTTCTGTCGCGAAGCAGGTGTCTGCCGCAGCAGGATCGTCCACGGATGGGCTGGCGCATCGTCGCAGTCCCGCTTCCCCGCTCGCCCGCCGGCTCGCGCAGGAAAAGGGCGTGGAGATTGAAAGCCTGAAAGGCAGCGGCCCACGGGGTCGTGTCGTGCGGGTGGACATAGAGGCCGCAGCCGCAGCGCGTCCGGAGCCGGCCCGCGCATCCGCGGCTGACGTGGCGCCGTCGTCGAGCCCAACACGGGCACGCCCGGCGGCACCGGTCGATCAGCCTCATGACGAAATACCGCTGACCAACATCAGGAAGGTGATTGCTCGCCGGCTGACCGAAGCGAAATCAACGATCCCGCATTTCTACCTGGAGGCGGATTGCGAGATCGATGCGCTTCTCGATCTGCGGGAAACGCTCAATTCGCAAGGCGAGGGGCAGTACAAGCTTTCGGTCAACGATTTCGTGATCAAGGCTGCCGCGCTGGCGCTGCGTCAGGTCCCGGAGGCGAATACGGCCTGGACCGACGATGCGATCCTTCAGTTCCACAATGTCGACGTCTCTGTCGCGGTTGCGACCGATGGCGGCTTGATCACGCCGATCGTCAAACAGGCTGATCGCGCCGGACTCGCCAGCATCTCGGCAGAGGTCAAGGCACTGGCGGCACGCGCCCGCGACGGCCTCCTTCAGCCTGCGGAATATCAGGGTGGAAGCTTCACGATTTCCAATCTGGGCATGTTCGGGGTTAAGGCTTTTTCCGCGATCATCAATCCGCCGCAAAGCTGCATTCTGGCAGTGGGGGCCGCCGAGCGCCGGCCGGTCGTCCGGGGCGACGCCTGCGTGCCGGCGACCGTCATGTCCTGCACATTGTCCGTCGATCACAGGGCCGTCGATGGCGCTGTTGGTGCGCGATACCTGGCCGCGTTCAAGGCGCTCATCGAGCAGCCCTTGCGCCTGATGCTCTGATAGGAGGTTTTCCATGACTTTGCCTTTAAGGGATCCGTCCCTCCTGAAAGATCAGTGCTTGATCGGTGGTGCATGGATCGGTTCACCCGAAATCGACGTGACCGACCCGGCCAGCGGCGCGAAAATTGCCGCTGTGCCGAACTATGGCGCGGATGAGACACGGCAGGCCATCGAGGCCGCAGAGGCTGCGCTTCCCGGCTGGCGGGAACGGACTGCGGCACAGCGTTCGCAGATTCTGCGGCGCTGGTATCAGGCGATACTTGATGCCGCCGACGATCTGGCGCTGATCCTGAGCAGCGAGCAGGGCAAGCCGATTGCCGAAGCGCGCGGTGAGATAATCTACGCCGCCAGCTTCATCGAATGGTTCGCGGAAGAAGCCAAGCGCACCTATGGCGAAGTGATCCCCAGCCCGCGCACGGACGCGCGGATCTTGGTGATCCAGCAGCCGGTCGGTGTCACGGCTGCGATCACGCCATGGAATTTCCCGGCTGCGATGATCACGCGCAAGGCGGGGCCGGCGCTCGCCGCTGGATGCACCATGGTGTTGAAGCCCGCCATGCAGACGCCGCTGACGGCTCTGGCCCTGGCTGCCCTGGCCGAGCGCAGCGGCGTGCCCGACGGCGTTCTCAATGTCGTGACCGGGCGGTCGCGCGAGATTGGCGGCGAACTGACGTCCAACCCGACCGTGCGCAAGATAAGCTTCACGGGATCGACCGAGGTCGGCCGCCTGTTGATGGAGCAAAGTGCCGCGACGGTGAAGAAGATGTCGATGGAACTGGGCGGCAACGCGCCTTTCATCGTGTTCGATGACGCGGACATCGATGCGGCGGTCGAGGGCGCTATGGTGTCGAAATACCGGAACAGCGGCCAGACCTGCGTCTGCGTCAATCGCATCTATGTGCAGCGAGCGGTGGCCGACGCATTCATCGAGAAGCTGGCCAAGGCTGTCACGGGCTTGCGCGTTGGCCGCGGAACCGATGAAGGCGTGACGCAAGGTCCGCTGATCGACAACGCTGCAGTCGTCAAGGTCGAAGAGCATGTCGCCGATGCGGTGGCGAAGGGCGCCAGGCTGGTCGTGGGCGGCAAGAGGCACGCGCTGGGCGGAAGCTTCTTCGAGCCGACCGTGCTGGCGGGCTGTTCCACCGAGATGCTTGTGGCGCATGAGGAAACCTTCGGACCTGTCGCCTCCATCTTCCTGTTCGATAAGGAGGATGAGGCTGTCCAGTTGGCCAACGCCAGCGAGTTCGGACTGGCCGGCTATTTTTACAGTCGCGACCTTGGTCGGGTGTGGCGCGTCGCCGAAGCGCTTGAATGCGGGATGGTCGGCATCAACACCGGCCTGATTTCGAACGAGGTGGCGCCGTTCGGCGGAATCAAGCAGTCCGGCGTCGGGCGAGAGGGTTCATCGCACGGGATCGCGGACTATCTCGAACTCAAATATCTGTGCATGGCCGGCATCTAGTCCTGCCCTGTCATTCGGTGAAGACGTCGGCCGGAACCAAGCTGTGCTGCGATCCAGACTGGCCAGGGGAGGGGCATGCTGCTCCTCCGCTCGGCCGAACCGGTTGACCGGACAACCCGCCGCCCGATCCCCGGTACCCCATTTCAACAGGAGTTACTCATGAGTGTGATCACCCTTGATCAGGCGAATACCATCATCGCCGCTGCCTTTGCCAAGGGCAAGGAGCTGAACCTCAAGCCGCTGTCGATCGCGGTGCTGTGCCCGGGCGGTCATCTGATCGCCTTCCAGCGTGCTGATGGCGCTTCGACGCTGCGTCCGCAGATCGCTACCGGCAAGGCTTCGGGTGCGCTCGCGCTCGGCATCAACTCGCGGGCAATCGCTGACATGGCTGCTGAGCGTCCGAGCTTTGTCGCTTCGCTGGGCCCCATTGCAGCGGCAGGCATCATTCCGGCGGCGGGCGGCGTCATCGTCAAGGATGCTGCCGGCAAGATCGTGGGCGCCGTCGGCATCACCGGCGACACGTCCGACAATGACGAGGCGGCTGCACTCGCGGGTATTGTGGCGGCCGGTCTGGTCGCGCAGGGCTGATACTAGCCACGCGGCAGTCCACAGGACTGCCGCCAAACCGTCCATGCTTCGGCTGTCGCCCGGCAGCTATTTGGTAGAACCGCTTTGTTGGAGCGGGGTCGATCTGATTAGGCCGTGAACTCATAAATCTGCTGGCGCTCGAACCATCGCCGCATCCATAAGGCGCATGCGATTGGGGGGTTGGCATGAAGCTGCGAGAGTTGCTGCGCGGTCGGCGCGATTGGTCGGATGACGAGATCATTTATGTGGTTGAGCCGTGGGACGGAGCCGCGGAAGCGCTTCTTTCAAGTGCGACACCGGATACGACAGGTCCGATCGTTCAAGGTGGAAAGTGCTGCGCCTATTTTCTTGAAGGCTTCATCGCGCGCGATTTTCTCGACGATCTGGACGCGCCAGATGATGTAGGCGAGGCAGCGTGTGAGCGATTGATCCGGTACGCCATCGACGACGCGTAAGTGCCGGGCCTTTCTTTTGCTGAGCAACTCTGATTCAGCGTCAGCATGAGCCGACATGACTTGACCGATTTCGAGTGGCGCGTGATCGAACCGCTGTTGCCGAACAAGCCGCGAGGCGTGCCGCGCGTCGATGACCGGCGTGTGCTGAACGGCATCTTCTGGGTATTGCGTTCGGGTGCGCCTTGGCGCGACCTGCCGGAGCGCTACGGCCCGCGCACCACCTGCTACAACCGCTTCGTGCGATGGCGCAAGGCAGGCGTGTGGGATCGGATGATGGATGCCATCACCGCCGCGCATGATGGCAACATCCAGATGATCGACAGCACTTCCATCCGGGCGCACCAACAGGCCGCGACGGCAAAAAGGGGGATCGAGATCATTGTCTCGGTCGCTCCCGAGGCGGACTCACGACCAAAATCCACGCGGTCGTTGACGGGCAAGGCCTCCCGATCCGGTTGAGCCTGACCGCCGGGCAAAGTCATGACGGGCAAGCTGCTGACGACTTACTCGATCACGTCGGAGCAGGAACAATCGTGCTTGCGGACAAGGCCTACGATGCCGATCGCATCCGGGCGTCACTCCGTGAAAAGGGAGCGTTTGCCAATATCCCGCCCAAGGCAAACCGGAGGTCGAAGCCCTACTTCAGCACTTGGCTCTACCGCGAACGGAACCTGATCGAGCGCTTCTTCTCCAAGTTGAAGCACTTCCGCAGGGTCGCTACACGCTACGACAAGCTGGCAGAAAACTTCCTCGCCATGGTCCAACTGGCTTCAATGAGGCTGTGGCTGCGCGTTAATGAGTCTACAGCCTAATCGGACCGACCCCGCTCCACATTGATTCCCGGCAACCGAAACCTGCCGCTGACCGGGAAATGGTTCAGGCTGTATATTCGCCTACTTCTTTGAGCGGGACGCCGGGGTCGGCGAGCTGTGCCTGGTCGAGCAGTGCGCCGGAAATGACATGGGCTCGGCCCTGGACAT
>JGI24741J21665_1000403_pt1 | contig 13041 bp, 12 predicted proteins | sample KBSCornC7_FD_21665 | JGI IMG/M metagenome (IMG submission 21665) | reverse complement strand
AATAGTTCAGCGCGATCTCGCCGCCATGGCCGAAGGGGGGATGGCCAAAATCATGGGTGCAGCCGATCGAATGGATGGTGCCACGGTCGGGCAGGAGCGAGGCGGCGGGATGATCGGGAAAGCTCTTGCCGAGCTGGCGTGTGATCCCGCCTGCAATCTGCGCGACTTCGAGCGAGTGGGTCAGGCGCGTCCGGTAAAAGTCGCTGTCGCCCAGATTCAAAATCTGCGTCTTGCCTTGCAGTCGGCGGAACGCGGCCGAGTGGATGACGCGCGAATAATCGACATCCCCGTCATCGCGGGCATCTTCGCTCTGTGGATTCCAGCCCTCGCGGCGTGCTGACCAACTCATGGGTGGCGGCAGACCATGCCCGCTCGGGCGCTGGTAATGGTCGTCATCAATGGGATCATGATCTGGTCCGGGTCCTAAGGCAGATGGTAGAATAGAGGGGCATTGAAGCGGCTAACAGTCAGTCTGGAAAAAGCATCGCATCGTAACCCTGAGCGCCGTGCAGAATATGAACGATGACGACCTTGTCCGCTTCCACGCGATAGAAGATCAGATAGTTGCCATGCCGGCGGCGAGGCCGCACGCCCATGCCTTTGAAGCGTGGGACAAGTGGAGATCGTTCAGGATGTTCTGACAGACCCAGACATTTCTCGCGTAGCTCGCGCAAGAAGCTTCTCGCCCGGCCAGGGTTGTCCTGTGCAATATGATCGCCGATCGTCTCAAGATCCTGCTCGGCCTCGGCCGAAAGGTGGAAGATCATTTAGAGCCGGCATCCATGGCGCGATATTTGGCTTCAAGGCGATCAAACACTTCGTCTGCAGGCGTCGTGCTTCCTGCATCGGCATCGGCGAGTCCTCGCTTGATCGACGCATCTAGGGCAGCAAGGCGAGTTTCTCGGTCCTGAATCAGGCGCACCCCCTCGCGCAGCACCTCACTTTTCGAGTTGTAGCGGCCGGTTGCGACCAAGCTGGCCACGAAGGTTTCAAGCTGCTGTCCAAGATCCGCGCTGATCAACTGTGTACCTCCTGATCCCTCATATGACGATTTATCAACAGTTGATAAAGATCATTCGATGCATAGCGGTGCGAACGATGCCCCTCCGTGGGACGCGGAGGCGCGCATTTTGAAATCGAACCGGAACACCCGCTCTGTTCCCGGGCAGGGCTAGATACAGAACTCGCTGATTGGCACAGATCTCCGACTGTTCAGGAGCAAGACGGCCCTAAAGTGCGAGCGTAGCCTGGAACCAAGAGGGTCTCAAGGTCGGTTGAGCAAAGCTAAGTTCCCAGTGTGCCGATTTATGGCTCCCAAATGACAGCCAGTTGACTTCCAATTATCATATTTGGTAGTTCTACTCTCCCGTCTTGTTGATGCTGCCTTCGACACCCAGTAGCCGGACATCGCGCGCCGAGTGCCAGCTCATACAAATGGTGCAGCCGTTAATCACCGCCGTGGCAATGCGCGCCGCCTCAAATAGCCGCAGCGGCAGACGGGAGTGCTGATAAGTGGCATGGGAGAACTGCACGACCCGCGAGCGAGGCGGGGCGCCCCCTCTGCAAGAATATTGTCCGATGAGCCGGACCGCTAGCCGGTGCGGTCCCGCCTTCGTGTAGGTTCAATGCCTCGCCACGCCATTCTCGGCGCCGCCCGGAAGGTCTCCGGCGATGGCCGGGATGAGGGATTGGGCTTGGACGAGGGAACCCGCCACCCGCGCGGTCTCCGCCCAAAAGGGGCAGCGAACCGAGGCCGTCAAAGCCGATATCCCGCGCTCTCTGAAGCCCATCGCGGGGCGATCGGGTCGAAGGGCGATGGCCGCGTCGTGCTGCGGTTCTAGGCCAACCCTGTCGGATCATGGGAGGCGAGACGAGCTCCCATGATCCGATCCGGGCAGGACCGAGTTACTCGGCCGGGCGTTCCATCCACACCGATTCCATCGCGCGCGGGCTCAGATATTTGGTATTCGTCCAGCCGCCGTCGACGACGACCGACTGGCCGTTTACCATCGCGGATCCCGGCGAGCACAGGAAGGCGATCGTCGCCGCGATGTCGTCGACCTCGGCCCTTGCCCAGTTTCGTCGTCAGATTGGCGAGCTTGGCCTCGTCGCGTCCGACGCCGACGATCCTGTAGCCCTGCTCGGCAAGCAGCACCGCTGTCGCCAGCCCGATGCCGCTGCCCGCGCCCGTGATGATCGCAGTCTTCATCTGTATCTCTCTCCGCTATTTCCCGAAATGATAGGTGAGGCTTCCGCCGAACATGCGTGGCTCGCCATAGACGTTCGTGGTGAAGCCGAGGCTGTAGTAATAATTGCCCATGCCGATGACGTAGAGCTTGTTGGTGACGTTGCGGGCATAGAGTTCGAGATCGATCGGCGTTCCCATGATCCGCTCCCACCCGGCGCTGAGGTTCAGGAGGCCATAGGCCGGCACGCGAACATCCGGGTCGAGGACGTCGAGATTGCGGTAGCTGGTCTGGTAGGTGTAGTTCACGCCGAGCCGGAGGTCGCCGTTTTCCGCGCCCAGCGAGCGCGCATATTCCGCCGTCGCGCTGACCTTGTGCTTGGGCGTGTAGGGCAGCGGGAAACCGGTGAAGTCGCCCTGATCGGTCAAGAAGGTCCCGTAATGCGAGTCCGTGTAAGAATAGGTGCCCGAGAAGGTAAGGCCGAGCGGCAGCCGCACCGACGCCTGCGCCTCTATGCCCTTGATGACCGCGCTGGTCGCATTGATGACATAGGTTGTGACGATGCCGTCGAAGTTCTTTAGCAGGGGCCGCTGGATATCCGTATATTTGTCGCGGAATGCGGCAAGGTTGAACTGCAGCGCGGTGTCGCCAAGCGTCAGCCGCGACTTGATACCTGCTTCAATGTCCTTGACCTTCTCCGGCTCGAACGCGGCGAAGCCCGAGCTTGGCGGCGCGCCGAGGTTGAAGCCGCCGCTCTTGAACCCGCTGCGCGCGGTGAAGTAGATCATTGTAGAAGGCGCCAGCTGATATTCCACGGCGGCGGTGTACGTGCTGGCGGAGAAGCTGCGCGCATAATCCAGGCGGCAGTCGGGATAATTGCCGGTGGTGAGCGCGCAGGAGCCGCCCGTCGTGAAGGACTCGCCGACCCGCGTATAGGAATCGACATAGTCGCGGCGGCGATCCGAGCTGTAGCGATAGCCGCCGGTGATCTTCAGGCCCTGTAGCGCTGGGACCAGCGCGCCTACGTCAAGCGTACCCTGCGCAAAGCCGGCGAGGCTCCGCAATCGGTCGCCGCGATCGGTGAGGACGGCGGGACCCCCGAACGCGACCAGGCTTTGCAGCGTGTGGATCGGTGCGTTGTGCTGGAAATAGCCGCCGACCGTCCACTGCAGCGCCTTCTCGGCGATTGAACCGGACAGCTGCAATTCTTCGGTGAACTGATTGATCGCAGGCTGGTTGTTGTTCTGCGGGCCGCCCCAATCGGGCGTCCGCTGGAAGTAGAGGATGGGGAGCTGCGTGCCGCTGACGTCGGAACTGACGTTGGAGCGGAATTGCGTGTAGCTGATGATGTTCTTGAGCGCGATGTCGTCGGTCACGGGGATCGTCGTCGTGTTGATGAGCTGAAGCATCCGCTGATGGTCGCTCACGCCCGGCGTCTGCGCGGTGTGCCGGGGACCCAGCACAGCCTGCTGCGCGGCGATGGCAGGCAAGGTCGGGAAGAGGAATGCCGCCAGCCCGTCGGGATTGACGCGCGAGATGACGGTTCCCGTGCCATGCTCGCGGTTCTCGCTGAAGTTCAAGATGAAGAGGTTCTCGATCCCGCCGCCGGGCTTGAAGAGAAGTGAGACGCGGCCCGCAGTGGCGTTGATATTGTCATAGTCGCGGCCGGTCGCGGTGTCCCGGGTGAAGCCGTCGCGGGTGCGGTGCCAGATGCCGGCGCGGAGCAGTAGCTTGTCGTCCATCAGCGGGACGTTGGCGACCGCCTCCTGCTGGAAATTGCTGTAATTGCCATATCCCACGCGAGCATAGCCGCCCGGTTCGTTGGTCGGGCGGGCAGGCGAAAAGAGGATGGCGCCGCCCACCGAGTTGCGGCCGAACAGGGTGCCCTGCGGACCGTTCAGCACCTGGACGCTGCCCATGTCGAACAGCGCACCGCTGCCGTTGCCGCCGCCGGGCACCGGCACCTCCGCGAAATAGGCCACAACGGAGGGATCGGTGCCGTAGGTCGTGCCTTGACCGCGCAGCGTGTAGTTGTTGGAACTGCGCGCAGTGTTGGTGCTGACGTTGAGCGATGGCGCAAGATACTGGACATCCTGCACGCTCGTCAGGTTCTGCCGCCGGATCACGTCCGAGCTGACGACGCTGACCGAGACCGGAACCTTGTCGATCCGCTCTTCCTTGCGGCGCGCGGTGACGACAATATCGTCCACCGGCATGGCGGCGCTCTTTCCGTCCGTCTGCGGCGCCGCAGCGGCGCCGCCGGCGCCCAGGCTCGTGGTTGCGAGCAAGACGGCGATCCCGCCGAAGCCGTATGAAATTCCCTTTTGAAGCGGCTTGACCACATGTCCCTCCCATCAAGATCTGTTCCGGCGCTTAGATGGCCTTTCCAGCGGTCGCGGCGCATACCCCGAACAAACTAGACGGGCATCGACGTGATGACATGCAAAATGGTCCTGCCGAACACGCAAGTTCCGTCATAGTTGATTTTGACGATGTACGCCTTTCTCTCCGTCCATATCCAAGGGGAACACCGGGCAAATGCCCGAATAAGGAGAGCTCCATGGCGTCCCGGTTCGATGTGCAGGATATCATTGTCGACGAACAGGAGATCGTGGCGCGCGCGCGCGCGCTGATCCCGCTGTTGCGCGAACGTGCGGTGGAGGGCGAGGCGAACCGTGTTGTCAATTCCGATACCGTTCGCAGAATGAAGGAGGCGGGCCTGTTCCGCGTCCTCCAGCCCAAGCGCTGGGGCGGATACGAGCTGGGCCAGCGCGCCCTGGCCGAAGTGCAGATCGCTCTGGCGGAGGGCGATATGTCCGTCGCCTGGATTTATGGGATCCTGAGCGTCCACAGCCTTCATATCGGGTTGATGGAGGATCGCGCCGCGCAGGACGTATGGGGACAGGACACGTCCGTGCTCGTCGCTTCGCCCTACATGCCCGGCGGCAAGGCGACACCAATCGAAGGCGGCTACGAGTTCTCTGGCCGCTGGTCCTATTCGAGCGGCTGCGACCATTGCGACTGGACGTTCCTCGGCGGCTTCGTCAACGGCGATCCGAGCGACTATCGCTCCTTCCTGCTGCCGCGCAAGGACGCCAAGATCGACGATAGCTGGCGCACCACCGGGCTCAGGGCCACGGGCAGCCAGGACATCGTCGTCGACAGGGCGTTCGTGCCCGAATACCGCACCCACCGGTTCATCGACGGTTTCACGGGCAACAATCCCGGCAAGGCGGTGAACCATCATCCCCTGTTCGCGATGCCGCACCAGCTCATCTTCATGCGCGCGATCACCAGCGGCCAGATCGGCGCGCTGCAGCACATGGTCGATCTGTTCACCGCCTATGCCAAGGACAAGGTGTTCATGGGCAGCGAGACGGCCAAGGACCCCGACGCGCAGTTCGCGGTGGCATCGGCGGTGGCCGGTATCGACGAGATGAAGAAGTCGATGTTCGCCAATTTCGAGATCATGCTCGACTATGCCGAGCGCAACGAGATGCCGCCGATCGAGATGCGCCATATGATGCGTTTCCAGAGCGCCAGCGTCGCCGACCGCAGCGTCAAGCTTGCCGAGGCCATGCTGACCCTTTCCGGCGGCGGCGGCGTCTACGACAAGTCGAACATGGGCCGCATCTATCGCAACATGCTGACCGGCCGCCAGCACGCCGCCGCGCAGCATCGCAACTACGGGCGGATCTTCGGCGACCTGCTCCTCGGCGGGGAGCCATACGACATCTTCGTGTGAGGCTGCTCGACCGGCGCCATTCAGCCGGGCGAGGAACGCAACCTTGGTTTGCCGTCGCACCCCCCAGCGGCAAAGGCGGGCGACCGGCGTCCCAGCGGGATCACGCTGTTCGACAGGACATGCACCACATCCGCCTGCCGGTTGATGCCCATCTTCTGGAAGATCGAGCGCAGATGCGCGCGCACGGTATGCTTGCTGATGTCGAGCATCGTGCTGATCTGATCGATCCTCCGGCCATTGGCGAGGTCGATGGTGATCTTCGCCTCGGTCGGCGTCAGAGAGAACAAGGTCTGCAGCAGGGAGACATCCTCGTATCGCAGCGAGATATCGTCCCTGACGAACAGCAGCGCACACGTCTCGCTCTTGTCGGTGAGCAGGGAGTGTGTCGGCATCGCCACGATCAAGAGGTCCAGCTTGCGGTCCGTTTCCGGCGCCGAGACGGACAATATCCGGGAGCTGGGCTCGCCATCGGCCCTGATTAGCGAGCGGATCGACTCCTGCAGCTTGCGATCGGCATATTGATCATGAAGATGCAGGTTCCGGTCACGCGCGAAAAAGAAATCGCCGGCCGCGACGTGGCGTTGGGCCGACTCGTTAAGCGCGTGGAACTCGCCCACCGGCGTTATCATGAATATCGCCGTCGACAGTCTGTCCAGCGCCTGCGACTTGAACTGACTCAACGCATGATAGGTCGCCAGCTTTCGCCGCAGTCCCAGCGCGCGGCCGAAATGCCCGCCCGCCATGCGGAAGAAGGCGATGTCCTGCGTGTCGAACTCCGGTGCGGTCGAGCCGCGATCGCAGTTGAGGTAATATTCCATCCCGCCGAACTTATCGATGCACATGGTCAGCATGGTGCGGGTGCCGAACCGGCTCAGCATGTCGGCGAGAGCTGGGTCGAGATTTTGGTTCGACCAGTCGACGACGCAATGCTCGCCGGGCTTGAGCGGCACTGGGCCCAGCTCGCCATTGGCCCAGTTCTCCCATTCGGCGATCGTGTGCTGGTTGACGAGGGGCCCCGCGGCGAAGAGATGCTCGCGGTGCCGGCTGGCCGTCTGCACCATGCGGAGGCACACGCTGTTTGCCTGCATGCGAACCCGGAGAAGCTCCTGCGCCTTGGTCCATGGCGTGTCGGCGTGAATGTCGTCGTAGAGCGTCGTCAGCAGGCCATCCATCTTTGCGAGCATGTCTCTGGCCTCGGCCATGTTTCCTCCTGGCTGGCATGCCCGCTGTACCACCGGTCGCCTTCTTTCTCTGCGTGAACGATACGGCTTCGCCGGCTGGCGATCAATAATTTCTGGCTTGCGCCCCAGCCAAACCGATCGGTCAGCGCGGATGCCATGCATCGAAGGCCGTCCTGCGGGCGAGGTCACTCGCCCGCAGCAGGAAGTACTGGAACAGATGATAGAGTTGGCAAAAGGTCAGCTAACGACCATGAAATCAGACCGCCGAATTTAGGACGGATCAACATTCAGATGACGACGAGCCGAAAATGGTGGTTTTTCGTGACCCGGCGCGCAGCCTACTTCCAGTAGGTGAGCACCGGAAGAGCGGGCGTCGCCGTTTCCGGGGCCGGTGGCTGGTATCCAAGACTGCTGTGCGAGCGCACGGTGTTGTAATGCCGCCGCCACCTTGGCCTCGGCGAGGCTATAGAAGATCTCGCCGTTGAGCAGTTCGTCGCGAAGCGACCCGGTGAAGCTTTCATTATAGCCATTCTCCCATGGCGATCCCGGGGCAATGTAGAGCGTCTTCACGCCGATCTGCTCCAGCCATTGCTGGACGGCATTGGCGATGAACTCGGCGCCATTATCGGACCGTATATGTGCGGGCGGACCGCACGAGATGAACAGGTCAGCCAAGGCCGCCAGTGCTCAGGCAATCACGCCAGCGTCACCCCTTGATCGAGCATGCCTATGCCGACATCGCCTGCAGCAGCGATCGCGTCCGGGACGCCACCTCCATCACGATAGAGATCGTCCGGAAATTCGCCAACCAGACCGGGTTCGTCGTCCATCCCAGACGGTGGGTGGTCGAACGGACCTTCGCAGGGCTCAACCGCAATCGCCGCTTGGCCAAGGACTTCGAGCGAACCATCAAATCCGCAACTGCCCTACTCTATGCCGCTGCTGCCATCGTCCTCATCAGGCGCATCGCTCGTTACGCTTGAGATTCAAGACAGGCTCTTAGACCAGCCTCTTAGGCGTTGGCGCTCCGGCGAGCGGTCACCGTGCCCGTGAAGCCGAATCCGGCTCCCGTCAGTAGCGTCGGTGAGCCTATTGAGAAGACGTTGATATTGGGCTGTGCCGGCCGATCGACAGCGCCATGGAGTAGGGAAGCGATAGCCGCCGAAACACGCTCGACCGCGGACTGAACCGCCTCATCGAGGTGAACGTAACGGCTCGTATCTACCCGAAGTCTGCGCTCTCGCCTGAGCGCCCGGGGTTTTGCCCCTCTTACCATCCATCGAGCGAGTCATCTGATTTGGAGGGATGAAAAGGTCTGTGACGAGGGGGCGTATACGGCACTTCGAGCGGAACCAGCGATTACATCATCCCAGNCGCCCCGTGCATCATCTCGGGACAGCTTGAGGTGAAGTTCTAGTCTTATGCCCCCCCCCCATGAATCGAGGGTGGGTGCTAACGTAATTCTTCGCCGTCAACATCAATGGTACAGGTTTGAGGTTGTGGTTGGGNCTTCGTCGTGGAGATGAAGCCCCAACCCTCCCTGAAAAATCGCTGGCGAAACCTCCGCTTCGCGTAGTCGTGGCTACCTTGCCGCCGGTATCTACCCGATGAAGCTACAGCTCTGTTCAAGTGCATCAATAAACCATCCATTATAATCCTCAGGAGCATTGCCTGCTCGTGGGCGCTTGGCCCCTGCCAACTCCTACGTGGATTATATGCATGGAGCAGTGTAGTACTGGCTTGCTTGGCCGAACCCGGCTGGGAAGCGCCACGCGACGGCGAAGCGGGGCCTGGTTTGGAGAGAGGAGAAATCAATGCGTGTAGCTTTCGAGCAAAAGCCAGGGCAGCCGCTAGGCGATCTCAGTTCCCAGTATTTGCCCGAACTGTTGAAAGCGGCAGGGGGGTTCTCCCATGCCACTTATCAGCACTCCCGTCTGCCGCTGCGGCTATTTGAGGCGGCGCGCATTGCCACTGCGGTGATTAACGGCTGCACCATTTGTATGAACTGGCGCTCGGCGCGCGATGTCCGGCTACTGGGTGTCGAAGGCAGCATCAACAAAACGGGAGATGAGCCCGACGAGAATTTCTACCAGGCGGTCCTGGCGGGCGATCTGTCCATGCTCGACGCTCGTGAGCGCCTCGCCGTACGCTTCGCGCAGAAAATGGGCACCGAACCGCGATCACTCTCCGCCGACGAAGCGTTTTGGGCTGAACTGAAGGCTGCCCTTAGCGACTCAGAGATCGTCGATCTGACCTATTGCTGTGCGGGCTGGATCGGTCTCGGCCGCGCTGCACATGTGCTTGGCATAGATGCAGCCTGTCAAATTCCAGAACTGCAAACGACGTGAGTTCCCGGACGCGCTTGGCCCGCGGCCGGCGTTAACCCCCTCCCCCGAGATTGCCGGAGGCCACAAATCCTGAGATGAGGGCGACGGTGATCGCATTTTGTTGGTGTCCGGCGACACGGACATGATCCCTGCCATGAAGCATTCTCGAAAATTCAGGCTTGCGGTCGGCCTAATTTAATTCAGTTGCCTGCCCCCGCGCGGAGGGCTGGACTATACCCTGAAGGCGCATGCCGATTTCGTCCGACATGTCGGTTGGCCTGAACTGCTCGTTCAAACTGAGATATTAGCGGCTATTCGCATCGCTGTGGTCGGGAAGGACACCGGAGTACGAAAGGCACACCATGTATAAAGAAAAATATGGACCTTGGGCAGTCATCCTTGGTGGTTCCGAAGGAGTGGGCGCTGAATTGGCTCGGGCGCTGGCGCACGACGGCGTCAATCTCTTGCTGGTCGCCCGCAGGACCGAGCCGTTGGAGGCATTGAAACAGAGTATCGTTGACCAGACACCCGTTGAAGTGCGGGAATTAGCGCTTGATATCACGGTACCGGAAGCGGCCGATCAGGTTGCGGCCGCGGTCACCGACGTCGAGGTCGGGATGCTGATTTGCAACGCTGGATCCGGTGTTGCGTTGGGCGCTTTCATCGCGCAGGATGTTGAAGCACACCTCCGGTTAGTGCAGCTCAACATTACCAGTCAGATCCGGCTGATCCATCACTTCGGCAGGCTCATGGCCGATCGGCAGCGCGGAGCGATAATGCTGGTCGGTTCTGGTTCCGGCGAGGTGGGAACCGGGTACGTGGCGGTTTATTCAGCATCAAAGGCCTTCCAGCGGAATCTTGCCGAAGCGCTATGGTTCGAGCTTGCGCCCCAGGGCGTCGATGTTTCGGTGATGATGCTGGGCGTGACCAAGACGCCCCAGCTTGGACGGAAGGGTTATCCCGTCGATGATCCGAATGCGCCTGGCGCGGACCCTCGCAACGTTGCCTTGGCCTGCCTTGATGCTATCGGCGATGGTCCGGTCGTTCATCTCAACGAGACTGTTGACATCGTGGAAGAACTCAAATCGAAATCACGCAAGGACGTTATACGTGTTCTATCTGAGCGGGCAGGAAAAGTTCTTGGCAATGACATGAAATGAATAAGAGGAGGCTTTATATATCTGCCACCTTGACGATCTACAACTAAGATTTGCTGTTTCGCGATTGAGACTGCGGAACATAATTACGATGCAGCTGCGGCGACGGTTGCGGCACTTGTCGTATCTGATCGCATCGTCGCGTGATTGGCGCCCAGACGAGCGGCCGACCGCGCTAGTTCTGGGTGATGAATGAGAAGAGGCGGTGACTCGCAACGGTTTGAGATGGCGGGATGCGCCGAGGGCGTATGGCCCGGCAAAGGCGCTCTACAACCGCTGGAAGCGGTGGAGCGACAAGGGCGTCTTCGTCGCGATGATCGATGGCCTGGCGAGCAGGGGTGCCGCCCGCAAGACCGTCATGATCGATGCGACCTATCTCAAAGCACACCGCACGGCATCCGGCTTGCGGGTAAAAAGGGGCATCCCGGGCGGCTGATCGAGCGCACGAAAGGCGGCACGAACACCGTCTTCCTGTCTGTGATTGAGACGGGGCGCATGTCGCCGGCGATCTGCCTGGGCCTACGCGAACTCAGCGTGCCGATCGTGTGTATCGATGCCCGCCAGGCGCACCAGAGCCTGAAGGCGATGAAGGCGAACAAGACCGACCACCACGATGCCGCCGGGCTCGCGCAACTTGCGCGGACAGGGTTCTACAAGGAAGTGCACGTCAAATCTCCGGCAGCCCATGGCGTGCGCAGCGTGATCACCGCGCGTGGCCATCTGGTCGAAGCACGCGTCCGGCTCGACAACATGATCCGCGGCCTTTGCGCCACGTTCGGCTACCGCCCTGGTCCCGGACAAGGAAAAGCATTCCTTGAGCGGATCATGCACGCTGCTCACATTCCCGGCTTGGGCGAGGCAATCGCGTCCCTGTTGACGGTGCGCGCTGAACTGGTCGAGCAGATCAAGGAAATGGATCGCCGTCTGCGCATCATCGCCAGCCAGTCGCAGGCCTGCGAAATCCTGATGACCATCCCGGAGGTCGGCGTGCAAACATCGGCCGCGTTCGCCGCGGCGGTGGATGAGGTGGGCCGCTTCCGACAATCCCGCAATGCCGGCGCCTACTTCGGCCTGGTGCTCCGACGCCATCAATCGGGTGAGCTTGACTGGACGGGCCGGATCACCAAGCAAGGCGATGGGACCGTGCGCAAGTTGCTCTACGAGGCCGCCAACTCGATCCTGACCAGGAGCAAAGAGATCTTCGCGCTGAAGACATGGGCAATGAAGATCGCCAAGCGTCGCGGCCTGAAGAAGGCCCGCGTCGCGCTTGCGCGCCGCCTCGCAGTGATCATGCATGCCATGCTGCGCGACGGCACTTTGTTCCAGGCTTGAAACCTGATTGCCAGCGGTGAAGCGTCAAAGCTGATCCGAGGGCGGTGTCCCGAGAGGGAACGCAGGGACGAACGATCTGCGAAGGTTACCGGATGGACCAACAAGCCCGCTTCGAGTCAATGCAGCGTTCGCCTCTGTGAGACCCGATACAGCACGGCCAGGCCTAGCCTCGGTCAGTGCGGACAGATCCATGAAACCCTCAAGGGATCACACCGCCTAGCAACTGCAATACAGATCCTGAGCCTAGCGCGCGACGGCTCGTCCCCATTCCATCCAGCCCAGAAGCTTGGGAACTTCCGGCTGATAAAGCGCGTCGTGCTTGTCTATAGCGAAGTGTTGCTCGATATGAGCGCGGACGTTGCGCGTGATATGACAGCCGCCCATGATGCGGCTCCAAAGCGGATCAAGGCGCCGTTGCCAACGCGCAACCTTGGCATCCGGAGCGGCACCATGCTCGCTGAAGAGGAGCACACCGCCTGGACGCAGCACGCGGCGTGCTTCCGCAAGCGTGCGCTGGGGATCAGTCACGGAGCAAAGCGTAAAAGTGCATACTATGCTGTCAAAGCTGGCATCCTCGAATTCGAGATTTTCGCCTTCTCCGGCTTGAATGGCGACATCGAGACCTACCGCGCGCTCCGCTCGCGCGGCGATTGTCCGCAGTTCCGGTGAGGGCTCGATACCAACGAGCCGCTTAACTTTCGTGGCATCATAAAAGGGGAGATTTGCCCCCGCGCCGACGCCGAGTTCAAGAACGGTTCCCTGAGCTTGCGGAACCACCTGCTTTCGATAGTCGTCGAGTGCCTCGGAGCCGCAACCACAGCGAACGATCCGGGGCACGACATGCCGCTCGTACCAACCAAACATTGTAAATCCTTCCTGGTTTCATCGTTGGCCTTTAGACTGTGGGTGTGAATAGCCCCTAGTTTTCTAGACGCCTTCTGCTTTCAAAATCTTCTGCCGTTCGAACTCGACAGGCGACAGCATCCCGTTCCTGACCTGCTTTCGAACCGGATTGTAGAACATCTCGACGTAATTGAACACGTCCTGCCGGGCTTCCTCGCGGGTTCTGTAAGTCCGGCGCCGGATGTGCTCGCGCTTGAGCGAGGAGAAGAA
>JGI24741J21665_1000398_pt1 | contig 13132 bp, 9 predicted proteins | sample KBSCornC7_FD_21665 | JGI IMG/M metagenome (IMG submission 21665) | reverse complement strand
GGCTCGCCAGCCATACCCCTCCACTGCCGCATATCGTACAGCCGGCTACTACGTTTTATGCCTTGATCTTCCTTGTACACATCACTTGTCTAATGGTGCTCCTTTGCTCCTACGCCGTGGTTCGGCCGCGGACGCAGGGTATTATAGCTCGACTACTTTTATTCCTCCCGTTACGCACTAGCGTACGTTGGTTTAGTCTAGTGCTGCCCGGTGTTATCTTATGCGCTCTGGCCTTACTGCTGGTACTGCCGTTGTGCATCGTTTTGCTTGCCGGCACTATCTTTTGTTGGCTCTTGCCTTTCGGAGTAATCCTTGCGGCCGCAAGTGCGTTAGGTTGGATATATGGTTTACCGAAACGCCTAAAACTGTTATCGCTGTTTATAACCAGTGGCGTGCTGTGGGTAGAATATGCTTTATTGCATATTCCGGACTCAGGGTCACCAGCGGTCCTGTTAATAGCACGCCTAGGATTCATCTATACCCTTTGCTGCGGCAGCTTGCTATTAGTTTTTAGCCGATACAATCTCTGCCATGAGCTGGGAGCGGTTCAAAGAAGTACTAGGATCCATACATATTTGCGGTCGCCTGTATGGTGGAATATTAAGAAGCTGTTTCGCTCTTCGCTTACTGGCAATGGCTTCTGGATTACGCTATTTGTAGGCGCTGTGCTGGCCGGGGTAAGCAAGAAATTGGGATTGGGCGGAGACACCATACTAAGTGATTTGATCGCCTTATTGGCGGCAGCTCAGGCATCAGACATTCGGCGGACGACACGGCTTACGTCTCCTACAGAAATTGTAGGCTTAAAGGGCACGTTTTACTTTGGCTATAAGCAGTCAATCGGCGGCCTGGTAGTTTGTGGTCTTGCGGCTAGTCCGCTTATCGTAATCGCTTTGCTGCAATCGGCTAGTCCATGCATAACGTCTGCATACATCCTAGCATCGCTGCTTTTAGGTGTCTTTGCAGGTATTTGGGCCGGTACGTTTTTTGCGGCTCAGCAAAAGGATATAACAACACAATGCTGCGCTACGACCGTGGCATTAGGAACAATCCTATTGCCACAAGCGCCGCCGTTCTCTGGCCTGTCAGCAACATCGCATCTGATAATTCAAATCCTACTTGCCGGCTTGCTACTCACAGTAGCATTGGGAACTGAATTCAAACGTAACAGATACACCTGGAGGGTTTAATGATTTGGCAATGGTCTACACAAAAGATAGTGCTACGCGTAATTACCATTGGTTTGGTTTGCGGAATAATTAGTTGGACAGGGTTACTGATGGAAGGGGCCCATATCATGCAGAACCGTGCTAATAGCACTGAGTATCTTGTACAAATTGGTCCACTACTACTTTCACGTATTTCGAAACATATGGTTAGTGGCGGGTTTAATGCCGGTATAACAATTGAAGGTGGGCTGCTTTGGTATTTGTTTGGGTGGCTGGCGGCCGGAACATGTATCGGGCTGGGGCTGGCTTTTAAGAGGCCACAAAGACAATAGCTTGGTTTAGGTCACATCCAGGGAATGTTTGCCGTATAATGCTTATGTAATGAGTACTTCTGAGCAGCCCCTCTACCAAGTGACACCTGAAGAAGCACTCGCCTCGCTGCAATCACGTCGTGAGGGTCTCTCTGACTCCGAGGCTCAACAGCGTACTGAGCAGTATGGACCGAACACGCTGCGTGTCAGACATAAAGAGTCGCCGCTTTTTACTTATCTGCGGCAGTTTAAGGATTTGATGATTCTGCTGCTCATTGCCAGTAGTATTATCTCGTTTTACCTGCAGGATTCCCGAACAGCAATAGTCCTGCTGGTCCTGGTGTTTTTTAATACCACCATAGGTTTTTTACAGGAGTTTAAGGCAGAGCGCGTCATGGAGTCCTTGGCACGCTTGGTAGTCGCCGATGCAACGGTTATCCGTGAAGGCAAAAAAGTGGCCGTGGCCTCGTCCGGGGTTACTGTTGGCGATATCCTATACATCGAAGAAGGTAATGCTGTCCCAGCTGACTTACGGATTATCGAAGAGCATGAATTAAGTACTAATGACTTCGCACTAACCGGTGAAAGCAACCCAAGCCGTAAGTTCACCCACGCCATCCAAGGGACAGTACCGCTTGGCAATCAGAATAACCTGGTCTTTATGGGCACGACGGTAGCCACCGGTCAGGCATACGGAGTAGTTACCGGTGTAGGCATGAACAGTGAGCTGGGCCGAATCGCCAACCTCAGCCAAGATATTGAAGATGAGGCCAGCCCTCTCCAAAAAGAAATGAATAACATCGCAAAGCGCGTCGCTCAAGGTACGATGCTGCTGTGTATTATCTTGCTGCCGGTGTCGATTGCCGCTGGACTGGCCATAAAAGAAGCCTTTCTGTTTGCGATTGCTATCGCCAGTTCCATTATTCCCCAGGGTTTGCCAGCAGAAATTAATACTGCCCTTGCCCAGGCGGCCAATAAGCTGGCGCGGGCGCGGGCACTTGTTAAGAAGCTGTCCGCCGTAGAGGGCCTTGGCGCCACTACCATTATTTGCACCGATAAAACCGGCACGCTTACCAAAAATCAGATGACGGTTGAGCAGATTTTTGTCGGCGGGACTGCCTACCACGTGACTGGAAAAGGCTATGAACCCGATGGTGTTATCACCGATGACCATGACAAGCCGCTTGCCAAAGCAGCCCTAGCCGAGCTAGAGCTGCTTTTATCCAGCGCAGCGATGGCCAGCAATGCACGGATCAGTATGCCTGACGAGCAACATAGCACCTGGTATACGGTCGGCGATCCCACCGAAGGTGCGCTTATCACTTTGGCAATAAAAGGTGGCCTCCATCCCGACCAGCTTGATACACGTTACCCTGAGATTAAAGAGTTTTCTTTTGACTCAGCCAGAAAGCGCATGAGTTCACTGCGGCGATATGGCCCCAAGAAGCAGCTGCACCTGTTTGTAAAAGGTGCCCCCGAAAGCATCTTGGAACGTTGTACTAAGATTGTTGATGCCGGCGTTACTCGCAAACTGACGGCCAAAGAAAGAGCCGCAATTATGAAGCGAAATGAGCTGCAAGCTACTAATGCCATGCGTAACCTAGGTGTTGCCTATCGGATACTGCCGGCTAAGACCAATGTCAAATCCCTAAAGATGGATGCGGCAGAAAGCGAATTAGTGTGGCTGGGTATGGTCTCGATGATCGACCCGTTACGCGAGCAGGTGCCTAATGCCATGGAAGCAGCCCGTCGAGCACATATAAAGGTCTCGATTGTAACTGGTGACTACGCAGTAACCGCCAAGGCCATTGCTATACGGGCTAAACTAACCGCAGACCCAGCGGATATAATAGTTGTCCAGGGCGAGCAATTGGCTCGTATGTCCGATCCCAAGCTACGAAGCCTGGCGGTTCGTGGCGGCGTTATTTTCTCCCGGGTGGCGCCCGAAGATAAGCTTCGGATTGTCTCGCTGGTGCAAAGCAGCGGACGCATCGTTGCTGTAACCGGTGATGGGATCAACGATGCGCCAGCACTAAAACGGGCTGACATCGGCGTGGCCATGGGTAAGACTGGCACTGATGTAGCCAAACAATCTGCCGAAGTTATTCTGCTTGATGACAGTTTTAACACCCTCATTAGCACGGTCCAAGAAGGACGGATTATCTTCCAGAATATTAACAAGGGTACGCTGAGCTGTTTTACCAGTAATTCAGCTGAGCTGGTGGTTAATCTTATGAGTTTGGCGGCAGCTACTTTTTTGCATATACCATTGGCTATTTCGGTGCTGCAGCTGCTGGCGATAGACTTGGTAGCGGAGCTTTTCCCCATTGCCGCGTTGGGCAAAGACCGGGCAGACGGCGACCTTATGGATCAGAAGCCGCGTAATCCGCAGGACCACATTCTTAATTGGCGCTCTATATGGGATTTAATTGTTTGCGGCCTGCTGATTGGTAGCTTTGCTTTTGCCAACTACCTGCTCTTTTTCCACCGGCAAGGTGTTCAACCAGAAAACTTAGCCCTCGACAGCCACGTACACATGACGGCCACCAGCCTAACGTATTTAACAATTGTACTTTGTCAGTTAGCAAATATTTTGCAGCGCCGGACCAGCAGCGGCTTCTTCAGTAAATATCAGTTACATAACCGGCAGCTGTGGGGAGCGATGGTTCTCTCGATGTTCTGCGTTATAAATATCATCTATAACCCCTGGATTGCGCCTTACTTTAAATCGGCGCCGTTGGGGGTCATCGATTGGCTATACGCTATTGGCGCGGCCGCACTTTTCATTATCATTCGTGAATTCCAGCGTTATAACCGCAAACATCATCGCAAAACAATTATCGCCCTACACAACAAAACGAAGCAGCGTACCGGCGTTCATCCCACTGTGGTATAGTATAGCCTTTGTACAGGAAGATTCATCGGTATGATACGTCGGTCGGTTAAGAAACTGCTGCAGCTGCGAAAGAGCCGTGGCTACCTTCCCTTAACCGTATCGAACTTTCGGCTAGCCGGGTGTTGCATAACGTCTCTGTGATGCAGCATAAAAATCCTGGGTTAGCTATTATGCCGGTGCTTAAAGCAAACGCCTATGGGCATGGTCTGCAGCAAATGGCTCAGATCCTTAACGCTATTCCCTGCCGTCTTGTTATAGTTGATGGCTACTATGAAGCTGGTAAAATACGCGATATTTCCAGGCACCCGCTACTAGTAATGAGCGCAATCCATCCTAAGAATGTCAGGCTTGTTGATACCAGGCGCTGTTCGTTTGTCGTCCAAGATATTGCCGGACTACGGGCGTTTGCCGCCCTAAACCGTCGTGTCCGCGTGCACCTTGAACTTAATACCGGCATGAACAGGCTGGGACTACAGCCCGAAGAGCTTGACGCCTGGCTATCTGAGCTCCGTAAACATCCCAAGCTACAGCTTGAAGGTGTAATGTCACATCTGGCGAACGCCGAGAATAAGGATGGCGATGAGGAAAATCAGAAACAAACACTGCGCTTTGATGCCCTGATAGAGCGCATCCAGAGTGCCGGGTTTCATCCCGAAATTATTCACCTGGCACAGACAGTGGGCAGCGTAAAAACCCACAGCCGGTACGCCAATGCCGTACGTCTGGGCGTTGGTACGTATGGTATAAATCCGCTCGATCCGGAAGATGCTGCGTACCCACAGTTTAGTGACCTACAACCGGTTATGGAGCTAAAAAGCACCATCGTTAAAACATTATCTTTAGAGCCCGGCGATAAAGTAAGCTATGATGGCACATTTACCGCCTCTAAGGCTATGCGGATCGGCGTCCTGCCCATCGGCTATTATGAGGGTGTCCATCGCCAGCTAAGCAATAAAAGCGTCGTTCTTTTTGATGGCAAGATGCTGCCGATCGTTGGCAGCATCTGCATGAACTACACTATGGTTGATTTGCAGGATAGCCCGGCGGAGGTAATGAGCGAAGTGACGCTAATCAGCCATGATTCCGCGCTACCCTGCTCTGTTTTAGGCTGGAAAAAGTCTTGTGGCATACCGCCTTGGATGACGTACACCAATCTATCCGAGAATATCCGACGGGTTATTGTAGGTTAGTACCAGCGGGACAGTCCCACGCTCAAAGCCAAGGCAGTATATCCCCTAGCCGCCTGATTAACTTAGTTGTTGGCCTGGATCAGTAGGAGAAGCATACCAGATTCCATCGGCATGCCCATGAGACCAGCTAGAACCATTAGGTTCGTAAACAATCTGTTCGCCGTCAGGTCTTTGTATAGTGACACTACCCGGGAGACTATATGTTTGATCAGTGTGAGCCAAAGCGTAGGCGGTTGCTTCACGGCCGTATAGAGCCAACTCATTAAGATAAGCTGTTTCGCTACGGGCGGCGGTTTCAAATACCTGATCTTTAAACGGTGTCCGGTCGCCAGGTTCGTCTCCAAGGGCTACGGGCGGCTGCATCTCCCATTCCTGTGATTGGCCCCAGATATGGGCTTGCAAGCGCTTCATTGGCCGATATTGGCCATTGGTGGCTACTACGATCTGGCTGCCCTGGACCATTGTGCCTTCAGCTGCCTGTAGTGATGCGACAGCACTAAGCCCGCCAACCAAGCCGGCAACTGTAGGCCGGATGAGGGTAATTGGTGGGTAATTGGCAGTATCCGGATGAGCTAGCTCAAGAGCCTGGCTAAAATGCTGGTTAGGGACCATAGCTAGCCGTGTCGGCCGATCCAGCTGCTGATGGCTAGGATCAGTACTAATAACCGAAGAAATGTCGTAACCTTCAGCTAAGGCCGTGGCCAGGTTGGCGCTAAACGAATCGAAGGAACCTTCCGGAAGAAACTCGCCGGCTAGACTACGCAAGAGCGTATGCTCGGGGTTTGGCACTTCCGCGCCTTCCTTATCATGTTTTATCGGAGCAATAATTCGGTCACTGCCCAATTGGTACATACGCTGGTGGACAGCACCACTGGCCTGCAACGCCTGTGCGGCGATATGCCGTCGGACGATAGATGTTTTGTTGGCACCGTCTTCTACGACCATAATTGCCCGCTGAGGATCAATCTGCGTGAAATCTTCATGGTCACCATCACGTCGCAGACCAAGTTCTTCCGCTAGCGCAAAGATACGCTCTCTGTTGGCTGCAGCAGCTTCTTTAGCTTTTGTAGGCGCTTGATCAATGAGTTCGTAGCGTGGGGGCGCACTGCCAGATGTCTTGCGAGGAACTACAATGTCATAAACATCCTGTGGCAGGTACTGGCCTCTTTCTGAAGTATCGGCACCAGCTTTAGCTTCAGCGACAGCGTATAACACTCCGCCGGGAGTGGCTTCACTTGTGATAGTTTGAACTTCTGTCACGATCTCCTGGTCGAAGATCTCGGGTTGCTGTAAATTGTTGGGATTGGTCATAGTACCTTCTTTGGTTCGCTTACGATATTTCTTCCATGAAGAACCTATAGCATAAAACATTAATGACTTTTTGTCACTACTTAGGGCTCTGCGTTATAGTTTTTATCTGTTGTAGGTAGTATATTTTTGTGAAATATAAATTCACAAAAATATGTTTATATGTTATTCTGCAGCTATGGAACTTGAAATACTACTGCAGGAGCTTGATTTCTCCCCTTCCTTAAGCCGCTGTTATATAAAACTGTTGGGCGAAGGAGCCAGCACACCAGCAAATCTTAGCGACATTCTTAACGAGAGCCGCACCAACACATATAAGCTGCTTGATGAGCTGGTGCGACGTGAGGTTGCCCGCCGCATCAAAGTTAAGAATAAATTTCAGTATGAGGCTACGAGCCCCGTACAACTTATGACCCTGGCCCGCGAGAAAAAAGATGCTGCAGTATTGCACGAAAAGCATCTGCAGCAGCAGCTCCCCAACCTCTTGAAACAATACTATAAACACCATGAGCAACCCGGTATTCGCTTCTTCCAGGGCAAAAATGGTATTCGCGAGATTTTTGCTGAACAAATTAGGATAGGCAAACCGATTCAATTTTTCAAAACACGCGCCGACATTGAGTTTTTTGGTTTTCAGTTTATGCACGAGGTTCGCGGCATGGCCCCCAAAGCTGGTATCCCGCGGAAGGCTTTTACTCCGGATGGCCCGGAAGTGCCAGTAAATATTGTGCAAACCGATGCCCAGGCCTTGCTGACCCGCACCTGGTACGAGCCCGAGGATTATACCGCCCCCGTAGAGTGGTCGGTCTTTGGAGATAAAGTCTCGGTTATATCCTTCGGCGAAGAAGCTATTGGTATGATAATCGACAGCCCGCAGATCGCCGAATCACTGCGGCAAATGTTTTCACTGCTTGACGAAGGCCTCCGCCGGCGCCCCCACTATAAGGACCTGCCCTACCGCGGCACATTTAAAGACGTATCGAGCTTTGTAGAGAAACACCATAATTCTTTGCCCGATCCAAGCTCAAATAAGTAGTGAACTACTATTAGTTGGAACGATGGGCAAAGCTTTGGGCTAGCTCCCGTAAAAAGGCTATCTGCGCGGAGCCCCACCGTGCCGGCGCTTTATCCAGCGAAGTGTGCGCTGCGGCAATGTGACGGTCAACCTGTGCTTCAGCATATTGTAGGGCGCCACAGCTACGCATGATATCTTTGCAGGCTTCAAAATCAGCAGAAGTAAGCTGGGGGTTTCCCAGACAACGGTGCAGCAAGTCCTGCTCTTTGGGTGAAGCGTGCGTAAAGGTGTACACGGTCAGCAATGTCCGTTTGCCCTCACGGAGATCGTCCATGCTATCCTTACCTGTTTGGGCATTAGTACCGAATACACCAATAATGTCATCAGTAATCTGGAAAGCCATCCCAGCGTGTAAAGCATACTCGCGGATAGCATCGGTATCTTCACAGCCGGCGCCAGCCAGAACCATTCCCACGCACAGAGGGTTAAGCATGGTATAGTACGCCGTCTTCCATTGCATCACGTTTTCAACGCTTTCAATGTCCGCGACACCGGTTAGCTCCTGCAGGAAGTCAATGGTTTGTCCATGTGCTGTCGTAACGATAGCGTCGGCGATAATGCCGGCGGCGTTACTGCGTAGTTCGGGCGCCACATTAAGACCGGCGATAATCCGATAAGCAGCGTGTCCGCCCGTCCAGGCGGCATTAAGGGCCAGGCTTATGCCGGTGTGGGCAGCATCAACAGCGGATTGCTGCTGGGTGTGGTAGCTTTTGAGCATTTCGTGGACGGTAGGCTTGCCGCGGCGGGTAGCCGAACGATCCTGGATGTCATCAATAATTAACAGATGTGCATGAACCATTTCGATGGCCGTAGCAGCCCGAACAATCATTTCGCGGTCGGTTCCGCCGCACATTTCATAGCCGGCGATCACCAAGGCACCGCGCACACGCTTACCCCCACGCTCCAGCATGTCAAAGAAAGCGTCGGTAACTACGGCTGGGTGTTCACCAAACCGTTCGCGGGTACTTTTTTTGGTGTGCTTAGCGTAGGTGGTAATATCAGCTTCAACTGCCTCACGGTACAGTTGAAGCTGTTTGACAAAGGTATTCATGTTCGTATTATAGCCTACTGTAACACTTTGGCGATTGCAGCCTCTAGGTCAGCAAGCTCTGAGAAATCGTTAACGATTATGACGTCGGATAAAGCCTTGACGGCAGACATATTAAGGCTGGCTGAATCGCCATCGGCTGGTTTATTCATTTCATCAGCTTCTTCAGCAAGAAATTGTTCAAAGGTCTTGTTGTCTTCACCGGCGCGACCACGATGGGCGGTGGATACGCGGGCATAACGAACTTTTGGATCGGCATCAATCCATAAGTTAATGCCCTTCAGCTCATGGATGCGTTCGGCTTCAGCAGGATTACGCAAGCTGGCTATCACGACACCAGCGTATGTATCGCCAGTTTGACGATACGCATCGATGGCACGATCGACAAGTACGGCTAAGCCATATTCGCGGCGCCACTCGGCGCTGATTGTCCTGAGTACCAGGCGCTCAACAGGCAGGTCTCGGCGGCGAGCCTCTTCGCGCAGCAGCTCAGTAACAGAGATGAAAAGATAGTTATAGTTTTTGGCCAAGAGCTCACCGACTAAATCTTTGCCGGCGCCATTAGTACCAGAAAGCCCAATAATTTTTAAGCGGTCATGCATCACTTATATCCTTACAGGGTCTATTTAATGTAGTCGTGGAGCTTCTTGGCGTCTTTGTGCTTACGCAGTTTGGCCAGGGCTTTGGCTTCAATCTGACGGATGCGCTCGCGGGTCACGGAGAATTCCTGGCCAACTTCTTCAAGGGTGTGCTGCTTGCCGTCCTCCAGGCCGAAACGTAGCTTAAGAATCTTTTGTTCACGCTCGGTAAGTGCGCCCAGCATACCCTTCACCTGCTCTTTGAGCAGTTGGTTGGTTGCAGATTGTTCGGGAGTGATGGTGTCTTCATCTTCAATGAAGTCAGCCAGCACCGATTCCTCCTCATCATCGCGGATAGAAGCATCCAGTGAAGAAATGTCCTGTTTGATCTTCATGATGTGCTCGACCTTGTCGACCTCGATCTCCATGGCAGCAGCAATTTCTTCGTTGGTTGGCTCGCGGTTTAACTCTTGAGTCAGCCGGCGCTGCGTACGAAGCAGTTTGTTGATGGTTTCTACCATGTGGACAGGAATACGGATAGTGCGGGCCTGATCGGCGATTGCCCGGGTAATTGCCTGACGGATCCACCAGGTGGCATAAGTAGAGAATTTAAAGCCCTTGTCGGGGTCGAACTTTTCAACCGCGCGCAGCAAGCCGGTGTTACCTTCCTGAATAAGGTCCAGGAGATCCAGACCACGCCCAACATAGCGCTTGGCGATGGAGACAACCAGGCGCATGTTAGCCTCGGCCATCTTGTCTTTGGCGGTTTTATCGCCGGCAACAACGCGCTGGGCTAAATCGAGCTCTTCCTCGGCGGTTAACAGCGGAATTTTACCAATTTCGCGAAGGTATAAGCGCACTGAGTCGTCGGCGATGTCGTCCAGATAGCTTTGGTCCTCTGGTGCGACCTCTTCTTCACCCTCTTCCAGGCTCCATTCGTCGCTCAGGGCACCTTCCGGCGTGGTAGGCACGTCTTCGTCCACTGGTGCTTCTGAAACGGTGATAGCGATACCCGCGTCGGCTAGGTCAGTGTACAGGCTGTCGAGTATGTCAGCGTTATCAGCGGTGTCGGCAATAGCCGCGGTAATATCACGCTGATCAATCTTGCCGGCCTTCTTGGCTTTAGCAACCAGGTCGTTTTTTACGGCTTGTAGGTCCACTTCCGCAGGAGCGGCGGTCTTATCGTTCTTCTTTTTTTCTTTGGCCATAGGTTATGCACCTCCCTTATAGGTTTTTAGCAGCGTATCAAGTTGTTTGGCTTTTTCGAGTAAACTGTTTGTTTCTACCTCGTTGGCAGATTGCATCTGGTGCACGAGACGTTGTTTTTGCATTTTGACGTATTGTTCAATCAGCTTTGCCTGGAGCCGCGTTGCTTCATAGTGCAATTCGCTGGGCTCAACAGTTGCATAAAGCTCTTCATACTGGAATAACAACACTTTAACATAATCTCCAATCGGTTGCAATTTTCCAGCGGTAGCCGGATCGCCATCGAAGTCGCTATTTTCTTCCAAGAAGGTAAACAGCGCCTTGGCGTCATCGCCGATAAACATATCGACAGTAAAGGCCTCCAGCCAGGGACGCAGCTTACGGTGCTTTAAAAGTAGCCCCAGTAGATGCCCCTGGATCTTGGTATAGTCGCTGACCACCCGGCTGGGAATGGTCAACTCGGCGGTAGGCTTCTTAAGCTTGGGCTTTTCGGCCACTTCTTTCTTATGCAACTTGGTCACTAAAGCTTCCCGGCTGACACCAATCAGCTGGGCAACTTCTTCAAGATAGTGGTCCTGTTCAACGCTATCAGTCAGGGTGCGGATAACCGACAGGATAATATCGCTGAACTGGCGTTTTCCCTGTGCGGAAGTGATGTCTAGCTTTTGGGTGTAACGCTCGATGAGCCAGTCCAAAGCATACTGCGGTTTTTGAATAATCTGCTGCCAGATAGTGGCGTCCTGGCGGATAAGTTCATCCGGGTCCTTGCCGCTAGGGATAGTAATGATACTCAGGCTGACATCAACTTTGCTGGCGATGGGTATGGCACGCTCGGTGGCATTGAGGCCGGCGTTGTCGGCATCGAAGCTGAGACGGATATCGCCGGTAAAGCGGCTAAGGGCTTTAAGGTGAGCTTCGGTAAGCGCAGTCCCAGCCGTGGCCACCACTTGCTTAATCCCGGCCTGATGACTGGAAATAACATCGAGGTTACCTTCAGCAACTACGACAAACTTACTTTTACGAATGGCTTCTTTGGCCAGGTGCAAGCCAAAAACGTGGCGGCTTTTATCGTACAGCAATGTTTGAGGGGTATTGATGTACTTAGGGGCGTTAGGGTTATCCTGTAGCAGCCGCGCCGTAAAACCAATAATCCGCCCCTGGGGGTCAGCCAGAGGAATCATAATCCGGCCGCGGAACATATCGCTAGCCGTCCGGTAGCGTTTGGCGCTTAAACCTGCCCCCTGGATTTCTTTATCGGTGAATTTTTTGCTTTTTAAAAAGGTGACCAGCGCCTGGCCGGTGTTCGGGCTATAGCCCAAGCGCCATTCCAAAACTGTCTCTTTGCTAAATCCGCGTTTTTTAAAGACGTAAGTTAAGGCATCGTTATTGCTTTTTAGCTGCGTCTGATAAAATTTAGCCGCCCACTCCAGCGCTTCGTATAAACGCTCCTTCTCTTTACCACGGGTGCTCGAACCGCTGCCGCGGTATTGTTCCAGGTCGATGCCGGCTTTGCGCGCCAGGATTTCCAGCGCCCCTTTGAAGTCCACCCCCTCCATCTCCATGACGAAGCTGAACATGCTGCCACCCTTGCCGGAACTGAAGTCGTGCCAGATCTGCTTTTCGGGGCTGACCATAAAGCTTGGCGAGCGCTCACTACTAAAAGGGCTCAACCCCTTCCAGTTGCGCCCTGCCCGTTTGAGTTCGACATACTCGCCAATAACATCCTCAATACTTAGCCGCTGCTTTATATCCTCTACCGCATCCATCTATTGACATTATACGCTACTACACCCCTGTTTCCCAGATAGGTGACGCCCGGCATCTGTGCTCCGAGCGACCGTTCACGCGCGGGGCACTCAAAATTGAGCCTAAGGTCTCAATTTATGAGCACGCCGGCTGCACTTAACGAGATGTCGCTCGGAGCACAGATGCCGGACTCCCAATGCCCATCACCCTCTGTCAAAAGTGGGTCACCTTCGTCTAGTGCAGCCGGATAAATACTTTTGAGACTATGGGCTCAAAAGTATTTTCACCGCGCGTGAACGCACACTTTTGGCAGAGGGTGATGGGCATTGGTCTAATACCGATGGAAACATAAGCAATGTTGTGCTTAAATATTCGCATGGATCCATATCAACAGTACCCGAGCTCTCCTCAGGGTAATCCGTACGAATTTATTCTCAATCCAGCCAAGCCGCCTAAGAAAAAAACCTTCGGCCTGGGTGGCAATAACCTGCTTAAAGTAGCGGTTATTATTATTGTTACCGCTATCGGAGCAATGATTTTACTCACTGTTCTGCTAAATGCTTTGGCACCAAAAAAATTAAGCGCTGACGAATTGAAGAGTGTGG